>Ga0206970_10065_pt1 | contig 30107 bp, 24 predicted proteins | sample Alteio_BWOrgHeat_88_FD_152964 | JGI IMG/M metagenome (GOLD analysis project Ga0206970, IMG submission 152964) | Enriched cells from forest soil in Barre Woods Harvard Forest LTER site, Petersham, Massachusetts, United States -... | ecosystem: Environmental > Terrestrial > Soil > Temperate forest >... | reverse complement strand
TGGAGGCCGAAGTCTGGCAGGCGGCGCGCGAAGTCATGGAAGAAGAAAAGCCGCGCACGCTCGTCTTCAATCTCAACAACAATCCCAAGTACGACACCGGCCTCGTCTGCGGCGGCACCCTGGAGATCTTTGTGGAACCCGTTCTTCCGCCCGCGCTGCTTTACATCTTCGGCGCCGGCCACGTCGCTTACAGCCTCTACCAGGTCGCCCAAATCGCCGGCTTCGACATTACCGTCATTGACGACCGCGAGAGCTACGCCAACACCGAGCGCTTCCCCACCGCGCGCCAGGTTCTGGCCGCGGACTTCGAGCAAGCCTGCGCGCAACTCGAGATCACCGACTCCGCCTACATCGTCATCGTTACCCGCGGACACCGCGACGACATGCGCGTCCTTCGCTGGGCCGTGAACACCCCGGCGCGCTACATCGGCATGATCGGCTCCAAGCGCAAGGTCATCACCACTTACAAGGAACTCGAGAAGGAAGGCTTCCCGCTCACGAAGTTCGAGAACGTCCACGCGCCCATCGGCCTTGAGATCGGCGCCATCACGCCCGAAGAAATCGCCGTCTCCATCGTCGCCGAGATGATCGCCCTCCGCCGCGGCACCCTGCCCGAGACGCAGGGCAAGGCCTATCGCGTAATGATCACCGGCGAAGAAGCCGAAGCGGAGAAAAGCAAGTGACCCGCGCCCCGAGTTTCTGCGGAGTGATCCTTTCCGCCGGAGCCAGTTCCCGCATGGGTCGCGACAAAGCCCTGCTTCCCTGGCCCGCCGACCTCATTCATCCCACAACGTGGCGCCAAACGTTTCTCGGCGCCGCCATCGACATGCTGCGGCCGCACACCGACCTCGTCATCGTCGTCGCCGGCGCCAACGAGCGGACGATCATGCCCATCGTCTACGCCGCCGGAGCCTTCCTCATTACCAATCCCGATCCCCAGCGCGGCCAATTCAGCTCGCTCCACGTTGGATTGCAGGAAGTCCTTAACCGCGGACGCGACGCCGCCATGGTCGCACTCGTCGATCGACCGCCGGTGGAGCCGAAAACCGTCGAGGCCTTGCGCGCCGCTTTCATCGCTGCACCCGATAACATCTGGTCCGTCGTGCCGCAGTTCGAAGGCAAGCACGGCCATCCCTATGTCATCGGCCGCGAAATGATCGAAGCTTTCCTCCGCGCCCCCGCCGACGCCACTGCCCGCGACGTGGAACACACGCTTCAGGACCACATCTTTTATCAGCCCGTTAATGATCCCGGCGTATGCTCGAACATCGATACGCCTGAGGATTACCAACACCTTTCCATCACGGGATCAGCGCATTGAGTACTCCGATTTCCGAAAAACTTTCTGAACGCGCCGAACAATTCGTCTCCTCGGTGCTCGCCCTCGACCTCAAGCTAGCCGTTTTCGATTGCGACGGTACCCTCTGGCAACACGACAGCGGCTCCCTCTTTTTCTATTGGGAACAAAAACGCGGCCTGGTCCCGCAAGATGCGCTCGACTGGATCCTCCCCCGCTACGCCGCCTACAAAGAAAACGGCGCCATCGCCGAAGAAGTCATGTGCGGCGACATGGTCACCATCCACCACGGGCTCGACGAAGACTTCCTTCGCCGCGAAGCCGAAACGTTCTGGCACGAACAGATTCACGGCTGCATCTTCCCCGAGATGTTCAAGGTCACTCACGCGCTTAAAGATCGCGGCGTAGAACTCTGGGCCGTCTCCTCGACCAACAACTGGGTCGTTGAGGTCGGCGCCGAATACTACGGCATCCCTCGCGAGCACGTCCTCGCTGCCGAAGTGCATGTTGAGAACGGCAAAGCCACCGATCGCCTCGTCCGCGTGCCCAGCGGCCCCGACAAGCGCGTCGCCATCGAAGAGGTCATCCAGCGCCAGCCCGACGCCGTCTTCGGCAATTCGATCCACGATCTCGCGATGCTCGAAATCGCCCGCCACCCCTTCGTCATCCATCCCAATCCGGACCTTCGTGCCATCGCAATCGAACGCCAATGGCCGATTTACGACCCCTTGAGGTAAGATGCTGCCCTCATGAAAACCACGCTCCTGCTCGCCTGCTGTCTCGTCGCGTCCGCAGCCTTCGCGCAGTCCTCGCTCGCCTCCGACCCCTACTATCAGAAGAACTGCACGCACTGCCACGGCAAGAGTGGCGAAGGCCACAGCGACCGCGGCCCATCGCTACAAACTTCGCAATTGTCCGTCGACGAAATCAAAGCCGTGATCGCAAGCGGCAAAGGCAAAATGCCCGCCTTCAAAGGCAAGCTCACTGACGACCGCATCTTCGCCTTGGTCGCGGAAATTAAGGATCTAAGTAAGAAGTAGAAAGCCTGTCATCTTGAGCGGAGTTTCGCGAAGCGAAACACAGTCGAAGGACCTCTACGTCTTCCGTTCCTGCGTCTGCAAGGAATTTGAGAGTGCTTTCCACAACTCTCCGGCTGCATCCAGCGCCAGGTGCACCGCATGCCCCGACGCCTGCGGCACGCTCTCTACTTCGCGCAGGACATCTTCCCGCCGAAGCTTCAACAGTTGCGCAACCGATTGACCCTGAATGAGCGTTACAATTGCCGAACCACACGCCATCGACGGCACGCACCCCTTCGCGCGAAACCGTATCTCCCTCACCAACCCGTCTTCCACGGTCGCCGCCAGTTCCAAAATGTCCCCGCAAGCCGGATTCTCAATCCGCACCCGCGCCGTCGCTCCCGGCAACTCCCCCGCATGTCGCGGATGTTCAAAGTGATCCAGCAATCGCGCCGAATACATAGGGGTATTTTACAGAGGCTTTGTATCAGGGCAGCGCTTCAGCGCTGCCGAAAAATGCCGCTCAGGCGATTCCGGGCTTTAGCCCTTGCCTGCTCCGCGGCCGCCCACCACAAACCCCGCACCCCAACCGCCGCCACTTGTCATCCAGAGGAGGGCGTCACCGGGGTCCCCGACGAGCGCCGTTGTTGCGCTTGGCGGAGTGGGAGAGCCCGACGTGGGATCTGCTGTTCCGCCCGCACTTCCACGCAGCTCGCGTCCGCGTCATGCCACGTGCCACAATCACTCATGCGCTCCCGCGTCGCCTCTCTCCAGCCCAGCGTCACCGTCACCCTCGCTCGCCTGGGTCTCCTCGATCGCCTAGTCGCCTGCACCAAGTACTGCCGTGATGTTGTCCCCGAAATCGTTCATTCCAAAGCCCACATCATTCACGACTCCTGGACCGCCAAAGCCGACGAGATCCTAGCCACGCATCCCGACATCGTCATCGCCTCCGTCCCCTACCAACTCGAAGCCGTCGGCGAAATCCTCAAAGCCGGCATCCGCTTCGTCGGCCTAGCCCCGCACTCGCTCGCCGACATCTACGGCGACATCGCCACCATCGCCTCGCTCATGAACGTCCCCGACCGCGGTCAACTCCTCATCGAAGAAATGAAGTCTGAAATCGCGAGAGCCCGCGAGAAAACGTGCAATCTTCCGAAACAAACCGTCTTCGCCGAAGAATGGGGCAAGCCCATCATCCATTCCCAACCCTGGATCGCCGAACTCATCGCAGCTGCCGGTGGCGAATTCCTGGGCCACCCCGGTGCGCATACCGATGCCGACGCAATCGCCGAAGAGAATCCCGACGTCATCCTCGCCGCCTGGTGCGGTGCCGGCGACCGCGTCCCCCTCGAAAAGATCGTTCGCGACCGCCACTGGCTCGACCTCGCCGCCGTTCGCAATCGCCGCGTTTTCTGCGTCAATGACGAGCTCTTCAACACCCCCGGCCCCACCCTCATCGGCGGCCTGCACGCCATCCTCTGGGCCTTACACCCTGAACATTTCCCCGCAGTTACAGGCATCCGCCGCATCGCCGACGAACCCTGATCCTGTGGTTAAATTGAAGCTATGGAGTTAACCCAAACTCGCGAGCAGCTTACTGCGCAACTCACAGCGATGGCCGAAGCCGCGCTCAGCGTTGAAGACCTCATGACCGACATCGTCGGCCGCCTCCAGCAATATCTCCCTCACTACAACTGGGTCGGCTTCTACATGATCGAGAAGAGCCTGCTCCCCGGCGTGGATCCGGTGCTGGTCCTCGGTCCCTACGTCGGCGCGCCCACCACGCACACCCGCATCCCGCTGAACGAAGGCATCTGCGGCGCTGCCGTCACCACCGGCAACACGGTTATCGTCGACGACGTCAACTCCGACCCGCGGTACCTCGCCTGTTCTCTGGAAACCAAATCCGAAATCGTCGTGCCCATTCGCATGAAGGGTGAAATCGTCGGCGAGCTCGATATAGACAGCCACGATCCTGCCGCCTTCGGTGACGAAGACCGCGCCTTCTGCGAATTCTGCGCGAAACTCGTCGGTGAATACCTCGAGCGCACCACGTAAATGAGCGAACCCGCACCGGCAATCAAAGTGAAGCGCGTGGTCGCCGGCATCCTCGTCCGCGGCGACGAAATCCTCTGCTGCCAGCGCTCGCATGACGATCCCATGCCCCTCAAATGGGAGTTCCCCGGCGGCAAAATCGAGCCCAACGAAACCCCCGAAGCTGCCCTCGCCCGCGAGTTGGTCGAAGAGCTAAACATCTCCGCCGAAATCGGCCCGCTAGTCGAGACCATCCGCCACAGCTACCGTCCCGGCGCGATCATCGAGCTGTACTTCTTCCGCATCGACCGTTGGCAAGGCGAGCCAAAGAACCAAGTCTTCGCCGACATCCGCTGGGTCAAGCGCGAAGACATGCCAAAGCTCGACTTCCTCGAAGCAGACTTAGGATTGGTCAAAGAAATTGCAGAAGGAAACAAACTGTAGTCGGTAAGCCCCAACGCTTTCTCGATCTCCACCGCTTCCACTTGTCATCCAGAGGAGCGGAGCGACGTAGGGATCTGCTTTTGCGCCTAATGTCCCAGCGACGTAAACCAGGCCACCGTCAGCCCAATCATGATCGCGGTCGTCGCCCACGCAATCCAATTGAACACCCGCCCATTCACGTGCTTGCCCATCAGCTCATGCTTGTTGGCCAGCAGCACCATAAACACCAGTACAAACGGCAGCACAGCACCGTTCACGACCTGCGACAAAATGCTGATCCTCACCAACGGCAAATTCGGAATGAGAATCACCGCCGCGCCCGCCGCGATCAGAATCGTGTATAGCCAGTAGAAGAACGGTGCCTCGCCAAACGACTTATCCACGCCCGACTCAAACCCCAGCCCTTCGCAAACCGTATACGCCGTCGATAACGGCAAAATCGACGCCGCAAATAGCGACGCATTAAACAACCCAATCGCGAAAAGAATAAACGCGTATTGTCCTGCGAGGGGAGCCAGCGCCTTGGCTGCATCCGCTCCACTATTGATCTCGCGGAAACCATGCACGAACAACGTCGCCGCACACGCCACAATGATGAACCACGCGACCACATCGGTAAAAATGCAGCCGATAATCACGTCCCAGCGCGACATCCGGTACTGCTTCGCCGTAATCCCCTTCTCCACAATCGAAGCCTGTAGGTAGAACTGCATCCACGGCGCAATCGTCGTGCCCACCAGTCCAATAATCGTGTACACGTAATCTTTGTCGCGGAAATTCACTTGGCTCGACGGCTTCACTGTCGCTATCAGCGCCTCTTTCCACGCCGGCCCCGCCCACCATCCCGCCACGATATAGGCGAAGTACACGAACGACGCAGCCAGAAACACCTTCTCCACGTTCTTGTAGTTACCCTTCACCACCAATAGCCACACGATGAGGGCGCACACCGGCACGCTGATGTACTTCGACACGTTGAACAGTTCCAGGCTGCTCGCGATCCCGGCAAACTCCGCCACTACGTTGCCGAAGTTGCAGATCACCAGCCCCAGCATCATGAAGAACGTAATCCGCAGTCCATACTCCTCGCGGATCAAATCGGACAGGCCTTTCCCCGTGACCGCGCCCAGCCGGGCGGCCATCTCCTGCACGACGATCAACGCGATGGTAGTAGGAAGCAGTGTCCAGAGCAGGCCATAGCCGAACTGCGCACCCGCCGCGGAATACTGGAATATTCCGCCGGCGTCGTTATCGACATTTGCCGTGATGAAGCCCGGGCCAATGACCGCAAGAATCAGCAGCAGCCGGGTCTTCCATTGCCTGGTCCATTTCATTCATGCCCATTTATTGAAGCGGTAGGATGCGACGACTTCCCAGCATAAACGAAAACTGCAACATCTTTAACCACGAAGGGCACGAAGGACTCACGAAGGATAAATAGGCTTTTTCAGTTCATCGCCACCGAACGTGTTCGTGCCCGCCAAAGCCGCAAAGCTCTCCAAAACAAAACTCCACAATCCCTTCGTGAAACCTTAGTGTCCTTCGTGTTTAAAGATTTTGATTTTCACAGCTTACTGCGAAGAAGACTGATGACGTCATCGGCGGTTATCACGCCCGTCAGCACGCCATTGTCATCGACGACCGGCAGGGTCAGCAGGTTGTATTTATCGAACAACTCCGCCACTTCCCTCTCATCCGCATCTGGATGGCACGAGATATGCCCGCCTTCGCTCAAATCCGACAGCGGCGCCGCCGCATTCGCTAGCACCAGCTTCGCCAGTGGCACGGCCCCCACCAGCTTCTCGTCTTTGTCTACCAGGTAAATCGTGCTCATGCTCTCCAGCGGACCATCAAAGTGCCGCAGCATCTCGATCGCGTACGCCACCCGCGCGGTGGGCAGCAGGGCCATGTAGTCCGTGGTCATACGGCCGGCTGCCGTATCCTCCTCGAACTCCATCAGATCTTCCACTTCCTGGCGTTCTTCCGGCTCCATCTCCTTCAGGATTTGCTCGGAGTGCTCGGCCGGCAGATCGGAGAGCAAATCGGCCGCGGCATCAGGATCCATCTCCTCCACAATGTCTGCCGCGTGCTCGGTATCGAGCGAGCTTAGGATGGAGGCCTGCAGCTTGGGATCGATCTCTTCTAGCGCATCGGCGGCTACTTCTTCATCGAGGGTCTGGAACAGCGCCTCGCGTTCGGCCGGCGCCAGTTCCTCGATAATGTCGGCCAAATCCGCCGGGTGCAGCTTCTCCAACTTGTCGCCTGAAATCTTCAGGCGCACGCGGCGCGCCGGATCGGTCTCGATCAGGTCCACGTACTCCCACGGAATCAGCTTGACCGACAGTTTGCGTAGGAACGCATTCAGCGCTGCCCGCGGCACCAGCCCCTTCAGCAGCCGACGCGCCGCCCCACGCGCACCAATATCCACGCCGCCCACGCGCAGCACGTAAGGATGGTTGGCCTCGCCGACCAGCTCAACGTCGTTCACCCGCACCACTTTGCGTCCGTTGGTGTCGATAATCTGCTGATCGAGCAGGTCGCGCGAGAGCATCAGCATGCCTTCGGAGCTGCCCAACTCCGCGAAGTCCGCCGCCGCGATCGTTGCCTTGATGCCGCCGTTAATGCTGGCAATCTGCGCCGACGCCATCAGCCGCACGCCCCTGCTCGTCTTCAGCACCAGCGCGGCGATCTTGTTCACGTCCTGCTGCGGAACGATAGCCAGTTCGCGCACACTTCCGGCCTGCGCGCCCGTCGAGTCATAGACGGCAGCGCCAATCAGGTCCGAAAGTGGATAGTTGGCCATCGCAGAGATCCCTCTTTGCAGCATACCCCTAAGATGAATTTTTGCGATGCGGGAAAATGCAGGGTTAACGAACTTCCGTTACCGGAAAGGGTTCCGCCGAAGAGCACGAATTCGGATGAAAGGAACCCTCAACCGCTGGAACCAGAAGCCGAAGGCTGCCAGTTGTTAGCCCAGCCCGTTAGGGCTGGGTAAAGGCGCCGAAATCTCCGGAGCGCGTAGCGCGGCCCGGCCTGCGCCTGGCGCCACCTGCGCATCTTTCAAAACACATCCGCCGGATCGTATGGCAAACCGCATTTCTTTTCGATATCGGGAACGCTAGACCGAAGGCCATCTACTCAAGGCGACAATGCCGAAAGCTTGTCGCTTCCTAAACTGCGGCTCAAACTTCCCCCGCCTTCGCCCTGCGCACAATCTCTTCTGCCGCCCGATACGCCAGCGCCTGGATCGTCGCGGTTGGCTGCTGCCGGCCTGAGGTTACGAAGTTGCTCCCGTCCACGATGAACAGGTTGGGCACGTCGTGCGCGTGTCCAAAGGGATCGACGACCGACTTCTTCGGATCGCGGCCCATGCGGCAGGTACCCAGCAGATGGCGCGAGGGCATGAGGTTCGGCTGCGCCGGTTCCACCGGGAACGACCAGACCTTCTGCGCGCCGGCGACCTGCAAAATCTCGCGTTCCCTCTCGACGAGCCACTTCATGTTGGCAATGTCGTCCGGATGCCAGTCAAAAGTGATTCGCACTGCGGGCAATCCCCATGCGTCTTTCATCGTGGGGTCCAGCGAGACGCTGTTCGTCTCGCGCGGCAGCGACGTGGCGTGCGCCAGCAGCGTCATGGTGCGAGTGAAGTACTTCCCGACTGTCTTCTTGAACTCCAGCCCCCAGGTCGGGGCATCTTCCGGCAGGCCGGTGAGCGCGAAGGTGATGGGATAGAAATCGAAACGCGCATCGATACCGCCGCCACCGTAGAAACCGCGCTTGCGGTCGGAGTCGTAATAATCGTGAATCACCCGCGTGGCCTGCACGCTCTTGAACTCATTGAGCGGATGCTCGAACAGCCCGCACGATTCCGTGCCGTTATCCCACATCAGGTTCTTGCCTACCAGGCCGCTCGAGTTTGCGAGCCCCTGCGGGAACAGCTTCGACTGCGACATCAGCAGCAGCTTCGCCGACTCCACCCCGTTGGCGCACAGCACCACGGTTTTCGCGCGTTGCAGCACTTCTTTCTTCTGCGCGTCGAAATAGATCACGCCGGTCACGCGACCGGAGGCGTCGGTCTCGACCTTGCGAACGTACGAGTTGGGGCGGATCTCGCAGCGTCCCGTCTTCTCCGCGATCGGGATGACGCTCACCAGCGTGCTCGACTTCGCTTTCATCTCGCAGCCGAAGAGCTCGCACATGCCGCAGTGCACGCATGCGCCGCGTCCGCGATACGGTTGCGAGAGCACCGCCACCGGCGCGGGATAAGGGTGCAGACCCATCTTCTTCGTCGCCCGCTCAAACAGCACGCCGGAAGACTTCGCCGGCATTGGCGGCAACGGATACGGCTTCGACCTCGGCGCTTCGAACGGGTTCGCTCCGCCCAGGCCCGAGATGCCCAACTCCTCTTCCGCCTTGGTGTAGTACGGCTCCAGGTCGCCATAGCGGATCGGCCAGTCGTCGAACGACGAGCCTTGCACCTCGCCCCACAGACTGCGTTCGTGGAAATCGCTTTCGTGCAGACGCCAGTAATTCGCCGTGAAGTGCACCGATCCGCCGCCCACCTGCCGCCCGTATTCAATGGCCTTGAACGGCTTCGCGACGTCAGGTTCGGTTTTGCGGTATGTGATCGGCTGGACCTTCGTATCGTTGGTGAGTTTCCTCTGGATCGCGAACTTGATCTCGTCGTGCCCGAAGTCTTCCTCGCTCAGATAAGGGCCCTGCTCCAGCACCACCACGCTGAAGCCGGCTACGGCGAGTTCCTTGGACATCACCCCGCCGGCAGCCCCGGCACCCACCACGAGGAAGTCAACGGTTTCAGAGTTTCGAAACTGTGGTCCCTTCACTTGCCCTCCGCGTCGTAGTAGCCAAACGGAGGCTCGAAGAATCCCGCATCATCGAAGCCGATGTACTTCCACCCCACGCTCTTCCGGTTCCCGCCGTACTCCGGGCTTCCCAGCCATGCCATTACCGTGAGGGTCTTGAGCAGCGTGAAGAAGTCCGTGGTTTCAACCGTGTGCAGTAGTTGCTGCTGTTGATCTTTCGTCAGGGCGGCAAACGAAGCTGTACCGGGAAACATTTGTTCCCGTCGTTTGGAGAGCTCCGCCATTCCCGCGCGAAAATCCGCCGCCTGGTCCGCCGCAAAAGTCGTAAGCGCACGGTCAAAGAAATACATGGCGCCGGCCTCGGTCGCGCCCGGCCCATCGTCCGAGGGAACGATCTGCGCGGCGATGGCTGTTACATCTGCGGCGGCCGCACCATCGAGAAACGCGAGCGACGCAGCATGCGGGTCCGCCATTGCAAGATGCGCATGTTGCTCCGCAGATGCAATCGCTTCCCACGCAACAACGCTCAGCGAGCCGAGTAGCCATTCACGACGAGTGATTGTCATCGAAGTTCAGGCATCTTGCCTGATAGGAGCGCACGTGGCAACCGGAATTTAGTGGAGAACAATCCCGAAACCAACAAGGTTTGGTGAAAGGGGCGAGTGCCCGCGTCTCGCGATTTTCGAGACGTGGGATTAGGAAATCTGTGGATTCCAGGGTCCTGAACAGCGCCGGACCCGGGGCCCAGCCTTTTTTCCTTGCCATCGAAACCCCGCTCCGCATACTGTGTTCCACCTTACCCGAACCCAGTAACATTTCAAGCGCGACACGGAGACTATGAGCACGAAGGCTCATGAGTACAGCGCACCTCAGCCGAGTTCCGCTGCGAATGGCCGCGTAGCCAGCGTGACTCGGCCCCATCCCGGCGCCATGCGCGGTTTCCGGGGCTTTCTCGGCCGATACTTCTATTTCTCAATGTCACTCCTGATGGCCGTGCTCGGGGTCTGGGCCTTCAGCCATACGGTCGACGTTCGACTGCTCCACGCCAAGCCGCCACGGCCACTCCTGCTCTGGTTTCACAGCGCAGTTTTCTCCGCGTGGATCGCAGTCTTCGTGGCGCAGTCTTCCCTGGTTCGCCTGCACAAGGTCCGCGTCCACCGCACGTTGGGTTGGTTCGGCGCGGCCCTGGCCTTGCTCATGGTTGTGTCGGGCTTCGTGGTCTCGATCATCATGATTCGGTTCGAAACCACCGTCCTTCGCCAGAACGTGGCGTCGTTTCTCTCGATCCTCTGGTGCGACCTCATCATCTTCGGCGCGTGCATGGCGCTGGCGATTTATTTTCGGAAACGTCCTGAGTATCACCGGCGCCTGGTTTTCCTCGCCAATTGCCAGCTCATGCAAGCCGTCTTCGTCCGCTTCCACTACCTCGGGCACCACGCTCTCTATTTTCCCGCGCTCGACGTGCTGATCGTGCTTGGAATGTTGCGCGACCTAATTGTGGATGGGCGAGTCAACAAGATTTATGCCTACGGATTCCCGGCAATCATCGTTCTGCAAAGCCTGTCGACCTACTTGCAACGTGGTAACCCGAGCTGGTGGCAAGCCGCAACGCAGATGATTTTGCGGTGATGAAATCTTTGCGTGGTGGAACTACCACTCACTTCTCCACAAACACCAGTTTCCCGCTCTCCACCCGCATGTCCGCAATAAACTCCGGCAGCTTCAGCCGTTCTTTCTGTGAAGGTTCTTGCAGTCTCTGCTGTAACCGTGGGTTAATCATCGACACCGGAACATCCAGGTTCCCAATCTTCGCGCTCGTCAGTTCGAGGTTCGCATAGCCGTCTTTCGCGGAAAGGTGCGCTTTCATCGTGACGTAGATGTCCTTCCCGAATCGCGGCACAATGAACTGCCCAACCGCCTCATCGCCGATAAAGTTCACTCCCACGATCCTCACTTCCACATCTTCCGCGCGACCGGTACCCATCACCGTATCCGCGTTGGCGGTCATGTCCTGCAGCCCGGCGTTCACCTCTTCCGCGCTGAAGCTCTCCGTCTGCCCGTGCACGCCCTCCTGCTTGGCGCTCTCCAGCCCTTCCAGCTTCTGCTCAAACTGTTGCGCCAATTGCTTCTGCAGCGCGCCGCCAATCCGTGGTGACGGCCGCTTTGGTGTGCTCAGCATCAGCACCAGCACGAAAACCAATCCCGCCAGCACCACCCACCGCATCACGCTCCAGAATCTTTTCATCCCCTACCTTCGTATCGCCCAGACATCCGGCAGCGGTTCTGGTGACTCTAACCGATTGCCGTCCCATTGCAGTCGGGCGGACTTCCCTTGCTTACAGAGGTCCCATGCCGCACTTTGTTGATGACGTCGAAGAAATCCGCCGTCGGGCCGCGCAGAAAATCGAAGATGGAGCGGTCACCGATACCTACAAACTCGACAAGGAAAAAACTGTCGAGATCCTGAACGAGGCGCTCGCCACCGAAATCGTCTGCGTTTTGCGCTATATGCACCACTACTTTATGGCTACCGGCGTACACGGAAAAGCAGTTTCTGAAGAATTCAAGGAACACGCCGACGAAGAACGCGAACACGCCGACATGATTGCCGAACGCATCCAGCAGCTTGGCGGCAAGCCCGACTTCAACCCCAAGACCCTGCTCCAGCGCTCCGTCTCGCACTACGTGGAAGGTGAAACCCTCGCCGACATGATCAAAGAAGATCTCATCGCCGAACGCGTCGTCATTGACGTTTATCAGCGCATGATCGAATATTTCGGCGAGAAGGATCCCACCACCCGCCGCATGATTGAAGAGATCAAAGCCAAAGAAGAAGAGCACGCCAGCGACTTGAGCGACTTGATGTTCATCGTCAACCCGGAGACCGGCGAGGACGAAGGCGAAGATCCCGGAGTTGACCCGTTGCACAAAGAGCGCGGTGGAAAGTCCGAGTCGAAAGACAACAAGCCCGTAAAGGAAGATACCAAGAAAGCCCCCGAGCCCTTTTCCGGTCGCGGCACCGTCGTCGAATCGGCTGCCATCTCCGGCACCGCGGCAAACCGTTCCGCCAAGGCCAACAATAAAAACCGCAAAGGCAAAGTCGCGTAACTCGAATCGCTAAACGAAAAGGGCGGCCGCATTGGCCGCCTTTTTCTTGTTATCGCCGCAAGATGCGAAGCGCCCCGCGGTCCGCCCACGATAGCCTCGCCCCTGGCATCGCTCTCTCCTGTCATCGCGAGGAGGCGCAGCCGACGTGGCGATCTGCTGTTCTTTCAAGACCAAGAGGCCTACGAAGAAAGCCGCCCTACTTCGCAGCCTCCGCCTTCTCCACAAATGACACTCGCTTCACCAGCGCCCGCACGTACCTCTGCTGCCCATCGCTGGTTTGCACCACCACTTCCGACTCGTTCATCGCGACCACCTCGCCGCTGATGATCGTACCGTCGCGTAATTCCACAGTGTCGTGCAGCGCTCCCGACAGCTCGAACGAATACGTCTTCCCCGCTGCCTGGTTCGCGGCCACCGTAATCGTTGCGCTATCGCCTGGGTATCCGTCCTTGCTCAGCGCAATCACATGACTCCCCACCGCAACGCTCATCGTTACCGGCGACTTCCCTGCCGCCGTGCCATCCACCATCAGGTTTGCTCCTGACGGAATCGTCTCGATCGTCACGCTCACCGTCTGCGGTCCGTTCAGATACGCAAGTTCCTGCGGCAAACGGTCCGCCGCCACCGAGAATTCCACTGGCATGCCTACCACCTGGCTCGTGATCACCGACTTCACCGTAGCGCCCGGCTGCAAGTTTGTCAGCGTGATCCAGTGCTCTGCAATCCGCGTCTTCCGGGCGTCCAGCAGGTAAAGATGAAACGTCGCGTACGAGATGCGCGCCGCCGAGACGTTCTTCGTCACTACATCAATATTGAAAACGTTGCGATTGCCAAACGACCCGGCCTTGTTGAACCTGCCGATCTCGAAATGCAGCACCGGCTTCTCCGCCGGCCAGTCCAGCGCAGAGTCAGCCGCAAACAAAATTGTGGAAGAAATGGCGAGCAGAACGAACGCCACCCATCGTAATCGAGCCATGCCGGACTTTGTACCACACCTCACAGCAGCCCCGTGAGATAACCAACAGCAGTTACCAACGGTTCCCCGTGGCCGCGAAGCGGCACTTTTCCCTAGCCCAGCGCGCCAGCGCTGGGAAACGAATGCCCCCAAAAGCCCGAGCACCTCTAGGGGCGACACCTCGACCGTGCCGAACGCTACGCCCTGATCTCCTCCAACTGCCCTTCAATCTCCCCGCGCACCTCGGTGCTCACCGGCAGCAGCGGCAATCGCGGGGTACCCCCGTAATATCCATTGAAGTCCATCCCATACTTCACGCCCGAGATCCCCAACTGCGATGCAATCCTCGTCGCCGGGCCAATGATCTTCTCTTGCGCCGCCTTTGCTTTTTCGAGATCTCCTCCGCGGAACGCCAAATACACATTCGCGCAAGCCACCGGCGCCACGCACCCAAACGCCAGCACCGCTCCCGCCGCTCCCGCCTCCAGTGACGGCAGCATCTTCTGCGCCGACCCTGCCAATATCTGGAATCCGACCTCCTGCGTCTTCTCTTCCACCGCCGTCGCAGTCCCCGCCAGCGATCTCACCGACACCACATCGCGACGCTCTATGCTCCGTCGCAGCGTCACCGGAACCGTCCGCCGAATGTGCGCCGTCTCCTTCGCCATATGCGCAATTTTTTCTACCGATCCGCTCGACTCCTTGATCCCAATAATGTTCGGATGATCCGCGAGTTCTTTCACCACATCGGTCGGGATGTCGTATCCCGTAAACGGCGGCACGCTATAAATCAGCACCGGCAGCGACGACCGGTCGGCCACCGTGCGATAGAAATTCGCCATCACCGCCGGCGTCATCTGGTTCTTGTAGTAATGCGGGGTGCGCACCAGCGCGGCATCGTATCCAAACTCGGCGGCCGCTTCGGTCATTTCCAGCGTCCCACGGACGCTCTCTGCGCCCGTCCCCGCAATCATGATCTTGTTTCCGCCCGCTGCTTCGATTGCGCCCAGCAGGATCTCGCGCCGTTCGCCATCGCTCAGCATCACCACTTCTCCGGTCGATCCCAGCACCACAAAGCCGGCGATGTCGGTCAGCGAATATTTCGCCACATTGTGTTCAAGTTTGCGGAAATAAATCCGCCCATCCGGATAAAACGGAGTAGTAATCGCAGGAAAAACGCCTTGCAGCAACATAAGAGACCTCAACACACGTAGGTAGACATTAGGATAACCCTCACCGCCAGGCCGCAGGCCGTTTGGGCTTTTCAGCACGACGCGCTAGCGTCGTGTAGTCGCCAACCGATTCTCTCTGCCTCTTCAGAGGCGGCGCGGCCTCGCCGGCGATGCGCCAGTTTCGGCGGAACCGCTGCTCCTCGACTCTGGCAATCCCATGCACCTCACGCTTCTTTCTTCTTCGGAATCACCAACGACAACATGACCGTCGTGAGCAACACTCCTATCACCACGCCCAACGAAATCCCAATCGGGATCTCGAAATAATGCGCGCCCAGCATCTTCACCCCAATAAAAATCAACACCACCGATAACCCGTAGTGCAGCAGGTGAAACAAATCCATCAATCCCGCGAGGGCGAAGTACATCGACCGCAGCCCGAGGATCGCAAACACGTTGGACGTAAACACAATGAACGCATCGCGCGAGATCGCCAGTACCGCCGGTATGGAATCCACAGCGAAAATCACGTCCGTCGTCTCTACCATCAACAACACGACGGCCAGCGGCGTCGCATAACGCACCCCATCGCGGATCGTGAAAAACTTCTCGCCATCGAAGTCCGGCGTCACCGGAAATACCTTGCGAAAGCCCCTTACGATCGCGTTCTCTTTCGGCGCCTTATTCCCCGACTCAAACAGCAGCTTCACACCCACGTAAATCAGGAACACGCCGAACACATATTCAATCCACGCAAACTTCCGGATCAGCGCCACGCCTGCAAAAATAAAAACCGCGCGCATGATCAGCGCGCCGACGATTCCCCACGTCAGCACTTTCCTCTGCAATTCGCCCGGCACGTTGAACATCCGGAACAGCAGCAGGAAGACGAACAGGTTGTCCACGCTCAGCGAGAGCTCAACCAAATACCCGGTGATGAACTGCAGCGACAACTGCCCATTCGACAGCAACGAGTCGGCGGCCATCCGCTGCCCGTGGTGATACAACAGCAGCGCGAACAGCATCGCCAGCGAGATCCACACGCCTGTCCAGATCATCGCCTCGCGAAAGCTGACCGTGTGCTTGGTCTTCTGAAAGACGCCCAGGTCGAGCGCCATCATCAGCAGCACAAAGAACAGGAATCCCGCCCAAAATAGATAGTTCGAAGGCATCGCAAGCATTGTAAGGGACAGGGGCACGATGGTGTTGGATAGCCGCTCGGCGGTTCCGAAACGCGCATCCTCAATGCGACTCAAATCCCGGTATGTGTTCCAAATGTTTGTCGTCAGGCCGAAGCTGGATGGTTAGATCGTCTTCGATGTCCATGTCCGTGAAATAAGCCTTGCAGTTCGGTGTAAATCCCGAAGCCGTGAACATCACGTTGTAATGTCCGTCTGGCAATTTCAAGGAGAACCGCCCGTGCACATCCGTGATGGTGCTGAAAGATGCCTCCCCTTCCGCTTCATGCACCCATATCCGAGCCTTGGCAATTGGCGCTTTCATCGAATCAGCAACCGTGCCTGCGAATGTGTGAACAGCCCGGGGCTTATGCTGGGAGTGAGCACCAGCGCAGAATGACATTACAGTGATCACCGTGACTAGAAACCAACTCCGATTTCGCATAGTCGTCCCCCCTCACCACCCCACCTGCTTCATCCGCGTCAAAATCAAATCGCTATAATCATTCATCCGCTCCGGCTTCCTTCGCAATGGGGACGGCAAAATTGCTGCCAACCGCGCCGCCTGCTCTTTCCCAATATTCTTCGGCGGCGTCTTATACCAAGTCCGACACGCCGCATCCGCGCCATACACGCCCGGCCCCCACTCGACCACATTGAGATACAGCTCCAGGATGCGCTGCTTCCCCAGCACCAGTTCCGCCACCGGCACCAGCGTTACCTCCGCGCCCTTGCGAACAAACGACCGCTCGGTCCCGAAGAACAAATTCTTGACGAGCTGCTCCGTCAGCGTCGACGCCCCACGCACCTTCCCGCCATCCATATCGTTTTCGTAAGCCAGTTGGATCTGGTGCCAATCGAATCCATGATGCTGGTAGAACCGCGCATCCTCCGCGGAGATCACAGCATGTTGGAGATGGGGAGAAATCTGCGCCAGTGGCACAAACCTGTAGCGCTTCTCATAGTGCTTGCCATGCATCAACGCCTGCATCCGACGCTGCGTCTGCACCGCGGTCGTCAGCGGATCCACCCACCGCAGCATCACCAGGCCTAGCGCCGCAGTCACCCAAAGCAGCGCCACCCCGACCACAAACCACCGCAATAGGAATTTGAGGAAAGTCCTTCGCGCGCGTTTATTGGTGGACGGCTCCGCCGTTACAGTCACATTTCAGAATAGCAGTCACCCACGCAAATCAACCCTCTACGGCGACGTCGCCGCAGGGGCGGGCGCTTACCATCCACCCGCCTCTCTACATGGAATCAGCGCGATCCATATCCCGCCACCAATTTGTCAGCACGAGATAGACCCCGTTCTCGCAAAATTTTTCCCCCTAGCACTATTCCTAGTTGTGCTCTGGTTCCGGAAAGATTCTTATCTCGCCACCCGGGATGGCACTTGTGTGCCGATCTGTGCGAGATCGGCACGGCCTGCCGGCCGAAAGGGACTGCCCATGAAAGTTCTATCTCAGGCCTCCCGGATCATCAGCTCCATCTTGCTCGTTCTTTTTGCGCCCGCGATTGCCCAGCAGGTGACCGGAACCCCGGGCACTCCCAGCGCCACCACCACCCTCAGTGGCAAACAGCTTCCGAACCCCGATCCGCAATTCGGCGGCACCATCGATCTCAAGGCTTCGCAGTCGAAGCCGTGGTGGCCGCCTCGAATTGTTCCCCCCAAAGGCGCGCCCAACATTTTGCTGATCATGACCGACGACAGCGGGTTCGGCGCCCCGAGCACCTTCGGTGGCGTGGTACCCACGCCGGCCATGGAGCGGGTCGCCAAGGCAGGGATCCGCTACACCAATTTCCACTCCACATCACTCTGTTCGCCTTCACGCGCCGCCTTAATCACCGGACGCAATCACCACGTGGCCGGCTTCGGAGTCGTCGGCGAAATCGCCACCGGATTTCCCGGCTACGACTCGATTATCCGCAAAGAGAACGGCACCATCGGCGCCATTCTGAAGGAAAACGGATACGCTACTTCGTGGTTCGGCAAGAACCACAACACTCCGTTCTATCAATCCACCCAGGCAGGGCCCTTTGATCAGTGGCCTGGCGGCATGGGCTTCGAGTACTTCTATGGATTCGTTGGCGGCGACGCCAGCCAGTGGCAGCCGAACCTGTATCGCAACACGACAGCGATCTATCCCTTTGAAGGCCATCCCGGGTGGAACCTCACCACCGCCATGGCCGACGATGCGATCCAGTACATGAAGGAACACAAAGAGATCGCCCCCGAGAAACCATTCCTCGTCTATTACGTTCCCGGAGGCACCCACGCGCCCCATCACCCCACGCCGGAGTGGATCAAGAAGATCAGCGACATGCATCTCTTCGACGAAGGCTGGAACAAGGTACGCGAAACGATCTTCGCCAATCAGAAACGACTCGGCATCATGCCCGAGAACGCGAAGCTCACGCCCTGGCCTAAGGAACTTCCCCAGTGGGATTCCCTCAGCGCGGAAGAGAAGAAACTATTCATCAAGCAGGCCGACGTATTCGGTGCGTATCTCGCTTACACCGACCACGAGATCGGCCGCGTCATCCAGGCTGTGGATGACATGGGTCAACTCGATAACACCCTCATCATCTATATCGCCGGCGACAACGGAGCCAGCCCCGAAGGCATGCTCAATGGCACGCCCAACGAGTTCTCTACCTTCAATGGCATAGCCGTACCGGTGAAAGACCAGATGGTCGCGTATCCCTTCTGGGGATCCGACAAGACGTTCCCGCACTATGCGGCGCCCTGGGCCTGGGCAATGGACACGCCCTTCAAATGGACCAAGCAGGTCGCTTCCCACTACGGCGGTACTTCGCAAGGCGTGGCCATGTCATGGCCCGGCCACATCACCGATGTGGGCGGCATTCGCACCCAGTTCCACCACCTGATTGACATCGTTCCGACCATCCTGGAAGCAACCGGCATTCCCGCTCCGGAGATGATCAACGGCATCAAGCAGCGGCCCATGGACGGCGTGAGCATGGTGTACACCTGGAGCAAAGAGAACGCCTCTGCTCCGACCCGCCACTCCACGCAGTACTTCGAGATGCTTGGCAATCGTGCGATCTACCACGACGGTTGGGTCGCGGCCACTACCCCAGCAACCCTTCCCTGGGAGTTGAGCACCGCGGCACCGCCTGACGTGCTCACCGGTTACAAATGGGAACTCTACAACGTGGCACAGGACCCCACTCAGTTCGAAGATCTGGCAGACAAAATGCCAGATAAGCTCAAACAAATGCAGGACGTCTTCTACGCTGAGGCAAAGAAGCACGACGTTCTGCCGCTCGACAACACCTCGTTAACCCGCTGGAACTCGCCCAAACCTAACCTTACCGAAGGACGCCGCGTCTTCACCTACTCAGGCGTATTGGTCGGAGTTCCGAATAGTGGCGCTCCGAGCATCCTCAATAAGTCCTACACCATCACCGCCAACCTGGATATTCCGAGCGGCGGTGCAGAAGGTGTAGTCGTTACCGACGGCGGACGTTTCGGCGGCTATGCGCTTCTGCTCAGCCAGAGCTACAACTGGTGGTTCCGAAGCACCGTCCTCAAGATCGTGGTTTGGGGCTTGTTCGTCATTGGCCTTCTGTTCGTTCTGTTCACCCACAACCGTTGGAGAAAATTGGGTACCGCCCTGGTCCTGATCGCTCCACTCTGGTTGATCGCCGGACTCATCATCGGCGTGGCCCAGATCGGCAAGAGCAAGCCTGTCTTCATCTACAACTTGCTCGATGCTCACCGCACCATCTGGGAAGGCCCGAGCTTAGGCGGTGGAAAACATACCGTCGTCTTCGAATTCAAATCCGACGGACCGGGCCTCGGCAAGGGCGGAACTGGCGTGCTCTCCGTGGACGGCAAGGAAGTCTCCAGGAACTCCATGGAACACTGCACCCCGATCACTTTCCCGGAAGACGAATCCTTCGACGTCGGACAAGACACCCGAAGCGGTGTGGCGCTGCTCGAGCATCGCTACGATCCACCTTTCAAGTTCACCGGCACCATCGACAAACTCACCTTCGAACTCGGGGAAATACAGTTAACCGAGGAAGAACGCAGGAACCTTCCCGCAATCGCCAACATGGTGGCGCAGGCGAAAGACTAGTCAGTTGACAGGCAGAAAGGCAGCTCGTTCGCGGGCTGCTTTTTTATTCAGCTCTAGAACGATCGAAGAATAAGGAATGCGTCAGCAGGGCAGCCAGCAAGGCGTGAAGGGCGCAGGTAGGCCAGAGCAGAAGCCCGTCGAAACCGCCGCCGAGCCGGAGATACACAAGATAAAACGCGGTCAGCAAATTGTAGGCCGAGAGCGCTCGCAGGCCATTCGTGCCCGCCCCCTCCGAGCTTGGCCAACACGCCAGCCCCAGAGATAGCAAAGCGACCCCCGTCAATCGCGCTATCGCAATCCCACTGTCAGCGAGATCCGCACCCAATAACACCTTTGCGAGGAATTGGGGCACAGCAACCAGGGAGATCCCTGTAATGGCTTCGGCGCCCGCCGAGACCATCACCAGCATTTTCGCGTTCATCCGACTCCAATTTGCGCTGACACACCAGCGGCGTGAGTCGTGGATGCTAGCGACTGGAGTTCATGAAATCTACTCGCAAAAATGTCAGTTCCGCCAGCCGCGATCTACTTCGCAGGCGGCCTGCTCGCCGGCGGCACAATCCCATTCATCCGCAAATACTCCACCAGTTGCCCATAATGATCGGCCAAATGCCACACCGCCAGGTACGTCATCCCCAGCCGCGAATTCGGCCCGCCATACGGCCCATTGATCGGTTCCATCATGTTCTTGTCGGTGGTGAGATTGATCTCATCGTTCAGCATCGCAAACGAGTCCCGCAGGTACTTCATGATCTCCGCTTTGTTCTTCGCCGGATACGGCCCGCCCTTCTCGCATCCTTCCGGCGGTGTCGCCCCGTGCATCTCCTTCGCGAACGCAACGTTGGCGCAGGCCACGTGCTTCACCTGCTCCGCGAACGTCCGCACATCTTTGAAGCCCGCGCCCGTCGGCTTGAAGTTCCACTTCTCCGCCGGCATCGCATCGACGAGGCTGACGAAATCCCTCTCCTCGTCCGCCCACATTGAGTTCACAGACTCCGCAACTGTCGCCGGACGCTTCGGTTGCGCCAAGCCAACCGCCGTCCAAGCAATCAATATCGCCAGTGCAGTAGCGCTTTTCATTGAACTCCCCACGTTCGAGCGCCCGAAAACCAACGTCCACTCCACCACAGACGCAAGGCCGGAGGCCGACCGGGCTTCTCAGCACGACGCGCCAGCGTCGTGAACAGCGCATCGAAAAATCCCAAGCCTCTTCAGAGGCGGCGCGGCTCCGCTCGCGATGCGCCAGCTTGGCTAGCTAGTGCATCGCCAAATAAATTGCTCGCCCAACGAAAAAGAGAATGACTCCCCCGATGATCAGCCCGATCCACAAGACTTCCAGCACAGTCCAAGCGTGCATCAGCCTTTCGGACCAATGTTCTGCCCGCCGCTCATCCTCTTCCGATGACAAAATCATTTCTAGCTGCTCAGCGTATCCCATCCTCTGCGATTCAAATCCCAGAACAAAAACCACAAGCAGAACGCCGCAATTGCCAGCAGCACGAACCCCTGCCACATCGGTCCAAAGATCAGTCGCCCAATCCCGAAAAGAGAGCAATAGATCATGCCGCAACCCATCACCCAATCCACTGCCGACCACGCCAGGCTCTGCTTCGAATGTTCACCTTCGAGTTGCGCGATCCGGCGCCATCCAAATGCCGACGGCTGCACCTTGCAGTAGAACTCGCGCAGCTTCGCTTCCGGCTCCGGAGGCGTTAGGAACGTCACCGCCAGCCAACTGATCGTCGTGACCGACGTCGTCAGGATCATCACCCACGCAAAGCCATGGGGCGTGCTGCTATCCAGCGCTCCCGGCGGAAGCTGCGGGTCGAAGCGCCGCAAAAACTCCACCACGCCGCCCGCAAACCGTGATTGCAAAAACAACGACGATGTCGCCGCTGCACACATCGCGCCCACTTCGCTCCACGCGTTAATGCGCCACCAGAACCAGCGCAGCATGAACACCAGCCCCGCGCCCGCGCCAATCGAGATCAAGAACTTCCACGCGCCCTCGATCGAATTCATGTAGTACGTCGCCACCGCGGACAGCACGGTCACAAAAACCGTCGCAATGCGCGATGCCGTCACATAATGTTTCTCGTTCGCGTCCTGTTTGATAAACCGGCGATAGAAGTCGTTGATCAAATACGACGCGCCCAGATTAATGTGCGTGCCGATCGTGGACATATACGCCGCCGCAAATCCCGCCAGCATCAAGCCGCGCAAGCTCGGCGGCAGGTACGCAATCATCACCCGGATGTACCCGCCCTCCGGATCTTTCAATCCCGGGAACATCACTACCGCCACCAAAGCCGCCAGAATCCATGGCCACGGGCGCAGTGCGTAGTGCGCAAAGTTGAACCACAGCGTCGCGCCCAGCGAGTTCTTCTCGTCCTTAGCGGAGAAAATTCGTTGTGCGATGTATCCACCGCCGCCCGGCTCCGCCCCCGGATACCAGCTCGCCCACCAGTTAATGCTGAGATAAACCAGGAACATCACCATCCAGCCCGATGCCCAGTCCGGAGTAAAGGCGAGGAAGTTCGTGCCGATGAGCGGATGCTGGTTCGACAACGCCACCTTCAACGCCCCGATGCCACCAACGGCCTTCACCGCGAACACCGCCAGCGCCACCACCATGCTCATCTTCAAAATGAACTGGATCAGGTCCGTCCACAGCACTGCCCACAATCCCGAGATCGCTGCATACATCAGCGTCATCGCCAGGCAGAACATCACCGCATTCATCTTGTGAATGCCGAGCGTAAGCCCCAGCACCTTCGCCATCGCCAGGTTCACCCAGCCCATGATGATCGTGTTCACCGGCAGCGCCAGGTACAACGCGCGGAACCCGCGAAGAAAAGCCGCCGGCTTCCCTGCATAACGCAACTCGGCGAACTCCATGTCCGTGATCACGCCCGAACGCCGCCACAAGCGCGCGAAGAAAAAGACCGTCAGCATGCCGCTCAGCGCCAGGTTCCACCACAGCCAGTTCCCGGCGATGCCGTACTTAAAGATCATCCCGGTCACCACCAGCGGCGTGTCGGCGCCAAACGTGGTCGCCACCATCGATGTTCCCGCCAGCCACCACGAAACCTCGCGGCCCGAGATGAAGAATTCATCCACCGAACTGCCGGCTTTGCGGGCGTAGTAGAACCCGATCACGATGTTGACGCTGAAATAAGCGACGATGACGATCCAATCAATAACCGTTAATTGCATCTGCGCGATGGCCTCATGAGCTATATAGCTCTTGCGTACTTATAACGGAACCACGAAGAAACACAAAGCAGAATCTCAGAACATTACTCTTGTATCAGGGCAGCGCTTGAGCGCTGCCGAAACTCGCCGCATAGAGCGCGGGCGTTAACCCTCTCCTCGCAATCCCGGACATCCTACGCCTCAATTCCCCAATCCATCTATGTATTCAGGAGGCCCCATGCGTTCGCGCGCCAACCTCGCATCGCACCCCATTCACCCCATGCTGGTATCTCTCCCCATCGGCCTCTGGATTGGCGCCTTCGTCTTCAGCCTCATCGCCTACTTCGGCCAACGTTCAGCATTCAACGTCGCCGCGTTCTATACCCTGATCGCCGGCTGCGTGGGCGCAGTTCTCGCGGCCATTCCTGGCGTCATTGATCTCTTTACCGTTGTACCCGACCGTTCCAGCGCGCGCACCCACGGATACCTCCACGGCGCCGTCAATACCCTCGCCCTCGTCTTATTCGCCTACGCCGCCATACGTCAGGGCAGCCCTTACGACGCGCCCGATCAAATCACGCTCCTCATCGAACTCATCGGCATCGGCTGCATCTCCTACTCCGGATGGATCGGCGGCACTCTCGCCTATCGCAACCAGATCGGCGTCGAACACCTTCAGGCCAACGCCGGCACGATGAAAGAACGCACCGTCGAAAGCTTCGACCGTCCTGTCTGCAATCAATCCGAACTCGGCGAAGGCCAGGCCATGCTCGTTCACATCGGCAGCGAACGCATTGCCGTCGCTCGCTGCACCGAAGGCATCTTCGCCTTCAGCGATCGCTGTACCCACAAAGGCGGTCCACTTTCCGACGGTGCCATCATCGGCTGTGCCGTGCAATGTCCGTGGCATGGATCGCAATTCGATATTCGCAACGGCCGCGTAATCGCCGGCCCCGCCGAAGAGCACCTCAAGACCTACGACATCGAAATCACCGCCGGCGAAGTCTACATCCGCCGACAACCCAACGTTCCCAATCGCAAAGCCGCGTAGCGAAACCACCGCGCTTTGTGTTGAATCGTAAGTACCGCCGCGGTTTACGTAATAGCTCGTAAACCCGCATGGAATGCGGCTCCCCGCATTCGTCAGGCTACGTAATTACGAAGCTCGCGTTCCTCCTCCTCCGCGATTCTGTAGGTGCTCTTCTCATCCCTTTACTCTGCGATTCGTCCCAGTTCGCAGGGGTTACGCTTCCCACATCTGGAATTTTGATTCCAACTTCGCCACTTCCTGCTGACAATTCTCACCTCAATGTGCCACTCCCACTCTCGCGCGCCGCTCTTCTCACAATTCCAAATTTTGAAGCATCGTTTCACGATGATTACGCAATTGCCCTGAATTCGCGCCTCTCCGAGTGGCCATGCTCTTGCTCTTCTTCTCCCGTTTCCCTCCTGCCAGGGAAACAATTCACGAAAGGCGCACTAGCTCCATATGAAGTTAAAGTTCTGGGCCCTGGTCGTTCCCCTTGTCCTCGTCTTTCTCACCATTCCATCTCCCGCACAAAACGTAGTCACCGGAGACGTCGCCGGTACCGTCACCGATCCCTCTGGCGCGGTCGTGCCCAACTCCAAAGTCGAACTCAAGAGCGACGAAACTGGCTTCGACAAGACCATCACCACCGGCGGCGCCGGCGATTTTCGCTTCTCTCTCCTCAAGCCCGGTCCATATACCATCGTGATCAGCAACTCGGCGTTCACCACGATCACTCGCAAACTTACGGTGAATCTCGGACAAATCACGAACGCCTCCACCGCGCTCAGTGTTGGCGCCAGCACTACCACCGTTGAAGTCACCGGCGAAGCTCCGCTACTGCAAACTGAAAACGGAAACGTCGCCACCACTTTCGACGCTCGCGCCGTGCAGCAACTTCCCAATCCTGGTGGCGACATCACCTACTACGCGCAGACCGCTCCCGGCATTGCGATGAACACCAGCGGTGGCGGCTACGGAAACTTCTCCGCCTTCGGACTCCCTGCCACTTCCAATCTCTTCACCGAAAACGGTAACGACGAAAACGATCCTTTCCTCAATCTCAACAATTCGGGATCGTCCAACCTTCTGCTCGGCAAAAATGAGATCCAGGAAGTTGCCGTCGTCACCAACGGCTACACCGGCCAATACGGACGCATGGCTGGCGCCAACGTGAACTACACCACCAAGAGCGGCACCAACCAGTATCACGGCTCGGCCACGTACGACTGGAACGGTAGCGCGATGAACGCCAACGAGTGGTTCAACAAGAGCCAGGGAAATCCGCGGCCGTTCGCCAACAGCAATCAGTGGGGTGCAGACTTCGGCGGTCCCATCGTGAAGAACAAGACCTTCTTCTACGTCGACACCGAAGGCATTCGTTACGTTCTTCCTTCCACGCAGAACATCTACATGCCCACGCCGGCCTTCGCTTCGTCGGTGCTTGCGAACATCGGCGCGAATTCGCCGAGCCAGCTTCCCTTCTATCAGCAGATGATGGGTCTCTATCAATCATCCGCGCCCTACGGCAGCATGAAGCCCTTCAGCGCCTCTCCCGCCGCCGCGAGCGACACCACTGGCGGATGCGGTGACATCTCCGCGTCCACCGGCTTCGGCGGCGGCAATCCCTGCGTCGGATACTTCCTCGCCTCCGGCAAGAACTTGAACAAGGAGTGGTTGCTCACCGCCCGTGTGGACCAGAACATCGGATCGAAAGATGTTCTCTTCGGTCGCTTCAAGATGGACCGCGGCACCCAGCCCACTTCCACCGACATTATCAACAACGACCTGTTCGGCTCGCATAGCGTGCAGCCTTCGTATGAAGGTCAGTTGAACGAGACCCACACCTTCAGTCCCAACATGGTGAACAGTCTCATTCTCAGCGGACAGTGGTACTCCGCCATTTTCGTTCGAAATAGCGGAGAACCTACCGCGCTTGCGGCGTTGCCGTATAGCAGCGTGCTCTTCGGCGCAAATCCCTTGTCCACTCTCGGCGGCACCAGCACGCCCGATTACTTCTTCCCGCAGGGCCGTAACACCACGCAGTATCAGATCACCGATGACCTCTCCTACACCAAGGGCAAGCACGAATTGAAAGTCGGTGTGAACTTCCGTCGTAACGACATTTCCAACTACGACGTGCAGACGCTCACCAGCGGCTTCCTCAACTTCGGCAGCATGGCTGACTTCTACAACGGCGTCGTCGACATCAATAATGGCGACTACTTCTACCAGGCCTTCTCCGACTCCAATCGCGTACCAATCGCCATCTACAGTCTCGGCGTTTACGCGCAGGATACCTGGAAGGTGAAACCCAATCTCACGCTTACCCTCGCGCTGCGCGCCGATCGCAATTCCAACGCGGTCTGCCAAACCGATTGCTACGCGAACCTCGCCGCGCCGTTCGATCAGCTCTCACACGACGCGTCCATCCCCTACAACCAGGCCATCAACACCGGACTGCATCGCCCCTTCTACGACATCGAAGCCGCAGCCATCCAGCCGCGTTTCGGTTTCTCGTATAACCCGGCCTTCGCGCACAACACCGTTCTGCGCGGCGGTATCGGCCTCTTCTCTGACTTGTATCCCGGCGTGCTTCTCGACAACATCATCCAGAACCCGCCCAACTACAACAGCTTCCTGACCTACGGCACGGGCCCCGGCGTTACCGCTGCTCCTGGCTCCGCGACCAGCGCATCCTCACTCGCTGCGCAATCCAACCAGTCGTTCCTGACGGGCTTCGCCAGTGGCGCCACGCTCGCCGATATCACTGCGACCAACCCGTTCTTTACGCCGCCCAACGCTTTCTCGCCGGCCGGCATCATTCGCAACCCCAAGTACCTTGAGTGGAACTTCCAGATCGAGCAGCAGCTCGGCGCCTCCAACATCTTGTCTCTGAACTATGTCGGGAATCACGGCTACGATCTGCTGATCAATAACCCCGGCTTGAACATCAACAACGCTGGCCTCGCGCTCGCGAATATTCCAGCCGTCTCGCCCGACATTCGTTTCGGCACTGTCACCGGCCTCGCTAGCGACGGCATCTCCAACTACAACGGACTCGTCACCAGCTTTAGCCATCGCTTCAGCCACGGATTCCAGGCCCAAGTGAACTACACCTGGAGCCACGCCCTCGATGAACTGACTTCCCTTCCCGCCACGCCCTATAACTATGGCGAAGCGGCCAGCATCACCACGCAGTTGGATCCCAGCTGTCTGCGCTGCCTTAACTACAGCAGCTCCGATGCGGATGTCCGCCACAACCTCACCCTCAACTACGTTTGGGATCTTCCGTTCAAACCCAGCAACCGCCTGGTGAACACCTTCGTCGGTGGATGGCAGTTTGCCGGGACTCTCTATCTCCGCAGCGGCACGCCGTACTCGGTCATCGACACCGCCGCCGCCAATCAGCTGTCCGGCTCGTTTAGCGGTGGCGCCTTCCTCGCCAGCTGGGCGAATAATCCAAACGGTCCCGGTGGCCTGGGCTTCGGCGATTGCAGCACCCCCGGCACCGGAGCAACTCCGAACCAGTGCTTGAATGCTGGATCATTCCTCGCTCCCGGCGCTGAAACCAGCTTCGGCAATGTAAGCCGCAACGCCTTCCGCGGCCCCGGTTACTTCGACAGCGACTTCAATGCCATGAAGAATTTCAACCTCACGGAGCGCGTTAAACTCCGCGTCGGCGCAAACTTCTTCAACATCTTCAACCATCCCAACTTCCAGAACCCGGTCAACGACATCGCCTCACCGTCGTTCGGCCAGATCCTCGCCACCGTCTCCCCCGCCACCAGCCCCTACGGTTCATTCCAAGGCGCCGGTGTCTCGGGCCGCTTAATCCAACTGGAAGCCCACATCCAGTTCTAACCTTGGTCGCAACCTGAAAAGGGGCGCTCGAAATTTGAGCGCCCCCTTCTTACTTCCCCACTTCACTCCAGGCAAAAAGGGGTTTGTATCAGGGCATGGCTTCAGCCATGCCGAATCCGCTTCCCCGCCCTTCGGCGCTTTATCCCCTGCGGCAACATCCCCACGATGCTTCGTCGCATGCACGCACTCACTTCCCGCTTGCGGGGATGGAACGACGTTTCACTCCGCGCCAGGGCTTCGAGCCACGCAGTGGCGCCAGTTGTTAGCCCAGTGCGCAAGCGCTGGGTAGAAATCGAGCACACCCATGAGCCCCTTCAGGGGCGACACCCGATGCGACAATGGCTCAAAATCTCTCCCGAATTCCATACCACCAAATTCCCCGAACTATGAAATTCCGTACGCCACACGACGTTTTCCACAACGCCGATGGTCTAAAAGTATCGCGTCACGACCACCAAAGTGGTGAGTCTAATAGCCACTGTTCGAAAGGACAGCCCTTTCGTTCAGCTTCTCTCGCCTCTCCCACCTGAGAACCAATTCCAAAGCACCCGCTTCTCGCTTTCTCTACCGATTCACATAACCTTACACAGAAGTGCCCCCGCGTCGCAGGAATTAAACCCTTTTAAATCAAGACATCGGTAGACCTACTTCTTCGGCTGGAAAATTGCATCCGCCCCCGCCAGCACCCTCAGCTCGCATTACGCACGAGTGTGCGGGGAACCATAAAAAATACAACTGAATAGTAGGAGGCTCGAATGAGCAAGACTCGGAGGCAGGTCCAAGTCTTGATGTTGCTGTTCTCTCTCCTCTTCGTTAGCGCCCTCTTCGCCCAGGAAACCACGGGCGGATTGCAAGGCACGGTAAAGGACGCCAGTGGCGCAGTCGTACCCGGCGCTAGGGTCGTCCTCACCGCCCCTAACCTCGTGGGCTCCAAAGAAACCACGAGCGACTCCAACGGCTACTACCGCTTCTCCAACCTTCCTCCCTCAACCTACGTCGTCACCGTTACCAAAGACACTTTCGCAACCCTCAAACGTGAAGGAGTCACCATCGAAGTCGGCCACCTTCCGACCCTCGATCTTCCTTTGCAGGTCGGCGGCAGCGGTACGGTCGTCGAGGTCACGGAGGAAGCACCGCTCATTGACGTAGCCACCACACGCACCCTCACCAACATTACCCAGGACGTGATTCAGGATGTGCCACACGGACGTTCGTTCCAGTCCGTTATTCAGTTCGCGCCTTCCGCGCGTAACGAACCCCTGGCGGGCAACACCGCCCAGAGCAACGGCACTGGCGGTTCGTCTCCAGGCAGCACTACGAATGGTAACGACCACGGCTTCCAGATCGCTGGCGGCTCTGACTCTGAAAATTCCTACCTCGTCGAGGGTCAGGAAACCGCAAACATCATCGGCGGCTACTCCCACACGAATGTTCCCTTCGATTTCATTCAGGAAGTTCAGGTAAAGACCTCCGGAATCGAAGCAGAGCACGGTGGTGCCCTGGGTGGCGTGGCTAACGTCATCATGAAGAAAGGCACCAACAACTATCACGGTACGGTGTTCGCGCAATTCGAAAACGATGGGATGGACGGGTCTCCGAATGCGTACTCGCGTTACAACCCCCTCGACGGTGGCACCGGGACAAGTTGGGGAGCCTTGGATCCCGGCTACGAGAATTACCAACCGGTAAAGCCGCATACGAGCTACTTCCAACCCGGATTTACATTCGGTGGACCGATCTGGAAGGACAAAATCTTCGGATTCGTCGGCTTCAATCCGGAATTCGACCGCTACGAGCGCTTCGTAAACTATGGACCAGATGCTGGCGGAATTCTCCCGTTCAGTCAGAACACAAATACCTATTACACGACGGCTCGCAT
>Ga0206970_10064_pt1 | contig 30120 bp, 27 predicted proteins | sample Alteio_BWOrgHeat_88_FD_152964 | JGI IMG/M metagenome (GOLD analysis project Ga0206970, IMG submission 152964) | Enriched cells from forest soil in Barre Woods Harvard Forest LTER site, Petersham, Massachusetts, United States -... | ecosystem: Environmental > Terrestrial > Soil > Temperate forest >... | reverse complement strand
GCGAAGGCAATCATGCTGGGATCCCTGCTCCTGTTGGGAGGCGTGAATTACCTGCTGCTGCGCGACGCGACGCCCGAGCAAGGACTGCCGAGATTACGCCGTATCATCGAAGCCGAAGTTGGGATCGGCATCACGGTAATCCTCACCGCAGCGTCGCTCACCTCGCAGCCTCCTGCCGTCGATCAGCCGAACGAGACCGTGAGTTTCCAACAGATCTATCAACGGTTCAAACCGATGGTGCCTCGCCTCACCGCTATGTGAGCCAGATTCCGTCGCCCGTGCTGAACGCGGACGCGAAAGGCGCGGTGCTCGGGACGGCTCCTCGCGTCTACAACGTGGATGGCATTCCGCTCACCCTCCATGCTCTCAACGATTCCATCGAGTCAGAATCGAATCATCACTGGATGGGTCTCGTCGTTCTCGCGATGGGTTTGCTGGCGTTGCTGGCTCGCACCGGCAAGGCGCCGTGGGCGGAGTACTGGCCGCTGCTGCTGATCGGGATTTCCGTCTTCATTTTTGTGCAGGCTGACACCGAATGCTGGCCCGCGGGATCTAAGAGCCTCGGCGCTTGCTGGGTCGATCCCGAAGTCTTCCAGCATCGCATGGCAGCGATTGTCTGCGCCGCATTCGCCATCTTCGAACTTCGCGTACGGCGGCAACACCGCGAGAATTCTAAACTCGCGCTTGTCTTCCCGCTGATGTGCGCGATTGGAGGCGCCGTCCTGCTCACGCACTCTCACGCCATTACCAACGTGAAAGAAACCTTGCTCGTGGAACTGAGCCACGTGCCTTTGGGAATATGCGCGGTGTTCGCGGGGTGGGCCCGGTGGCTCGAACTCAGGCTGCCAGAAGGAGACCGCAATGTCCCCTCCTGGATTTGGCCCGCCTGCTTCGTTTTGATCGGCCTCGGACTGCTGAACTACCGAGAGATGTGAGCTGCCGAAGCAGTCCGTCTAGCTTTTCGGCACGATGAATGTATTCACACGAAGACCAATCGGTAGCTTTTCGCCGCCATCGAGCTCAATCATCGTTTCCAAAATCTTCATGTCCACACGCTCCGTCGGTTCGTCGGTACGTACGTTCTTGCGGCCGAGTTCCTGTCCAATGCGGACGATGTGTCCCCAGAAGCGCTTATCGCCATAGGCGTCGGCGGTCACGTAGGCTCGTTGACCGAGAGTTAGCTTGCTGACGTCGGCTTCGTCTACGTCGACGCGGATGCGCAGGCGGTTGGTCGCACCGATCGTCACAATGGGATCGGGCACGGTCGAGCCGTTCGAAACGCTCTCGCCCAGACGATGCTGCTTGCGCAGGACCGTGCCGGTAATCGGCGAGCGCACGTACGTCTTCTTCAACATAGCTTCCGCCTGCTCGAGCCGGGCACGGGCGGCGAGCAGGTTCGCGGTGGCGATGTCGCGATCTTCTTCGCGGGCGGTTTCATCCACCAGCTTATGGTGCTCCGAAACCTCCTGGAACTTCGCTTTGGCGACGTCGTATTCCTTGGCAAACTGCTCTGCTTCTTCGCGCGAAATTACGCCAGCTTCGAAGAGCTTCTGGCGCCGACGCATTTCACTTTCGGTATTGTTCATCACCGCACGGGCCTGCTCTACCGTTGATAGCGCTTCGCGACGCTCTTCGCCCCGCGCGCCATTCACAACCTTGCGCAGCTGCGCCTCGCTCTCATGGACCTCAGCCTGCGCGGACGCAACCTGCGCGTGATAGTCCGCGTTTTCCAATTCGGCGAGCAACTGGCCCTCCGTCACGCGGTCGCCTTCCTCCACGTACACGGCCTTGAGCTTGCCGCTAAGTTCTGCGCCGAGCTTGATATCTTCAGACTCGGGCTCGACGCGACCTGCGCCGGCAACGACCCAATCCGCTGCGCTCTTCTGGGAAACGCTCTCGCGGCTGGGTCGTGCGGCGTGTCCCCAAATGACAGTGGCGGTGGATACGGTAACGATGATTGCTGCGCCGATCGTAAGAAATCTCTTTTTCATGGCGACCTCCTGCTGTCGCGTTCTTGAGAAATGAGGGGCCCGTGACGCGCGGTATGCCGCGCGGTCAAAAAATCAAATCAAGGTGATTAGAGCGAATATCCCCACGAGAGAACATCGCCGACACTGGATTGCGGTCCAGCCGCTCCGGGCGTCCAAAGAGCTTTCGTGTCTTGCTTGGCCGGTTTCGAGTCCTCTGGAACGATGCGCCCATCTTCCATTCGCACGATGCGATCGGCAAAGTCGAGAACGCGGTGATCGTGCGTCACCACAACCACGGCACGACCATGTTCATGCGCCACGTTGGAGAGAATGGTCATCACATTACGTCCGGAGTGCGAATCGAGCGCGGCCGTGGGTTCGTCGGCGAGAATCAGGGCTGGAGATCCGGCGAGTGCCCGCGCGACCGCCACTCGCTGCTTCTGTCCACCGCTGAGATCCGCAGGGAACGAACTGTATTTGTGGTCCATCTCCACTTGTGCCAGCAATCGCTTCGCTTCCGTCTTTGCCGCGGATCCTCGCACTCCCTTCAGATCAAGCGAGAGTTCGACGTTCTCGCCGACAGTCAGCGTGGGAAACAAGTTGAAGCCCTGGAAGATGAAGCCGATGTGCCGCAAGCGTGTGGCCGGAAGCTGTTTCTCCGTGAGCTTCGAGACTTCGCGGCCCGCGACCTGAATACTGCCGGACGTCGCGCGCAGGATGCAGCCCATGATCGAGAGCAGCGTCGTCTTGCCGCTGCCGGATGGCCCCATCATCAGCACAAACTCGCCGGGGTAAACATCCATATCGATGCCATGCAGCACCGGGACTTCCTGCGTTCCCTCGAGAAATGCTTTCGTGACGCCGCGTACTGAAACTACTGCCTGCATACTGCACTCCTATCCTTTGAAGACCATTGCCGGGTCAATCGTCGTAACTTTGTTGATCGAAACCATCGCCGCGATCACGCACATCAACACCGTGAGAAAAAAGATGCCGACCGCCATCTGCCACGGCATCAGGATCGCCGCTCCGCCGCTTGCGCTGGCTCGAACGATGAATAGGCTCACCGCCATCGCAAGCACATATCCGACCACCGCGCTGATGCCCGCCTGGGTGATGATCACCCGATAGATGTAGCTATTCGCGGCGCCCATCGCCTTCAGCGTTCCATATTCGCGGATGTGGTCCATCGTCGTTGCGTAAATCGTCTGAGCGACTACCACCACGCCGACCACCAGGCCCAGTACGGCCGCAATCAACACCGCAACGCCAGCGCCCGTCGTAAACATCCAGTAGGTACGAGTCATGCTGCTGAACTTCGCAGTCGGCAGTACATCCACATCCTTCAGTCGTGCTTCGAGATTTCGACGCACTTCGTTGCGGTTCGCGCCTGGCGCGACTTTCACGAGGATGAAGTTCGTCTGGTCCTCGGGCGTGTTGGTGTAACCTTGCGCGGTCTTGAAGTCCGTAAACACATACGGACTCGTGGTGAATGACCGGATTCCGCGAGTAAACCCCACGACCTTGGCGCGACGGCCGGAAATTTCACAGGTATCGCCCAGTTTCTTAACGCCGAGTTTTTGCTTGTAGATCTCGTCAATGATGATCGCGTCCGGCGTGTGCAGGTCCTCGACGTTCCCTGCCACCAGGTTCCACGGGCCTCCGAGGGTCGGTCCGTGGGTGTCGAAGCCCACAACCTGTACGCCCTCCTCGGCGCCGTCGGGATTTCGCCACTGCGTCCAATGCGCAATGTATTTCTCGGCCGACGCTACTCCGGGCATCGCCAGCACCTGGTAGTACTTGCGCTCGGAGAACGCGCGTCCTTGCTCGATGTAGGGCGTGTTCTTTGAGACGATCCAGAAATCCGCGCGCGATTTGTCGATGATGCTCGACGTCGTGACGGTGAATCCGACGAACAGGCCCAGTTCCACCACGATCAGCACCACGGCGAACACGATGCCGGTGAGCGTGACGGCGAGTCGAACTTTGTCGTGCAACAGATTTCGTTGGGCCAGCGGCGGCATCGTATTACTCCTTCTTCAACAATCCAGACAACAATCCTTCGACGACGAGTTCCGTGCGCTTCTTCAGCGAGCGCCACGGAATCCAGGGGTCGTCGCACTTCGCAATTTGTAACGACACCACGCCGTGCACTCCGGCCCACACCGTCTGCGAAATGAGGTCGGCGTCAGTGAGATCGGAGCGGAACGCGCCCGTCGCGAGTGCTTCCTTAACCGTCTCGCGTAGAAAGGCGTAGGCGTCTTCCTCCGGATTCCCCTTACCTTCCATGTCGTCATCCACGGGCGGATGTGCGGTCATGAACATCATTCGATAGTGGTTCGGGTTCTTCGTTCCAAAGTCGGCGTACGCGTAACCAATGCGCCGCAGGCGCTCGACCGGGTCCTTGATTTCCGCCAACTTGAGGAATTGCGCCGCGAGGCGGCGAAAATCCGAGTGACACAACTCGAGGAAGAGCTGCTCTTTGTCTGGAAAATGCACGTAAATGGCCGTCGGCGAATACTCGATCTTCTGTGCGACTTTGCGCATCGATACGCCGTCGTAGCCTTCTTCGATAAACAGCTCACGCGCCGCATCCATGATCTTTTCCCGGGTCTCGATGCGCTCGCGTTCCCGCCGTTCCTGGATTCCCATAACCCTCGTCCTGTTGTTTAACAGTGTTAACTTACGACTCGCCGTTACTTTCTGTCAAGCGATTTCGCCTCCAAGTGGGACGAACTGCCGAGCGAGAGGTCCCAGCAGCACAAGCAGCAATACTGCCCTCCCAGCCCTGCGTTTGGTCAGGTATCCATCTCGGGGTACACTGTCGCCCACCGTCAATTCGCACAGGCACTCATGGGACACTCACTCGCCGCGCAAGTCGCGCGCCTCGAACAATGCCGACACCAGTACGGCCCCGACTCCGCTTCCTACGTCGAGAAGATCCTCGATGCTTTTACCAATGCTCACTTCCGCGAGCCTGAACTGCTCATTCGCTTTCATGACGCGCTGCTCTTCCTGCGCGCATTTCCGCAGGGTGCAAGCGTCGTCAAGCGCACAGAGTCGCTGCTCCATTCGATAGGCCAGCAGGTATCGAATTTGCGCGAAGCTGGTGCGGAGATGGACGTTTTTGAACCAGAAGCGGTCTCCGGAATCGTCGATACGTCCATCGAAGAGAGTTTCACTTACGAAGTCGCGCGCTGGCTCTGGTTGCATTACCCGCAGCAACTCCACGCCGACTGGGATGAGGAAGAACAACGGGCACGGCTGGGAGCGACCTTGCCGCGATTCATTCCCCTGCTGGAAGACGACGCACTTGTCGAGGCCGACACGCCGATCCTCGCGTGGCTCAGTGCAGCGGCGGGCGGCCATGGTCACGACTTCGACTGGCTCATGCGCCAATTCGAAGCGCTGCCTCTTTCACTCGTAGAGAAAACTGAGCTTTACGATAGCCTCGGTCTGTTTGTTCGCTGGGACCTCGAGGAATGCGCCGCAACCCGCACCCATGGCCGTTTTCCAACCTCCGAGATCTTTTGCCACGACGCTCCACTCATCCGGCGCAATCAAGTTTCGCTCGCAGGGGAATTCGCTGCTCCTCCGCTGCCGATGCAGAAGCTGTCCGAGGCGGAAGGAAGCAAAGCGCTCGACCTGGTTCGCGCTGCTCTCACGGTTCGGGGCCGCGAACTCTACGGCACTACCCGTGCCGACGCCAACTCTGTCTATCAATGCGACGTCGGCCGCGGCGTGACACTCTTTCTTTGGGGCCTTCCCCCCGACCGGCGTCTTCCCCTGCGCGCCTACCACTGCGGCCTGACGGTGAAGAATGGCCTGCCGATCAATTACATCGAGGGCATTTCACTTTTCGAGTGGATGGAAGTGGGCTTCAATACCTTCTACGCGTATCGCGACGGCGAAACTGCGTGGATCTATGCCAAGGCGCTGAAGTTGTTCCACCAGCTCACTGGTGTCACGTGCTTCTCGATTTATCCCTACCAACTCGGCAAGGACAACGAGGAAGCACTCAACTCCGGCGCTTTCTGGTTCTATCGGAAGTTGGGCTTCCGCCCGGGACGCGCCGAATTACTCGCCCTCACCCTTGAAGAAGAAAAGAAGATCGCGGCTCGCCCGGGCTATCGCGTCCCTGCACGCACGCTGGAGAAACTTGCCGACCATCATGTTTTCTACGACGTTGATCCGGCTGTCACCGGCCGCTGGGACACTTTCTCTACGCGTTCGCTGGGCTTCGCCGTTCAGCGCCGTATGTCGTCAGAGTTCCATGGAGATGCCAAGCGAATGAAGGAAGAGACAGCTACTGAGATCGCAAAGGTCCTCGGCGCAAATCTTAGGGAATTCAACGCCCGAGAAGTCGCCGCGTTCGAGAACATTAGTCTCGTGCTCGCTCTGGTTCCCGAGCTCAGTTGCTGGAGTTCGTCGGAGAAACAACTCGCGATCGAGGCGATCCGAGCCAAAGCGGCGCCGGAAGAGAGCGGGTATCTTCGTCTGCTGAAAAACCACGCACGCATGCGCGATGCGTTCCTGAAGCTCGGCTCTGAACAGGCGACGACGAAATCCAGTGCCGCGCGGGAATAGACCAGTTCAGGATGTCGCGTTCTGAATGCTGGCAGCTTTCGCTTCCCTCTCTCGAATCTCTTCGAGGAGGATCTGGAAAAGCACGGTAATCACTGACAAGAGAATCGGTCCGGCGAAGAGCCCGATCAGCCCAAATGCCTGGACGCCGCCGAGAAGTGCAAAAAGCACGAGGAGAGGATGTGCCTGTACTCGGCCTTGAATAACCAGCGGCCGGATAATGTTATCGATCGAGCTCACCACGAAGATTCCCCAGACGAGCAGGAAAACTGCCTTTCCTGGATGACCGCTGATTATCAGGTATCCAGCTGCGGGCACCCAAACCAAGCCGGTACCGATGATGGGAATTAGCGAGCAAATCGCTGCCACCAATCCCAGCAAGATTGACGAAGACACGGAACAGATCGCCAGTCCGATCGCAGTTAGGAATCCCTGCGCAGCGCCTACCGCAGCCATGCCATAGACATTGGCAATAATCGAATTGCTGATTCCGTCCAGAATTCTCTGCAACTGCGCTTTCGTGAGTGGCAAGAGTCCGCCAATCACCTCGATCACCCGCTCACCATCGCGGAACAGAAAGAACACGGTAATGAGAGCGATGAACAAGTTGGCAATTAGGCTGAACAGGTTGGCGAGCAGGGCCCCGCTCTGGCTCATCATGCGGGCCGCCCAGACATTTAACTTGTCTTCAATGCGCTGCCTCAGCTCCCCAGGAGGCAGGCGGAGGTAACGGCTAAGCGTAGCCAGCGGCTTCGCGGATGCGCGTTCGAGCGTCAGCACCACACCGCCATGCGCCGTGGTCGTCTCACTCACGTGTCGTCCAACGTCCATAGCCTGCCGGGTGGCTGTTACAACGAGAAACGACGCCGGTATCGCCAATAGCGTAATGAAGATGAGGATGGTGAGGATCGAGGCCGTGCCTGGCCGATGGGTCCGCTTCAGCAATCGCTGGTAAAGCGGATTGAAGACCACGGCGATGATGACGGCGAATGCGACCGGTTTAATGAACGGGAGAACAATCGGCCATGCAATCGCGAAGGCGACGAGCAGCACGACAGCCAGGAAGATAAGAGTCGTCCTTTTTGTGTGCACTGGGCCTCTGGTACCTTTCTCCCCCGGGGAGCTGCGACGACACGAATCCTACGGTGGCGAAATACAGGGAGATACTGTCAGAATTTGTAGCATTGGGAGTCAGAAGCCGGAAGGTAACGACGGTCTCGACTGAAGCGGAGCCATAGATTCTATGGATTCTCTGGAACCTATGGCGGGGATGAGGGACTCGAACCCGCGACCCCTGCCGGAGGCATGGATTTAAGTTATTTTTCAATAACTTATGCGACCCTGGGCCGCATCCCTAAGTTCGTTGGAAATGCGAGGTTTCTGGCCGGGCTACACTGGAAGAGGCAGCGTGCCGAGAGTTGCTCCTCCAAAATGATCTCTTTTTCTAACATCAATAAGCAGTATGGCAAGCAGTTGCTCTTCGTGGATGCGTCGTTTCAATTGAACCCCGGCGAAAAAGTCGGACTGGTCGGTCCCAACGGGGCGGGCAAGACAACGCTATTCCGAATGGTGGTCGGCGAAGAAACTCCCGACGAAGGGGCCGTCTCAGTCCCCAGGAAGTTGACGATTGGCTACTTTCGCCAGGACGTCGAGGAAATGCAGGGCCGCTCGGTCGTGGATGAAGCGATCGCAGGCAGCGGACGCGTCGGCGATCTACACCACGAGCTCGAAGCCTTGCAGCGAGATATGTCCGACCCTGACAAGGCGGATGAGATGGAACGCATTCTCGATCGCTTCGGACACGTTCAGGAAGAGTACGAGCACCTGGGCGGCTACGCGCTCGAGTCGCAAGCCCGCGAAGTGCTCCACGGCCTGGGATTCAAGGACGATCAGATTGACGGCGACGTGGGGGATCTCTCGGGTGGCTGGAAAATGCGGGTTGCGCTGGCGCGCGTCCTGCTCGGAATGCCGGATGTATTACTGATGGACGAGCCGACGAACCATCTCGACCTGGAGTCCATCATCTGGCTGGAGAAGTTTCTCAAGTCCTATCCCGGCGCGCTGCTCATGACCTCGCACGACCGCGAGTTCATGAACCGCCTGGTCTCAAAGATCGCGGAGATCGATAGCGGCGAGATCATCAGTTACTCCGGCAACTACGACTTCTACGAGCGCGAGCGGGCGATCCGGGAGAGCAACCAACAGGCGGCGTTCGCCCGTCAGCAGGCGATGCTTGCCAAAGAACAGCGCTTCATCGATCGCTTCCGAACGCACGCGGCCAAGGCGACGCAGGTTCAGAGCCGAATCAAGGCGTTGGACAAGATAGAAAAGATCGAGTTGCCGAAAAAACGCACGGTAGTGAAGTTCGATTTTCGTGTGCCCCCGCGGTCCGGTGAACAGGTGGCCGTGCTTGAAGACCTGCACAAGAGTTACGGTTCGCGTGTGATTTATGAAGGATTCAACCTGACCATCCGCCGCGGAGAGCGTTGGGCGGTGATGGGAAGAAATGGCGCGGGCAAGACCACGCTGCTGAAGATGATTGCCGGGGCCAGCGCTCCTGATGCCGGAAGCGTGCGGCTCGGCGCTAGTCTGTATATGGGCTACTTCGCGCAACAATCGCTGGACGTACTGAATCCCGATCTCACCGTTATTGAACAGTTGCAACAGGATTTCCCCCAAGACAGTCTCGGGGCGTTGCGGAATCTGGCGGGAGCATTCCAATTCTCGGGCGATGATGTTGACAAGAAGATCCGCGCACTCTCCGGCGGAGAAAAGTCGCGGCTGGCAATAGCGCGCATGCTGTACAACCCACCGAACTTTCTGGTGCTCGACGAGCCTACAAATCACCTGGATCTCGCGACCAAAGAGATGCTGGTGGATGCCCTGAAAGATTTCGAAGGCACGATGATTTTCGTGTCTCACGACCGCATGTTCCTTCGTGGCCTCGGCTCACGTGTTTTGGAACTCGGCGGGGAGAGCGGTACGGACCGTCATCCCACTGTTTATCCTGGTTCGTATGTCGAGTACGTGCAGAAGCTTGGACATGAGGCGCCGGGAATCTATTCCTAGGTCTTGCAGGGGCTTTGTTTGCTAAGGCAAGGGTCGGGATGATCTGTTCGGCGCCAAGAACGGATCAGGAGAAGAGGGTTCTGAGGATCAATTGCCTATTGCGCGTTAAAGTGTTTGAAGCGGAAGAGCCAGATTCCGATATGTCCTTTAGAATCTGGCGGGGACGACGGGACTCGAACCCGCGACCTCTGCCGTGACAGGGCAGCGTTCTAACCAACTGAACTACGTCCCCGCTTCTTTGAAAACCCTAGGGGAGGATGGTGGGCAGTGCAGGGCTCGAACCTGCGACCTCCTGCTTGTAAGGCAGGCGCTCTAACCAACTGAGCTAACCGCCCCCTCGCATCGCGAAACGCGGTAGCAAATCACGAGGGGAAACCGAAGCGGAATTCCTACTTAACGAGTATATGGGACGATGAAAAGAATCGTCAAACACCCGCAAAAAGGCCGCGACCGAAGTCGCGGCAAATAACTACAGAGGCTGAGCTCTGTTGGATTAGCGCCCTGAGAACCGGGTTGTCGCACCCGTTCCGTGCGCTCCCACTGCAATTGCCCCCAGCGTTCGCCCGCGGTGCATTAATCCAATGCCTATGTTCGAGCCTGCGATGCTGGCCATAAGCAGCCCCGCCCACAGGACGAATAACCACGTCGAACCCTGATTTTTGTCTCCCAAGATGTCATTGAAGCTAACCCCCGCGGCGCCGCGACGAAATCAGCGCGGTGCCTTAGACGGTTAAGGTTTCTTCCAATAGACAGCCCCTGTTCCCCCGTAGTACTGTCCGTGGACGAAATGCCGGGTTCTCACGTCCCAAGCTGCGGAATTTTCCCCGTTGGACATCTTTTCTGGTCAGTTTTGAAACTAATGTACTGCGATTTGGCCCTGCGGTAATCGTTCTAAAAGCTTTGCGAGAGGCCTGCAAAATGAAGCAAATTCTCTTTGTTGATGACCACGAAGTGCTGGCGCGATTGAGCTGCGAGATCCTCGAAATGCAAGGCTACAAGGCGGTTAGCGCCTACAACGCCGAAGATGCGCTTCGCAAGTTCGACGACGAGACCTTCGACCTCATCGTGACCGACATGCGCATGGAAGGCATGAATGGACTGGAACTCGCTAAGCGCGTTCACCAGAAAAGTCCCGAAGTCCCGGTCATCATCGTCACCGGTTACGGCCCGATTGACGGCGGCGACGACGTCAAAGCGTGCCTCCAGAAAGAAGAGCTATTCCCGGCACTGCTCGAAAAGATCAAGCTTTACCTTCAGGACTCCGAAGAACTCGCGCCTGCTCAGCGCGCCTCATAGATTTCTCCGCTGCACAACATGGCCGCCTTCGGGCGGCCTTTTGGATTTGGCAATCATTTATCCTGAGGCGTGCTTCGCCTCATCGTAAATGCGGACGATCTCGGCCTCACCGGCGGCGTAAATCGCGCTATCTTCCAGGCACATCGCGATGGCATCGTTACGTCAGCGACGCTAATGGCCAATGCCCTCGCCTTTGACGAAGCCGTCGCGGCCATCCTCGCTTCGCCCGAATATAGAGCACGCAAGCTCAGCATCGGCTGCCACGTCGTTCTCATCGACGGCTTACCGCTTTCTCCGCCAGAACAAATCCGCACGCTCCTCGCAGGGGGATCGGGTTCGCCAAAGTTCCGCAAGAAGCTTTGGAAGTTCGCGCTTGCCGCGGTGCTCGGTGGCGTCTCCTCCGAGGAAGTCGAACTAGAAGCGACGGCGCAGATCCGCAAGTTGCAAAACGCCGGGATCGAAGTCAGCCACGTTGACTGTCACAAGCACACCCACATGTTCCCGAAAGTCCTCGAAGGCGTTCTCCGTGCGATGGAGGCAACCGGAGTGAAGGCAGTCCGCAACCCCTTCGAACCGGCGTTTGCCCGCGCCATTCCGACTGCCGACCGCACGCGTTCCCGCGAAACTGCAGTCCTGCGCTGGCTCTGGAGTGAAAACTTCGACTGGGCGGTCGTGGAGCACACGGTTTCGAGCACCGACGGTTCGCTTGGCGTCACCGCTACCGGCACGCTCAATGCCGAGCAGTTCGGCCAGATCATCCGCAGCCTGCCCGAAGATGGAACCTACGAATTTGTCTGCCACCCTGGCTACAATGACGCCGAGCTCGCTTCCGCTGGAACGCGATTGCTCGAATCGCGTCAGGTCGAACTCGACCTGCTCTCCTCGGAAGCAGCCCTCGAGTTGCTGCGTTCGTCCCAAGTAAAGCTTGTAAATTTCCGTGATCTTGTTTTGGCCTCCGAATCGAATTCGGTGGTCACCCATCCAATGCCATGACGCAAAGAAAGCCCATGAGAATCGGCATCACGTGTTATCCCACTTACGGCGGCAGCGGCGTAGTGGCTACCGAACTCGGCATCGAACTCGCGCAGCGCGGGCACCAGGTGCACTTCATTTCCTATTCACAACCGATCAGGCTAACCGAACCGCATCCCAACATCCACTTTCACGAGGTCGAAGTCTCGCGCTACCCGCTCTTCGAGTACCCGCCTTACGATCTGGCGCTCGCCACCCGTATGGCGGAGGTCGCGGAGATCTATAACCTCGACCTGCTGCATGTGCACTACGCCATCCCGCACTCTGTCAGCGCATTTCTCGCACGCGAGATGACCGCCTTCGGCCCTGGACGCAAACGTCATCTGCCGTTCGTCACAACACTGCACGGCACCGATATCACCCTGGTTGGCCTCGATCCCTCGTATCTCCCTATCACCCGTTTCTCGATCGAAAAGAGTGACGGCGTCACCTCGATCTCCAACTACCTCCGCGAGAAGACGCTCCAGGAGTTTGGGATCAAGAACAACATCAAGGTGATTCCCAATTTTGTGAATTGCGACATTTATCAGCGCGACGGCAAGACCGAGCACTACCGCAAGGAATGGGCGCCGGATGGCGAACGTATTGTCGTGCACCTATCGAACTTCCGCCCGGTGAAGCGCATTCCCGATGTCATTGAGATCTTCGAGCGCATTCAGAAGAAAGTTCCGGCGAAACTCGTAATGATTGGCGATGGTCCGGACCGCTCGCGCGCTGAATGGATGGTCGTGGAGAAGAAACTCCAGGACCGCGTGCTCTTCCTCGGCAAGCAAGACGACGTCCACGAGAAGCTTCCAGCCGCCGATCTTATGTTGATGCCGAGTACTCTCGAGTCCTTCGGTCTCGCCGCGCTAGAAGCAATGGCGTGCAAGGTGGTGCCAGTGGCGACCAACGCTGGTGGCGTTCCCGAAGTCATTGACCATGGCATCGACGGCTATCTCGCCGAAGTTGGCGACATCGAGACCATGGCCAAGTACTCAATCGAGATCCTCAGCGACGACGAGAAGCTTAACGAAATGGCGAAGATGGCGCGCTTCAAGGCGCAGTCCACCTACTGTGCTTCCAAGATCATTCCAATGTACGAGGATTTCTACCGCGAAGTACTGGAGCGCGCTTCGTAGATCGCGCCGGCGACGGAGCCGCCCATGTCTTCCGGCTGCGGTATCGGGAGCGTCACGCGGACGAGCGTTCCTTTGCCCGGCGTGCTGTCGGTCTCGATGCGCGCTGAGTCGCCGTACAACACGGTCAAACGTTCGGTGACGTTCGCCATGCCGATGCCGGTTCCTGCACTCGCCGCACCGTCAGCAAAGCCGACGCCATCGTCTTCCACTTCGATGACCACGCGGCTGTCCGCGACACGGCTGCGCAGGTAAATACTTCCGCCATCAATCCGCGGCGCAACGCCATGCTTGATCGCGTTCTCCACGAGTGGCTGAAGCATCATGCTCGGCACCATCACATCGAGCGATGCCGGTTCCAGCTCTTTTTGCACTCTCAGCTTGTCGGTTCCGAACCGCACCACTTCGATATCGAGATAGTCATCAATGAAATCGAACTCTTCGCGCAGCGGCACGAACGCGTCCGTAGTGCGCATCAAACGCCTCAAAATGTTCGCCAGTTTCACGATCATCTCGCGCGCCTTGTCGGGATTGAAGCGCACCAGCGACGAAACCGAATTCAGCGTATTGAACAAAAAGTGCGGGTTGATCTGGCTCTGCAACGCCTCCAGGCGAATTTGCAGCAGCAGTCGTTCCTGCTCTTCCAGCTTGTTCTCAATACGCGCATTGTTCAGCACCTTCAGCGCGATCGCCACGCACATTACCGTGCCGGCATACACCGCGAGTTGCACCGGCCAATAGGGATCGTAGAGCGCGAAAATCCGTTTCGGAAGCACGCGGTGCAGTTGCATACGCGCAAAGGTCAGTACCATGATCAGGATGAAGAACGACGTCTGCCAATCAATCAGCGACTTCTTGATGCTGCGTCGAATCCATCGATAAATACTCAGATCGAAGAGAGGCGAGAAAGACCAGATCACTTCGCGATCCTGGGCGGCCTGCCGCAGGACGCCCGCGAGAATTCCCACGAGGCAATTGAATGGCAGCGACAACCATTCGCCAAAGAACAGCGCGGGAATCGAAACTGCAGCCCCGCCCACGCCTCCAACAATACGGCCACCGATCACGCCCATCACGATCGCGAACTCGAAGCTCATGTCAGCGGCCACGAAGTTATTCACCCAATGCCGTGTCAAAACGCCGAGCGCGATCGGAATGCTCACGATCGCAACCAGCTCAATCTTCTCCTTCAGAGTGCGCTCTTCGCGGAACAACAAATGTCTGAACCGTCGCGCACGCACCAACACGCTACTCACGGCCGCCGCAGCGCCGAGCCGTATGAGCAACGAGATTAGGATGAGCTTCTGGTCCACGATACCTACGCGATCTTGCCCGCGATTTCCTCCAGCACTGCCTCTATCTTAGACGCGTCTGTCGCGCCCCCTTGCGCCATATCTTTGTTTCCGCCGCCACGACCGCCGAGTTCTGCGAGTGCCCCTTTCATTAGCGCGCCCATGTCGTTCGGAAGTCCCGCACTTTGCGCAAAGACCACCGCCGGCTGCGCACCTCCACAACCCAGCAGCGCAACCACCCTTCCCTGACGCGTCAGCCTCTGAGCCAGTAACTTGACGAACGCCATATCTCGCTCCGCATAGAACTGCTGCACAACTGTCTTGTCGCCAAGCGTTGCCAACACTACATCTGCCGTCAGCGACGCCACTTCCTCCAGCAGTTTGTGCTCACGCTTCGCTGACGCCTTGTTCTCTTCAATCAGCTTTCGCACCTGCGACGGCACGTCGTAGATGTGGCTCGAAAATACTCCCGCGGCATCCCCGAGCGTCTCGAAATCCTTGCGAGCCGTTGCTACCGCGCGTCCTCCGCACACAAACTCCACGCGAAACCCTTGCTTCTCCTTCGCGACCTTCCGGATCAGGATCGCGCCAATCTGACCCGTCGAACGCACATGGGTCCCGCCGCACGCATTGAGATCGAAGTCCTTGATATCGATCAGGCGGAGCTTCTCGCGCAGCGCCGGAGGAATCTTCCGCACTCCCATTGCACGCGCTTCGTCGACCGTCGCGTACTTGATCTCCACCACGCGATCCTCGGTCACGACCTCGTTCGCCACGACTTCCGCCTTCTTCGCCTGCTCCGAGGTCAACGCCTTCGTATCAAGATCGATGGTGCAACTCTCCGCACCCATATGGAAGGACACGGTCTTCATCTCGTACAACGACTCGAACGCCGCCGACAGCACATGTTGCCCGGTGTGCTGCTGCATATGATCGCGACGCCGCTCAACATCGATAAAGCCACGCACGCGGCCGCCACGCAAATCCTCAATCTCGGTGGTGTCCACAAAGTGTTGGATTGCGCCGTCGTCTGCGTCGCTGACCTCGCTCACGCGCAGCTTACGCCCGTCTTTCTCCAACTCGACCCATCCGGTGTCAAACACCTGCCCGCCGCTCGTCGGATAAAATGCAGTCCGATCGAGCACCAAAACCGCGCGACCATCCTCGCTCGCGCGTGCGTCCACCACCGCGGCCGTAAAGTTCAGCAGAAAACTGTTGTTGTAATAGAGCCGTTCCGTCATGAATGCCTAAATTGAATCGCCGTTTTGAAAGGGCACGGCTTTAGCCGCGCCGTTAGAGTTCGCGAAGAAGAGCGGCTTTAGCTGCTGAGGCTGATCGCACTTGGTTAATAAGGCTGAATAATCCCGCCCAGCGCCCTGCTCTTCGGCTGTTCGTTCTTCTTCCCAAAATACTTCTCAAATACATCGATATACTTCAGCCCACTCCCCGTGTTGAAGAGCACTACTCTCTCACCCGGGTGCAAACACCCGCTCTCAATTAATTTCCAATACGCCGCCAGCGCCGCTGCTCCTTCCGGCGCTGCGAACACGCCTTCGTCGTGCGCCCAACTTGAGAACGCAGTCATGATTTCGTCGTCGGTCACCGCAACCGCTGTCCCGGCACTTGCCTTGAGAACATGCAGAATCTCGCGGTCGGCATAGGGTTTCGGAACTCTCAACCCGGCGGCCGACGTATGCGCATCCTTCCACATTTCCATCGACTCGCGATGTTCCTCCCAGGCCTTCACTACCGGCGCACATCCCGTCGCCTGCGCACAAATCATCTTTGGACGCTTGCCGCCGATCCAGCCTAACTGCTCCATCTCATCGAAGGCCTTCCACATTCCCAGCAGCCCCACACCGCCGCCGGTGGGGTAGATGATCGCGTCCGGCAACTCCCATCCCAGTTGCTCCGCGACTTCATACCCCATGGTCTTCTTGCCCTCAACGCGGAACGGCTCCTTCAGGGTCGAAATGTCGAACCATCCCTCCGTCTGCTTGCGGTCGGCCACCATCTTCGCGCAGTCGCTGATCAGTCCATCCACGTAGGTGACTTTGGCCCCGTAGCTCTCGCACTCAATCCGGTTCGCCATCGGGACATCTCTCGGCATGAAGATGTGCGCCTCGATCTCGGCCGCTGCGCAATACGCTGCCAAAGCGCTCGCCGCATTCCCGGCGGATGGAATCGCGATCTTTTTCACGCCATAGAAGCGCGCCATGGTCACGCCCATTCCGAGTCCACGCGCCTTGAACGAACCGGTGGGATTCAGGCCTTCATCTTTGATATAGACATTCGCGTGTTTGCAGCTAGGAAGCATCGGGGTGAAACCTTCGCCCAACGTGACCGGCTCAGCATCGGGAAGAACGGAGGCGTAACGCCACATCGTCGCCGGCCCTTGCTTCACCACTTCGCGATCCGGCCGCCCAAACTCATACCGCACCCACAGCGGTCCCGCGCACTTCGGGCAGACGTTCTGCGGCCCCGTTGGCGCGAGCTTGTCCCCGCACCGTGCGCACTCAAAATGCGAAATCTTTGCCATGGAAAACTATCTTACGCGGCAGGCAGGGTCTTGCGCAGGGCTTCCGTCCGTCGAAACCACGGCCGCTCGCGGCGCTTCTGGAATCCTGGCATATTGCGTCGTTTCGCGAGAATTGCATCCAGCAGTTGCCGCGCTTCCGCCGTTTTGCCCTGCGAAGCCAGGAACTCAGCCTGATGGTACTGGGTCTCCGTCAGCGTGGAGGTCTTAGTTGCCGCCTCAAACATCTGCGCCGCCCGCTCCGCCTGTCCGGTCTTCCAATACGCATACGCCAGCAGACCCGGTGCGCGTTGAAAGTCGTATTTCGGGTCTTCCCCGACGACGCGCTCAAGATCGTTGACCGCGGCGTCGAACATCCCGAGTTCCGTCTCCGCAACAGCACGGCGATAAAACGGATCAATCGAGTCAGTGCGCGACGAAATCGCGCGATCGTACGCATCCTTCGCCTTCGACCATTTCTCTTCGTCGAGATAGATCTGCCCTAGTTCCTCGTAGTTCCCTGCCGACGGGTTATCAACGACCGCCGCTTCGAGCTCTTTCCGCCGCGAACCGCGCTGCACAAACCGGAAGGCCCCAGGATCGGTCAACTCCGGCAGCGCCTCAACCGCGAGATAAATCAGCGCCCCCAACGGACCCATAAACAGGATGACCCATAGCCAGAAAAAGCTCGGCCGCTTGCGCACGAAGTGCACCAGTGCGGTGATCACGAGAATCCCGCCGATACTGAACAGCCCGCCGAACCCAAACATGAATCCTCATAGTACCAACAGCCCTGTCCAGGTAAGCGGATCCGGGCAGCCGAACCACCCCCACCCGCTCCGGTAGGCCCGATTTTCGCTGCTAAAATAGATCAGTGCCGCGCATCCGCCTCATCTCTATCGATATTGACGGGACCCTGCTGAACTCGAAGAACGAGCTTTCGGCCGCGAACCTCTCTGCCCTGCAACGCGCTCACGACGAAGGCATCCAGATCGTCCTTGGCACTGGACGCCGCCATGCCTTCGCCATGCCCATCGCCGAAGCCCTCGGCTTCGATCTCTGGATGATCAGTTCCAACGGCGCGGTAACCCGCTCTACCCGCGACGAGCACTTCTACATGGATGTGCTCGCCGCCAAGGTCGCCCGCGACCTCTGCGTGTACATGGGAGACGAGTTCCGCGCCAACACCGTCATCACCTTCGAACGCCCGGGCAAAGGCGCGCTCATCGTCGAGCGCACCGACGAACTCACCGAATCCATTCAACGTTGGATCGAAAAAAACTCACAATTTATCGAGTTCATCGTCCCAATAGAAGACGGAATTGTGACCGACCCCATCCAAGCTATGTTCTGCGGCACGATCCCCAAGATGGAACTCGCGCAGGCGAAACTCCTCGCGTGGCCCGGCCGCGACCAGATCACTGTGCTCAAAACGCAGTACGACCACCGTAACCTTTGCATCGTCGACATTCTCAACCGCGATTGTTCCAAGGGCCATGCGTTGCAACGCTTTGCGGAGGCGCGCGGCATCTCTCGCGATGAAATCGTGGCCGTTGGCGACAACTATAACGACATCGAAATGTTGCAAGTTGCCGGACATCCGTTCATCATGGGCAACGCCTCGAACGAATTGAAGCAGAATGGCTGGCCCGTCACTCTCACCAACGACGAGAGCGGTGTCGCCGCCGTCATCGACCAGGTACTCGCGGGAGCAACAACGAGTGCGTAAGTGGATCGCAGCAACAACCATGTTCTTCGGCGCGACGGCCATCGCCTCCGCCGCCGAACTCGCCGTGCTGCAAAACGGATTCACCATCCGCCACGAACGCCACGAAATCCAGGGCGAGACCACGCGCCTCTATATCAGCACATCGCCGGAAGATTTCATCGAACTTCCGACGGCGCAGATCGCTTCGTACGCACCCGACGACACCCCCGCACCCGTCGTCGCCGCTGCTGCCGATCAAAAGAGGATTATCGATGTCCATGCCGTCATCAAAGATGCCGGCGCCCGTCATGGCCTCGATCCCGACTTCGTCGCCAGCGTCGTGCACGCCGAAAGCGGCTTCAACGTAAGGGCCGTTTCTCCCAAAGGCGCGCAGGGATTGATGCAGTTGATGCCCAGGACCGCAGCCGATCTCGGCGTGAAAGATAGCTTCGATCCCGAGGCCAACATCGAAGCCGGCACCAAGTATCTTCGCGCGCTCCTCGACCATTACAACGGCGACGTCGTAAAAGCCCTCGCCGCTTACAACGCCGGCACCCAGCGTGTCGCGCAGTATCACGGCCTGCCGCCCTTCCGCGAAACCCAAGCCTACGTCCGCCGAATCGTCGTGGAATACAACCGCAAGAAGGCCGAGCAACGTAAAGCCGCTGCCAAAACCCAAGCCCTCGCAAAGAAGCCCGCCGTCACCACCTCATCTGAATAGCTTCACTCGGGTAAAGCGGCGCTTCAGCGCCGCGTCACGCCACCATCGCTTTTTCTTTTTTTTCCTCGCGCATGACCCTTACCCTCACGTGGCAATAAGCGCGAATGCGACTAGGCTTCTCAGCACCACGCGCCAGCGTCTCGAAAGCGCGCCCAAAATGCCCGAGCCCCTTCAGGGGCGGCGCGGCCTCGCTCGCGATGCGCCAGCTTCGCGAGATGCGGTGAGCCATCGTTTGACCCCCACCCCTCACTCATTTACCGTAGAAGTTCGCCCGTCGCATGAAGAAAAAACGCGCCATCATCTCCATCCTCGTTGTCGTCATCCTCGTCGGCCTGGTCCTCATTCAGATAAAAGCCTGGCGCAACTTCGATTGGGGAACCTTTCTCAAGTACACCGAATCCGTCAACATCTTCGGCATTCTCACTGCGATCGTAGTCATCTACTTCAACTACTTCCTGCGCGCCACGCGCTGGCGCGTCTTCCTGCGCTCGCGCCAATCCGTTCGCGCACTAGATCTTGTCCCCTCGCAAATCATTGGCTTTACCGGTCTAGCACTCCTCGGACGCCCCGGTGAATTCATCCGCCCCTATCTCATCTCGCGCAAGGTCAACCTCAGCTTCGCATCGCAGCTCGTCGTCTGGACGGCCGAGCGTCTATGCGACATGCTCTCCGTCGCCACCGTCCTGGGCGTCACGCTTCTTATCCGCCCCGACTTCCGCCATTTCTTCGTGCTGCCGCACATCCGCACCAAGGCCCTCATCGCGATCGTCGCGTTCGTTCTACTCATCGCCGCAGTACTCACTTTCAGCCATGGCCTGCGAAACAAGATCCGCCGCCTCGTCGCCGACCTCAGCCGCTCCGTCGCACACGACTTCATCTCGTTCGTCGAGATCATCGGCACCTCCCTGCTGATGTGGGTACTCATCGCCAGTTCCTACTACTTCACATTGCACGCCTACCCGGCGCTCCACGACAAGATCCGCATCACCGACGTCCCGCTCATTATGGGCGCCAGCACCCTCGGCTCCATCATCCAGCTCCCCGGCGTCGGCGGAGGCTCGCAGCTCGCCGTCATCGGCATCCTCTCGTCGCCCATCTTCGGACTGGGCCACGAACTCGCGGTTAGTGCCGGCATCATGCTCTGGCTGGTGACGTTCTTCTCCGTCACGCCGACGGGCCTCTTCCTCGCCCATCGCGAAAAGCTCTCTTTCACCCGCCTGTCCTCGGAAAGCCAAGCCGAAGAAGAAGCCGCGGAAGCGAGTGAAAACGCCGAAGCATAATCGCACGGTGCCGGTCTCGTCGCTAAGCGCCGCAGGCGCGCCAGTTGTTAACCCCGGGCGTAAGCGGGGTCAGAATCGCGTCATACCCGAGTCCGCGTCAGCATACGCCACCTCTCCACGGCTGCTACAATATTGTGTTACGTCAATCCTCTGGAAAGTCCTGTAAACACCCATGCGCTGCCCATTCTGCGCCCATCCCGAAGACAAGGTGGTGGACTCGCGCGAGAGCAAAGAAGGCGAATCGATTCGCCGTCGCCGCGAGTGCCTGAAGTGCGAAAAACGCTTCACCACCTACGAGCGCATTGACGAAATCCCCTACATGGTCGTGAAGAAAGACGGCCGCCGAGAGCGCTTCGACCGCCAGAAGGTCCTTAACGGCCTGATGCGCGCCTGCGAAAAGCGCCCAGTCTCCATCGGCAAGCTCGAAGCCATCGTGAATGAAGCCGAGAGCTTCGTCATCGACTCTCCCGAGCGCGAACGCCGCACCAGCGAAATCGGCCAGCTCATCATGGAGCACCTCAAGAAGTACGACAAAGTGGCCTATGTGCGCTTCGCCTCCGTCTACCTCGACTTCAAAGACGTCCGCGAGTTCCTCTCCGAACTCCAGGACCTGCTGAACCACAAAGATCCAGCGGCAAGCGTCGCCAAGCCTGTCAAATAACTGCACTCATATCTCAGTAAGGATTTCGAATTTCATGGCATACAAAATCACACTTATCCCCGGCGACGGCATCGGCCCTGAAGTCACCTCCGCCGCCGTACGCGTCCTCGAAGCTACCGGCCTCAAATTCGAGTGGGAAAGCTTTGCCGCTGGCGCCGAAGCCTACGAAAAGTACAAAGAGTACATCCCGAAAGAGCTGCACGAATCCATTGAGCGCACCCGTATCGGCCTCAAGGGTCCCGTAACGACTCCGATCGGAGGCGGGTTCTCCAGCATCAACGTCGAGCTCCGCAAGCGTTTCGAGCTCTACGCGAACGTGCGCCCCATCCGCAATCTTCCTGGTGTGCACACTCGTTATCCCGGCGTGGACCTCGTGGTCGTCCGCGAGAACACTGAGGGCCTCTACTCCGGCATCGAGCACGAAGTCGTCCCCGGCGTGGTCGAGAGCCTGAAGATCATCACCGAGAAAGCCAGTACCCGCATCTCAAAGTTTGCCTTCAACTATGCGCGCAAGATGGGCCGCAAGAAGATCCACTCCATCCACAAGGCGAACATCATGAAGCTGTCCGACGGCCTCTTCATCCGCTGCTCGCGCAACATCTCGAAGGAATATCCGGAGATCATCTACGGCGAGCACATCATTGATAACACCTGCATGCAGCTCGTGATGAACCCGTATCAATACGACATCCTGCTGCTCGAAAATCTTTATGGCGACATCGTCAGCGATCTCTGCGCCGGACTCGTCGGCGGCCTCGGACTCGCGCCCGGCGCCAACATAGGCGAGCACGCGAGCATCTTCGAAGCCGTCCACGGTTCCGCCCCCGACATTGCCGGCAAGAACATCGCGAATCCCACCGCCGTCATCCGCAGCGGCATCCTCATGCTTCGCCACCTCGATGAGCAGGACGCCGCCAACCGCGTGAAGGCCGCCGTCCACCATGTCTATCGCGAAGGCAAGCACCTCACCCGCGACATGGGCGGTACCGCCACCACCAGCGAGTTCGCGGACAAAGTCGTCGAGGCCATCCACAGCAAAGACCTCGTCGTCCCCGCGCCACCGGTGCAATCACCAGCTTAGGCTCACTCTCTACCGCAAGAGCGCAGCTCCGGCTGCGCTTTTGCTTTGCCGCGTTAAAATCCCGCCCACGGTATAGCGGCGCCGCGATCCGTTGTACAATTGCGCGGTTTCCGCAGCTCTGTGCACTTCGATCCCTCAGGAGATACGCCATGGGCCGGGAAGTTGTCACGAAAGCAGACGCAGCAAATATTCAAAACGCCTATCGCGAGCTGTCCACACTTAAACAGCAACTCGGGTTAGTTGCGTCCACCGATCCCGTACCGCCCGTTACTGAGGACAAGTACAAAGACCGTCTGTTGAAGTACATCCCCGCCGACGTGATCGCGATTTACCTTACCCTGCATAGTTTCGTGCCCATGCTGCCCGACGAGGCGCCAAAGAAAGTCGTCTACTGGATTGTCTTTGTTGTCATTCTTCTTATCAGCATCCCGTGGCAGCGAAAAATCGCCAAGATCAAGAAGTGGCCCCAAGTTTGGATCGGCACGGTTGCCTTCTTTATATGGGCTCTCTCTGTTGGCCATCCCTTCACCCACGAGGATTTCTCCTGGTATTACTCCGTCTACGGTTCCATGATCCTCGCCCTCTACACGTTCATGATTCCGCTGTTCGAGATCGAGTAGGCAGATTATGTGCGATACCATCGGCGGTGAACTCCTCTTATGCTTTTCGCGTGAAGACGTCGCAGCCCGCCGCCTCATGGCGATGCTGCGCGATCGCGCCGTGGAACACGTTGAATATCTCGATTCGCTTGCGGACCGTCTCAACTATCTCGACCTCAAGCCCGACCCAAATTTCGAATTCGAGCTGCATCGGGTGCGCGTTCCGGTTGGACAGGAGTCGTTTAAGACCACCTACCTCCAATACTTCTACAAACGCGCAATGTTCGAGGCCATCGTGCAGGCGCCCGATAAAACGGTTGCAACCCACTCTCGCTCCGATTTCCAGTTCACCGTGGCGCCCCACCACATTCTCTCTACTTCCTCGTCGGCTCCTGCAGGCACTCCGGTCTCGGCCAAGCAATTTCATTTCGGTAGCCTCTACAATCAGTTCAAAAAGCGCATCGGCCTCACTTCCACCTCATCTCAGAACGAAAAAATTCGCGTCCTCGTGCTCGACACCGGTGTGGCAAATGACGCGCCCATCACTGTCGCTAACAAGCGCAACATCGTGGATCCCAAGAATCCCGGAAACATTGACGACGACAACGGCCATGGGACCGCCATCGCGCTGTTGATCCACGACCTTGCGCCCAACGCCGAGTTCCTCATCTACAAAGTTGCTGATTCTACCGGTCGCATCAGCGAATGGGATGCACTGGCGGGAATCGCCGCACAATCGGACGCTCACGTCGTCAACCTGAGCATGCAGTTCGGACTTATGGACAAAGGCAAGGGCTGCGCCGTTTGCGGACGCGAATCGCACGCCTCCCGCTCTGCCGTCTTCGAGAACATCATCACCCAGTTGGCCAAACGTACGCCGCGCCCTCTCGTCATCGCCGCCGCTGGAAACTATCGCGACAAGGAGCTGGCGTTCCCCGCGCGTTTTGGCGACGTCCTCGCCATTGGCGGCATCACCAGCGGCGATACGCTCACCTCAAGCTGCAACAGTGGCGACCTCGACCAGGTTGGCGCCCCGCACAAGAACCATTTCGTCATGCCGGGTGGGGAAGACGATCCCGCCCATCCCGAGCCCATTTTGTCCTCCACCGGCGCGGGTGCGAAAGATTGGTCGGGCTCGTCCTTCGCAGCCGCCTTCGCCTCGGGCTTTGTTGCGCAAGTTCTGGAGAATATCGGTCTCAGCAACTTCAATTACAACACCTTCGTTGCCGACCTGCGCCGGCACGCCGACAAATCACTGCCGAATTATCCGTCCCCGGACTACGGCAACGGTTTGATGCATACCTGACGCTCGGGCCCATGCCATCGCACCCTGATGCACGACCCCCAGTGAAACTGCATGCTCTCCAAAGTCCCGCGCTTTTTTGCTATAATTTTCAAGACCCGCCGCGTGCGCCCTTAGCTCAGCTGGATAGAGCGTCTGACTACGAATCAGAAGGTCGGAAGTTCGAATCTTCCAGGGCGCACCATTCCTTCGCTCTTGCCTTTTTCGCGATCACGTCGAACGGCTTTCTGCAGGTGGGATAAAGACTTACGCCATCCTGCGAGCAGTTCGAAACCACCACTCGCAGCAGTTTGCCCCGCCAGGCGCCTCTTGACCTTATTGCGGACGCAGCGCCTTCCAGCTACAGCTACAATCTCTCGAACAACGTGCGGACGAACGCAACGCCCCTGTGCCGCGTTTCGCCGCATCCGCCAACATGACCGATCGTTTGGACACCGCCATCGAGTTTTGCCGAGTGCGCTACGCCATCAGCGGCTCGCGCGCAATCCTTTCCGACCTCGATCTCTCGGTCAAAACCGGCGAAGTCTTCGTCCTCCTCGGCCGCAGCGGCTCCGGCAAAACCACCACCCTTAAGCTCATCAACCGCCTCCTCGAACCAAACGCAGGCGAGATTCTTGTCGAAGGCCGAAGCACGCTGTCGTGGGATCCCATCCAACTCCGCCGCAGCATCGGCTATGCCGTTCAGGACGTCGGACTCTTCCCGCATTACACAGTCGAAAAGAACGTCGCTCTGATTCCCCGCGCCGAAGGGTGGGAAAAGGCCCGCATCGCGCAGCGCGTTGAAGAAGTCCTCGCCCTGGTCGGCCTGCCCAGCGTCGAGTTCGCGAACCGCTATCCCCACGAACTCTCCGGCGGACAACGCCAGCGTGTCGGCCTCGCGCGAGCTATCGCGGCCAAGCCGCCAGTCCTTCTGATGGACGAACCCTTCGGGGCCCTCGATCCCCTCACTCGCGGCGAGATTCAACGGGAGTTCGCCGCCCTGCACACAAAGCTCGGCACCACCGTCCTCTTCGTCACCCACGATGTCGCCGAAGCCTTGCTGCTCGCCGACCGTATTGCTCTCTTCGACGCCGGCAAAATCGTCGGTATCTTCACACCTGATGAATTCACCCACTGCACCGATGCGCGGGTGCAGCCCTATCTCGCAAGCATCCATCAACGGCCGAGGTGAGAACCCATGTCCTTCTTACAATTCGTTCTCAAGCATCGGCTGGAAATCACCACTCTCACCTTCGAGCATCTTCGTCTCGTGCTCTGGTCTCTGGCGATTGCGCTCGCTGTCGGACTTCCATTGGGCGTCTTCCTCGTTCGTCATCCTCGCTGGCGCGCGGTGGTGTTGGGCACCAACAACGTAATCCAGGTCATTCCCAGCCTCGCGCTCTTCGGACTTCTTCTTCCGGTTCCTTGGCTCGGTGCACGAGCGGATCGCCTCACCATTGTCGCCCTCGCCCTTTACGCATTGCTGCCGATCGTGCGCAACACCTACACCGGCATTAGTGGAGTGGATCCCACCGTGCTTGAAGTCGCCACCGGCATGGGACTCACCCCGCGCCAGGTGCTGTGGAATGTCGAACTCCCTCTCGCGACGCCCGTCATCCTCGGCGGTGTACGCGTCGCCACGGTGATCACCATCGGCGTTGCCACCATCGCTGCGGCCATCGGCGCCGGCGGCCTCGGCGAGTTCATCTTCCGCGGCCTCGCCATGGTCGACAACAATGTCATCCTCGCCGGCGCCATCCCCGCCGCTCTCATGGCCCTGCTGGCCGATGCCCTTCTCGGCGGCTTGCAGCGCCTGTTGCAACGCCCGAGGCGCTGATCGTGGACCGCCGACATTTCGTCGCCGCCGGTGCCAGCCTGCTGCTCGCCAGTTGCGCGCCGAAGACAAGACGCATTTCCGTAGGAACGAAAAACTTTACCGAGCAGTTGATCCTCGGCGAAATCCTCGCGCAATTACTCGAATCTCAATTGCACTCGCAGGTCGAACGCCGCTTCTATCTCGCGGGTAGCTACATCTGCCATCAGGCCATCCTCGCCGGACGCATCGATCTCTACATCGAGTACACCGGCACCGCCCTGGCCGCCATCTTGAAGCAAAACCCGGCGAACGACGGCGATGTCTTCCAAAAAGTCCACACCGAGTACAGACAGCGCTTCAACCTCGACGTCTTTCCCTCGCTCGGCTTCAACAATACCTTCGCGCTCGCGATGCGCGGCGACGACGCCCGTGCGCACGGCCTCACCAAGTTGTCGCAGCTCGCGCCGCACGCCAGTTCCATGCGCCTCGGCGTCGGCTACGAGTTCCTCGAACGCGCCGACGGATTTCCCGGCCTCGCTCATACCTACGGCCTCCGTTTCGCAGCCCCGCCTTCCGTCATGGACCTAGGCCTGATCTATCGCGCGCTACAAGCCAGGCAGGTAGACATCGTCGCCGGCTCCAACACCGATGGCCTCATCGCCGCTCTCGGCCTCCAGGTCCTCGAGGACGACCTACATTACTTCCCGCCCTATGACGCCGTCCCCATCGTCCGGCCACAAGTTCTGCAAGCCTATCCGGAGGTCCGCGCCGTACTCGACCTACTCGTCGGCCGCATCTCCTCCGACCAGATGCGCCGCATGAACTACGCCGTCGACGGCGAAAAGCGTGACGCCCCCGATGTAGCAAAAGCCTTCCTCGCAAGTCTGAAGTAGCCTTACACCCCTCCGCGCACATTCCCCCGTAACGTCAACGTCCAATCCTCATTCAACTTCTGCTTGCACGCCCAGTTCACCGGATATCGCACCCCCTTCACCTCCAACTCCGCGCGCAGCTTCAGACCCTGCCACTTCGTTCCGCTCGGCAGCACAAACTGCGCCTGCCGAATCTTCCCGGGCACCGGATACCCTGCATCCAAACACCCGCTCCGCAGCGCCTTGCCATCGGCTGTTTCCACGGTCACCCGCAACACGCCCGGCACGCCCGCAATCCCATCGTTCGCGAAGCCTACTATCAGTCCCGTCTTATCGCCGTCTGCGTAACTCCAGATAAACGACGGCCGCACCCGATACCCAATCCTCCGGTTGATGCGATCGAACGCAGCGCTGTCAGCCTCGTAGTGCGCCTGCAAGAGTTTTGGTGATATCTGGTGGAAGTTCCACAGCGACCAGTAATTCGCACCTACATCAATGACGTGCGAGATCATGTTCTCCACCGGCGAGACTCCTTCCATCGCGGCGCTCGCGACCGGAGCCTTCCCCGAAATCCCCTGCTCCAGCATTGCCGCCGCCCACGCCGGACGATTGCTCAGCGCCTCGATCTGCTCGTTCTCGATAAAGATCGTGTCGCTGCGCATCCAGTTATTCGCCTTCAGCGTGCGGTCCAACATCTCGGAATTGCCAACTCGACTGAAGTCCGGCTGCGTATTCGTAAGCAGCGGCGTTTTCGTGAAGTGCTCCAATTGCACCTCGAGCATCCGCATCCACGTGCGCTCCGCCGTCGGATAATCCGGAAACGGATTGTTCGCGAACGGCCACGTGTGACCCTCGCCCCAAAATCCATACATAAACGTATCAATGAACTCAATCTGCGGATTCCCATCCCACTCCGCCGCCATCGCCTCCACCAGCCCGCGAAAGGCCTGCTGAAAAAATGGATCGTCAAACCGCGGCTGATACTTCCCATGCGGATTGTCTAAATACCGCTGCGCCGCCTTTCGATCCTCGGCGCTCGCGTCCTTCGCCAGTACCAGGTCCACTCTCGGCACCTTTTCCAGCACAAAGTCCGGCAGTGCCGCTGAGTGCGTGTAGTCCGGTGCGCACATCTGCACCCGCAGCGCCACCCGCTTGTTGTGCTGCTTCGCCAGCGCAAACACCTGTTGCACGTACTCCGGCAATTGCAGCTTTCCTGGCTGCGGCTGCACCTCGCGCCACGTCGGACGGATGTACAACTTCTGTCCCAACGGAAACGCCACCAGTTCCTCAATCGCCCGCGGCACGTTGTCCGCCTTGATCTCGTCCGTTCCCGAGTCGGCGGTGATGTACGTCGTCAGCCCCTTGCCAAAGTTCGGCACCGGTTCATCCGACGGCGTAGTCGTCATCACCACGTCGTCGCTCGGAATCACCGCCTCCGCCCCATACTGCGGAAAGGGTCCCTGGTTCAGCCGATCTCTCACCTCTGGCCCCGGCCCAAAGTCATACCGGTCCCAGTTGTGCGCGGGAACAGACGCATTCGCCCGCCCGCTCAATCCGGCGCTCACCCCTAAAATTGCACTGCTTTTGAGGAAGTCCCTTCTTCGCATTGAGCACTCGTTAGCTTCGTGATTTCGTGATGTCCTTGCAGGCGCCATGATTCTACGACTCGCTCAGGTCGTTCATCGTGCTCGCGCAGACATTTCCTGTAACAGTTGACAGTTGTCGCGCAACCCGCCATCAGTTCGACTGTCACTCCCGTCAAGATTGGACATTCCCCGCCCCCAGAGGAGCTCTGATGGAAGTACGCAAATCGAATCGTGTCCTGCTTCTGGTCGTAGTCGTTTTGATAACTGCGTGCTCTGCATTTTGTCAGACGCCAGGTACCCCAGACCCTCTGCCATCGTGGAACGATACAGCCCCACGAAAAGCCATCCTCAATTTCGTCTCGCGGGCGACCACCGCCGGAAACGCAGATTACATCCCCCTCGACGAGCGCATCGCCGTCTTCGACAACGACGGTACCCTTTGGGTCGAGCAGCCCCTTTACACTCAGTTCCAGTTTGTCCTTGCTCGCGTAATGGCCCTCGCTCCGCAGCATTCTGAGTGGAAAAACACGCAACCGTTTCAAGCGGTACTCGAGCATGACAGCAAGGCCCTCGCGGCTTCTGGTGAAGCCGGCTTGATGAAACTCATGGCCGCGACCCACACCGGGATGACAACAGATGAGTTTCAGAAAATCGTCACCGATTGGATCGCGACAGCGCGCCATCCGAAGCTCAACCGGTTGTACACGGAATGTATTTACCAGCCGATGCTCGAGTTACTCAGCTATCTGCGCGCCAACGGGTTCAAGACCTACATCGAATTCATGCGGCCATGGACCGAGAAGGTATATGGCATTCCTCCCGAACAGGTTATCGGTAGCGCAGGAAAGCTCAAATTCGAGATGCGAGGCGATACTCCCGTGCTCGTAAAAGTGCCCGAAATAGATCTCGTGGACGATAAGGAAGGCAAGCCGGTTGGAATCCAGCGCGCCATCGGCCGGCGTCCTGTCGCCGCTTTCGGCAACTCCGATGGCGATCAGCAGATGCTCGAGTGGACCGCAGCAGGTTCTGGTGCACGCCTCATGCTGATCGTTCACCACACCGACGGCGAACGCGAATTCGCCTACGACCGCCAATCGCGTGTCGGAACGCTCGATAAAGCTCTCGATGAAGCCAAGGCGAGGAATTGGGTCGTAGTGAGCATGAAAGATGACTGGAAGACGATCTTTCCGCCGCGATCTGCCAAGTAGTGCTGGAACAGGTCACACGCTCACGATCTAGAGCTTGGATGAACACGTCATTTGTCATGGTAGGCTTTTCGCGCAGATGGGATTCGATCAATGAGGAACTTGGCCGGGAGAATCATCGCTGCGTTCGATCTCGAACGCAAAGAGCTTGCCCACGAGTTACACGGTGACATCGGTCAGCGACTCTCGCTCCTCGCAATTGATATGGACGCACTCCAGCAACAGCAGCGAAACGGCGAAGAAATCCAGGGTGCACTGTCGGCCTGCCTAACCGATCTCAGTGAAATCATCAGCGGCGTTCATTCGTTGTCGCAGAGAATCTATTCGAGCAAAGTCGGATTGCTTGGATTGAGCCCCACTCTAAGGAATCTTTGTGCCCAAACCTCCACCCAATATGAAATAGCTGTTCGCTTCGAATCGACTGACGGCGGCC
>Ga0206970_10055_pt1 | contig 30264 bp, 29 predicted proteins | sample Alteio_BWOrgHeat_88_FD_152964 | JGI IMG/M metagenome (GOLD analysis project Ga0206970, IMG submission 152964) | Enriched cells from forest soil in Barre Woods Harvard Forest LTER site, Petersham, Massachusetts, United States -... | ecosystem: Environmental > Terrestrial > Soil > Temperate forest >... | reverse complement strand
AATCCGGACCTTGCCCGTTGCTGCGCCCACCGCTTGCTGGGACGCTGACCGTGTCGCCCGGCTGGTTCGGCGACTTCGGAATCGGTGCCTCGGATTGGTCCCCGGCTGGTGCCTGCTGCGCGTTCGGCTGCGCCTGTTGCTGTCCGGAGGCCGGCTGCGAGCCATCGTCAATCGGCATGATCACGCCGCCTTCGACCTTGCCCTGCTGGCCCGCCGGTGGCTGGGAATTCTGGTTCTGGCCCTGCTGGGTCTGGGCAGTACTCTGCCCAAACGCAAGAGCCCCAAGGAGTAAGAACGGTAATGCGCGGAGGGCGAACGAATTATTCCGAAGGTGCATAGTAACCAGTCTTCGCGAAAACATGGAGCGGAGGCAAGCCCTTTGGCGGGTTCAGACGGACCTTGATCTTCCGCCATTTGCCATCCTTCGCTGGTTTACTTGGACGGTATCCGAGTACATATTGGTTGCGCAGCTCTACTCCAATCTTTGTAGCTACGTCCGCCAATTCATTGACGTTATCAATCGGGAACATACGTCCGCCGGTCCAATCCGAGATTTCGCCAAGCAGCGCCGGGCCCGACATTTCTTCCATCGTCGCCGGTGCCAGGTCGTAAATACCAATGGCATAAATCTGCACATCGGCCTCGCGAACCATGCTTTTGATCTCGTTTTCGGTGTAGCGGCTGTGGTTGTCGCCACCGTCCGAGATGATCAACAGCGCCTTACGCTCGTACTTCGCTGTCCGCATTTTATTCATGCCCAGGTAAATGGCATCAAGCAGCGATGTCCTGTCCTTAGGCTGAAGGATCGTCAGCTTTTCCTGGATGTCCTCAATCCGGTTCGTAAAGTCCTGGAGCACCTCGGGCCGGTCATTGAAAGCCACTACGAAGAATTCGTCGTCGGGATTCGCGGTTTTGAAAAACTCGACAATCGCCTCGCGGGATTTATCAATCTTGTTCGCCATGGAACCGCTCATGTCGAAGATTACCCCGATCGAGACCGGGGCATCCTCACTCGAAAAGTGCCGGATCGTCTGCGGAATGTTCTGGTCGAGGACTTCGAAGTTTTCTTTCTCCAGTCCCGTTACCAGGCGGTTATCAGGATCGGTGACCGTCACCGGCACCAGCACGATGTTCACATCCACGCGCATCGGCCGGGAATGGGTGTTCAGGTCGGGCTCACCCTGCGGCGGAGCCGGAGGTTTGGGCGCCTCACGAGGCTGCACATGGATCTCGTTACCGTCTACCTGCGCAAACCCGGGTACAGCAACACTGGCGACGAGCGCCAGCAACATTGTCCATCCGAGAAGGCTGAGGCGAAACCAAGGTGGCGCCGACACTCCAGCGCGCGAGACTTGCAGGATCCACGCGGCGACTGGCACGTGTTCCATACAATTCCTGCTACCCATAGGGGTTCCTTCTTTCGGTGTGGGGCAGATGTTACCACAGACCCGAAACGCTCAGAACTGGCTCTGGTCGCGGCTCTGTGAGAGTACCTGTCGCGTCTACTCTGATGTAAAAGTCCACAGCTTTGGTTTACTTCCCAAGCTGCTACAATCCCCGGTAAGCATCCGCCACGAATGACCCTTGCTCGCCCAAGCCGATCCGGGATTCGCACCATCTCCCGTACGGACGTCTCCCGTAACCTCAAATCCTACGCTCTCAGACGTTTGAGCTTGCATTTAGTTTCGGCAGCCGACCGGAATTTTGCTGTGACGAAATCCGGCGATCGCCGGGACCACTGGCTGCGAACTCTACTCCTTTCCGGCTTACTCGCAAGTCAACATTCTGTAGACATTTCGTCACGCATGATGGTGGCTGAAGGGACACTCCACCCGTGAACCTTCGTACCTACGCGCGCTGGTTCCCCCTGGCCCTGGCCGCTCTCTTCGCCGGGCTCTGGCTCGTACCGCGAGCCGAAACCCAGGCGGAACGCCACCTCACCGTCTACGCACAGTCAGCCACCTATTCGGTGAATCTGCTTCCCTACAGTGGGCAGATGTACGTCGGGGTCGCCGACGTTCTAGAACCGCTTGGCAACGTTGAAGCCCGCGAAGACGGCAAGAAATGGAAGCTGCGCTTCACGCCCGCCGGTGGCCGCGAAGTCAACGCGGAATTCCAGGAAGGCAAGAACAAAGGCAAAATTCACGGCCAGGACGTCCAGCTCTCCGCCAACTTCCACATGGAGAACGGACGCGGCTATATCCCGCTCCACAACATCGGAGCCATGGTTCCCTTCTTCACTGGCCTGCAAACCGACTTCCGCGAGACCCCGTTGCGCCTGTTTGTCGGCGGCATCGCCATCAGCTTCAGGGAGCAGGTCGAAAAAGGGGCAACACCGAAGTTGATCCTGAACTTCACCGGCCCGGTGAACCCGATGGTCGCCACCGAACCCGGACAGGTGCGCCTGGTATTCCGCCGCGATCCCGTCGTGAACGCCGGAGCTGACAAAGTCCAGACCGGCGATCCCAATATCACCGGCTACTCCTTCACCGATGCCGGCGGCACGGCACAGCTCACCATCAACGGTGCGGTGCCCCTTACGGCAACGTTCTCCGATGGCAATCGCACCATCACCATCCAGCCTGCACCCGGCGTGCAGATTGCCGGCGAAACCGTCAAGCCGCAGGAACCCGCGCAGCAAGCCGCGCAAACTCCGCCACCCGGAACGCCGATTCCGCTCACGCCGGCTCAGCCTGCCGCGCCAGCCCCTCCTCCGCAGCCGCGCTTCGTCGTTGTGCTTGACCCTGCCCACGGTGGCGATGAACGCGGAGCAGCCATCACCGACAAGATCGCCGAAAAAGACGTAAATCTCGCCTTCGCCCGCCGCCTTCAACACGAGTTGCAAACCCGCGGAGTCGTGGCGACATTGTTGCGCTCGAACGATGCGACCATCAACGTGGACGATCGCGCCGTCTCTGCCAACGCCGCCCATCCGGCGATTTACGTCGCCATCCACGCCGCCAACCTCGGCAATGGGATGAGGATCTTCACCGCGCTCATGTCACCCGCCGGTGTGTCCACGCATACGTTCCTGCCCTGGCACCAGGCGCAGGCTGCGTACCTCGACACCAGTTCACAGGTGGCAGGCTCAATCTCAGCCGAGTTGAGCAACCGCCAGATTCCTGTAACCGCCCTTCCCGCGCCCCTGCGCCCCATGCGCAACATCGCCGCGCCCGCCATTGCCATCGAACTGGCACCACCCGACGACGACGCCACCAACATCAACAGCGCCGAATATCAGAACAACGTCGCCGCCGCCGTGGCCAACGGCATCGCCGCTATGAAACCGAAATTGCAGGGGGCAAGATGATTCCACGTCACTTGCAAATCATGGCGGCCATACTGCTCGTGCTTGCCGTCGGCCTTGGCTACTACAACTATCGCTTGAAACATCGCGCCGAGCGCCGTCAGCCGAAACCTGCCCTCGACCAGCTTCCCGTTGCGCCGCCCGTCACTGGACCGACGAGCACCGCAACCCTCTACGTTGCCGACGACAAGACCGGCTTACTCACGCGCACCACGGTGACCATTCCCTTGCCACCCGACAGCAGTGAGCGTACCCAGCAGATCCTGCGCAACCTGCTTACGCTTTATCAAACCGCGCCCACCACCCACAACATCGGCGAAGGCTCCGACGTGAAAAACGTCTATTTCGTGAAAAATGGCCTCGTAGTCGTGGATTTCAATGGCGCATTCGCCGATAAGCATCCCAGCGGCATCCTGGTGGAGGAGTTGACCGTCGCTTCGATCGTCGCCACGTTGCGCGCCAATAATCCTCAAGTGGAAAAGGTGAAATTCCTGGTGGAAGGAAAAGACCGCGACACCCTCGCCGGCCACGCCGACCTCGCAACCCCGCTCGACGCCGTCAATTTCTCGCAAATGGTGAAGGACCTGCAATGAGCCGTCAGCGGCCCGTGATTGGTGTCTTCGATTCCGGCTTCGGCGGACTCACCGTGCTCCGCGAAATCGTCCGACTCGTCCCCAACGCCGAGTACCTCTACTTCGGCGACACCGCACGTCTTCCCTACGGCACCAAGTCCGCGGAAACTGTCGCTCGCTACGCCTTAGGCGCATGCCACTTCCTCGAAAGCCAGGGCGCCGAGCATCTCGTCATCGCTTGCAACACCGCGACCGCCCTCGCCATGGACGCCATCGAAGCCAACGCACACGTGCCCGCCATCGGCGTCGTCGAACCCGGCGCGAACGCCGCCTCCGCGCTCAGCAAAACCCGCAACGTCTCCGTCATCGGCACCGAGGCCACCATTAGCAGCCACGCCTATCACCACGCACTCGAGCGCCACGGCATCAATGCCTACGAGAAAGCCACGCCGCTGCTCGTGCCTCTAGTCGAAGAAGGCTGGATCGATCATCCGGTCACCAAACAAGTCGCCGAAATTTACCTGCAAGACGCCTTCGTCCGCCGCGAGCAGCGCAGCGACGTCCTCGTCCTCGGCTGCACCCACTACCCGCTTATCCGTCCGCTCCTGCGCAAAGTCGTGCCCAGTGACGTCGCCATCGTCGACTCAGCCGAATCCACCGCGAAAGCACTCGCGAAAAAACTCGGCATCGGTCCACCCTCCGCCTCCGCAGCCGGCGCTACCCAAGCCGCAGGCGCGCGCGCAGAAATGGCCCCGGCCCCAGAGCCGCAAGAAGGCACCCCCGACTTCCGCTTCTTCGTCACTGACTCGGTCCAGAAATTCCGTCGCCTGGGATCAGGCTTCCTCGGCCACCCAGTGGACAACGTAGAACACGTAGATCTGGGAGGCTGAGCACCAGAAGAGCAGAGATAAGCGCCCGCGGGCAGCCCCGCAAGCCGCTGGCATAGCCATCAATTTCAATTGTCATTCAGAGGAGGGCGCCAGCCCGACGTGGAATCTGCTGTCGAGCGAGTAGCCACGAGGCAATCCTCAAACCGCTCTCTCCCAGCTCCCAATCGTGTCCTTCGTGCCCTTCGTGTTTAAAGACTTTCGTTTACCGGTTGATCATCTTTTGCGCGCCTTCCGAGTACCGCGCCCCCACCACTTCGATCTGCGACGACGCCTCGTTCAGTTGCCGCACATCTTCCGCCGAGAGCTCCACCTTCACCGCCCCCAGGTTCTCTTCCAGCCGATGCAGCTTCGTCGTCCCCGGGATCGGGACGATCCACGGCCTTTGGGCAAGCACCCACGCCAACGCAATCTGCGCCGGTGTTGCGTTCTTCTTTTTCGCAAATTCTGCAACCAGATCGACCATCGCCTGGTTCGCCTCGCGGTTCTCTGGGGCAAATCTTGGAACCGTGTTGCGGAAATCGTTAGGGTCGAACTTCGTATCAACCTTGATCGCCCCGGTCAGGAACCCTTTACCCAACGGACTGAACGGAACAAAACCAATTCCAAGCTCTTCGAGCGTCGGCAGGATCTCCGGCTCCGGCTCGCGCCACCACAAGGAATACTCGCTTTGCAGCGCTGTCACCGGCTGCATCGCATGAGCTCTCCGGATGACCTGCACACCCGCTTCCGAAAGGCCGAAGTGCTTCACCTTGCCCGCCTGGATCAAGTCCTTCACCGCGCCCGCCACGTCTTCAATCGGCACATTGGGATCCACACGATGCTGATACAGCAGATCAATGCGATCGGTCCGCAGCCGCTTTAAAGAACCCTCAGCCGCTTCCTTAATGTGCTCCGGACGACTGTCGAGTCCCGCCCCCTTGCCGTTCTCATCAATCTTGAAACCGAACTTCGTGGCGATCACCACGTCATCCCGGAATGGCTCAAGCGCTTCTCCCACGAGTTCCTCATTCGTGTACGCACCGTAAATTTCCGCCGTATCGAAGAACGTCACCCCCTGCTCCACCGCCGCACGAATCAGTTTGATCCCCTGCTGCTTGTCGACCGCCGGACCCAGTCCAAAGCTCAGCCCCATACATCCCAGTCCGAGTTCCGAAACTTCCAGGTTCTGTCCAAGTTTGCGCTTTTGCATGAATGCTCCTTCCATCACGAGATTCATAGTACGAAAGAACCGTCGCCCACCAGTGCTCGATTCTCGCCTTTATTTGTCCGATCCTCTGATCGCCGACCATTTCCCTTGTGATGATCCACACGTCGCTTCGTGTCCCCAGTCACATCCTCTTCCCTCGCCCCACAATAATCTGTGCAGGTGGGGCATTCCCAATAACCACCAACTCGTTCTTTTGAAATCACGCGCGGCCCAGCCCGCAAACATGACTGCGCACTGCCAACCGGCCAGCCCACAACAATGCCATCGCCCCATCGACGCCACTTGTCATTCAGAGGAGGGCGACAGCCCGACGAAGAATCTGCTGTTCTCTCGCCTCAGAAATAGCCCGGCAACCCGCAAATTTTCGTGCCCCACGTCAACATTTCGTTCTCCGGGCAATGCTTTTTTGGCATTTCCACGGCGAATTTCCCTCGCGTTAATACCCAATCCCCAACTTTCCTTCGTGTACTTCGTGCCCTTCGTGTTTAAAGATTTTGATTTTCAATGTCCCGAACAAGCAGAAAAATGCCCGAAAAAGCGACCTAACTCCCACGCCGAGAGGAATTTACGTCTAAGTGTATTTAGAAAGAGGAATTTACAAGTTTTCCACAGTCTATGTTTCTGAAAACAATAGTGAGACGGGGGAGGGGTACCCTTCCTCCTCAATTACTGCACATTCACGTAGATCGTCGTCTTGAAAATTCCCTGCGAGCCGTTCGCCTGCACCGTCAGCCGATGCCTCCCAGGCGTGAGCGCAACGTTTGTATCGATGTCCTCGCTGCGATCGGTGAAGTTCAACGCCCCGTCAATGTAGATCTGGGAAAAATAGACGGGTTGCCCGGCGTTGGCTAGCACGTGCACCGGGGACGAGACCGTCTGACCGTCCTTCAAACTGCAAATCGTCACTGAGGGATCGATAGTTCGGTCAGGCTTGCAACCGTAAGTTGGGCCAGACACATTGACGTTCACCGTCTGGTTGTAGGCCGCTCCGCCTTGCGGGTGTGCCTGCACCGTGATCCGGTGTTTGCCGGGAAACAGCATCAGCCATTGATTTGCTTTTGCAATGTTCTGCCCAGTATTGAAGATCTCGTAGCGAACTCCATCCACGAAGATCAGCGAGTACATGGGGCTGCCACTCTCATTCACGGCATAGCCGACATGCACCGGCGAGGTCACTGTCTGGCCTTCTGTCAGGGTGCAGAAGTTGATGGAATGGTCCGTGGCCGGCATCGTGCACGGCGTTTCTTCATAAATGGCATAAAACGTCTTGTAGAAACTGCCGACCGCATCGGTGAACTTGAAAGTAATTTGCTGCGGGCCGGAGACGCTCGGATCAAGAGGCAAAATCGTGCTCCTCATGTCTAGAACCCCAAGATTCTGCGGTCCCGGATAGATCTCCCGACCGTTGACCGTAAGCGTATAGGTAATGGGCCAGTGAGTGTCGGTGACGCGCATGACTCCGACTTCTGAGTTGGGGTTGAACGACGATCCGTCCGGCGGCGCGCACAGATTCACACTGCGGTTTGCCGCAGCCGGGCCGCACCACACATACCAGGGATTGTTGTAGGTATCGGGGGCCGGAAATTGCGCGAGAGCAGCGAAAGACAAGCCGAGCACACAGAAGGCGAGCACCAGCAGCGAGCGGGATTTCAAGGGAAACCTCCCAAGGGCATGGGGAGCAGCACTGGCCAAAGATGATTGCCCAGGGGTGGCTGTTGTCCGGAGGATGGCAATTCTTGCCACTTAGGCAATGATCTCGTCCTGCCGCAGCCGGTTACTCACGGAAAGGCGGAAAGGGTTTACAACAGCACGAAAGGCCAATGCCGCTCTGCTACTTCTGCGAGTCGCGCAACCTCGTTTTTCAATGTAGCTTCCAACTGAACACCGGGCCCGAGCAGTTTTCTGAAAGGAATCCGGCACCCATGTCAGACACCAACGTTTTGTTAATCGGGTTGGAATCGGTAATCGGAATTGGCGCCGTCGTTGCATACCTTCTCACCAAGGTTTATGCGGAAATCGGTCGCGAGTTGCCGTGCCGGCCGCGTCGTTCGCGCCGCGCGTAAAAGCTACGGCGATTCCTCCTCGCCGCGCCTTTCTCAGCTAACATCCCGCTACCCTGCCTGCATCCAATTGGGTATGCGTACCGCCCTCGCGTTTTTGCTGATACTTCCGTTCGCCGCCTGTACTCAACCGCAGAGCCCTGACCAGATTCGCGAGCGCACCGCCAACGCCACCGCCGCGGTCAAGTCCGACACCAAGGCCGTCGCCGACGGAATCAAAGAGGGGCTCGGTAAAAGCACATCGGTCAATATCAACTCGGCAACCAAAGACGAGTTGATGAAATTGCCAGGCATCACGGACGCCCGTGCCGACCGCATCATCGCTGCGCGCCCGTTTGACACCACCGATGAGTTAGTCAGCAAGAAGGTCCTGACCAGGGGCGAGTACGACCAAATCGCTAATCGAATCACCGCGAAAAAGATGTAGCGATTGCTATCGCCTCGATTCGTAGCCCGGTTAAATACCGGGCTTTTCCTTTGCGCATCGGACTTCCCGATCCCGCTGGGTGGACCCGCCTTGCGACCTCCGCGTCCTTGCTTACCCTGCAAATTGCGGTAGACAATTGACATACTGCACACTGAACGTGCAAACTGAGCCATTCTCCTGCAGTTGGAGTGCGCTACAACATACTCGTCTCGTGACCGACTCGAACCCTCGATGACCGTGCAAAGAGTGTCGTACACGCTGGAATCGTCGCTGGACAGCGTGAACAAAGCGGAAGAAGAAGCGACCAAGATTGCGACCCGCTCGGGCTTCGATGAAGACGAGGTGGGCCGGATTTCGATGGCAGTCCGCGAAGCGACAGTAAACGCGGTCCTGCACGGCAATCACTACGACACCAGCAAGCGGGTTTCCCTGTCGTTCGAGAACACCGGGAATGAGCTGATCATTACGGTGCAGGACCAGGGCCCGGGACTAGACCCTACCGGGGTTGCCGATCCGCTCGCTCCCGAGAATTTATTGAAGCAGTCCGGACGTGGAATTTTTCTGATCCGGGCCTTCATGGATGATGTTCAGTTCCGGAACCTCGAACCCGGAACAGAAATTAAATTGATTAAGCGGGTCCACGCGACCACGTCGGACCATAAGGAGGCTTCCCAGTGACCATGAAAGCAAGCTCACGACAGGTGAATGGCGTCACCGTCATTGACCTCAGCGGGCGTATCACTCTCGGTGAAGGCAGTGTTGTGCTGCGCGATACCATTCGCGACGCCGTAGCCGCGGGTAACAAGAAAATTCTGCTCAACCTCGGCGACGTGACCTACATCGATAGCTCCGGTATCGGCGAGCTGGTCAGCGGCTTCACGTCTGTCCGCAACCAGGGCGGCGAGCTGAAGCTGCTCAATCTGACCAAGAAGGTCCATGACCTTCTCCAGATCACCAAGCTCTACACCGTCTTTGACGTAAAAGACGATGAGGCTACAGCCATCGCCTCCTTCAAGTAACCCGCTCAACGTGGGCGCGAAGTAAGCCTCGCGGCAATGCCGCGGGGCTTTGTTGTTTCGAGGAACTATGAGCGAGATTGCATGCCTCAGATGCAAGACGGCGATGGAAACAGGATTCCTCCTGGACGTCGCACAAGGAGTCCGTCAGCAGAGGTGGTATCCCGGTATTCCCGAGAAACGCTTCTTCGGTGATCTCAACGTCAAGCGCGACCAATTGATTTACGTTATGACCTACCGTTGCCCGAGTTGTGGATATCTGGAGTCCTACGCGAAGTAACGACGCGCGGGCCTCTCAACATGATCCGGGTACCCAAAGGTACTCTTCCCTCGCTGATTTCGGCTGGCTATCATTTCCTCGCCATGCCCATCGCCCAAACCCTCCACTGCCCCAACTGCGGCGCCGCTGTTTCCAGCGATTCCTCCAAGTGTGCCTACTGCAATGCGCGGCTGGCGACTGTATCGTGCCCGTCGTGCTTCGGGATGATGTTCGTCGGGGAGAAGTTCTGCTCGCATTGCGGTGCGGTGGCACAACGGAACGAAACCGGACCCGACGGCGAGATGCTCTGCCCCAAGTGCGACGCTTCGCAGATGAAGACTGTGCAGGTAGGCAAGAGTAGCTTCTGGGAGTGCCCGGCGTGCGACGGCATGTGGCTATCCGCAAGTACGCTGCAGCAGATCTGCGCGGAGAAGGAAGAGCAGGCAGCGGTGATCGGAATGCCGACTCCACCGCGGGAAGTAGTCCACGTCGAAACGAACTTCCGTTATGTTCCCTGCCCGGTTTGCCGGGCCCTGATGAACCGCGTGAACTTCGCGCGCATGTCGGGGGTGATTGTAGATGTCTGCAAAGCTCACGGAACGTGGTTCGACAAAGATGAGTTGCGCCGCCTGGTGGAGTTCATTCGATCCGGGGGCTTAGACAAAGCCCGCGCACGCCAGAATGCCGAACTCGAGGCGGAACACGAACGCCTGAAGAATGCGGGGAACGCGGGAATTCCCCCGAGCATGAGAGCGGCCGTCGAGGACGAGTGGCGCGGCGGGCGCTCGGGCTATTCGGGCGCGGATGCCATTCTCGACTTCGCAACTTTCATCGCGACACTACTGAAATAAATCCTGTACGTTAAGATGTCGCATCGGGGGAATACCTCGGATGCGCAAGTGCTCTGGCGTGTACGGCCTCGCCTTGTTTCTCCTTGATGTCCATCAGCATGGCTACGGCAACCACAGTGAAGAAGAATTCCTCGGGCAAGCTTCCCGACGGAACTGCCGTCGACGTGTACACGTTGACCGACGGTGGGTACGAAGCGCGCATCACCAACTACGGCGGTACGTTGATGTCGTTCAAAGCGCCGGACCGCAACGGCAAACTTGCCGATGTGGTCCTCGGTTTCGATGACCCGCAGGGTTTCTACGAGAACTTCAACGGCAAGCAGAACGCCTTCTTCGACGCGCTGATTGGCCGCTACGCAAACCGCATCGGCGGTGCATCATTCAAGCTCGACGGCAAGACGTATCACGCACCGCAGAACAACGGTCCGAACACGCTGCACAGCGGCATGCACGGATTCAACAACGTGGTTTGGCAGGCGAAGCATCTCGCCGATGGCGTGGAGTTGACCTACCTGAGCAAAGATGGCGAGAACGGCTTCCCCGGCAACCTGACGACAACTGTGACTTACACGCTGAACAGCGGCGAACTGAAGATCGAATACTCGGCCACGACCGATAAGGCGACGGTATTGAACCTCACGAACCATGCATACTTCAACCTCGCCGGCGAGGGCAACGGCAATGTCCTGCACCATCAGGTCACCTTGCACGCCTCGAAGTTCACGCCCGTAGACAACACGCTGATTCCAACCGGCGAGCTAAGGCCAGTAGATGGAACGCCGTTCGATTTCCAAAAGGCCATTGAGATCGGCGCCCGCATCGACGGCGACGATGAGCAACTGAAGCGGGGTCATGGCTACGATCACAACTGGGTCCTCGATTCTCAGGATGGGAAACTTTCGGAAGCCGCCGATGTCTACGAACCCAACTCCGGACGGGTGCTCAAGGTGCTCACAACCCAGCCTGGCATTCAGTTCTACTCCGGCAACTTCCTCGACGGCACCGTTAAGGGCAAAGCGGCTAAGACCTATGGTCGTCGCTCCGGGCTTTGTCTCGAGACTCAGCACTTCCCCGACAGTCCGAATAAGCCGCAGTTCCCTTCTGCCGAGCTACGTCCGGGACAGACGTTCCACAGCGTGACCGTCTACAGCTTCAGCACCCGATAGCTTCTAACCCGGCTCGGAGGAACGATGCGTCCAGCGCACGGGACGGAGGAGACGAATGCCCGTTCCGGGCCACTCTCGTGCTCTCTGTCAAAAGTTACAGTTAGGAAAACTGACAGTTTCCGACTATGCTTTCTCATCCGCCAGAACCATGCTTTTCGTTGCAGTCGTAGGCGGTTAGTGTTTCTGAGGAGAAAGCGTTTAATGAACTTCCGCAAAGCCGGATTGCTACTGGTTGTGATGTTCCTGCCTGCATTACTCCTAGCCCAGAGCCAGCAGTTTCTGGTCCCAGTTGCTGACTACAAGCCGATTACCACGCCCGAGCGTTTCCATTGGTTTGCGATGGCCACAGTGGGCCCGGAGAGCCTGTTGCTGGCTGGCCCGTGGACGGCCGGGTGGAACACCATTTTCAACGACCCGGAAGAATACGGACCGCATATCGAAGGTTTCGGCAAGCGCTATGGCATGCGCCTGACCGGTGTCTCAACCGGCAACGCCATGCAAGCTAGCCTTGGCGCGATGTGGGGCGAAGATCCTCGCTATTTCAGGTCTCCGCGCCCCGGTTTTAAAAAGCGCGCCGCATGGGTAATCGCTTCCCCTTTTGTCGCTCCGCACCGTGATGGCACCTGGCATCCGGCGTATGCGTACTACATGGGAACCGTCGGGAATAATTTCCTCTCAAATACATGGCGCGTGAAAAGCGAGAGTGGCGCAAGCGACGCTGCCGCACGGTGCGCGACGGGAGTGCTCGGAACCATGGCAGCCAACGCGTTTGCCGAATTCTGGCCGGACGTTTCGCACGCTATTTTCAAGACAAAAAAGAAGTAGTACCGGCCACCATCCGCTCAAAACCATACGTTCCTCAGCAGTGTAGAATCGCGTCGCTGTTCGCTTCGCACTGCTGAGGACCCCATGATCCATTTCACGCGAACCGTGCTTGTCTTCTGTTCCCTCCTCTTCCTCTTCCCCACTCTTGGTTCTGCGGCGGACAACACCCTGAACGGCTATCAGCCGAAGTGGTGGAAAGAGGCCGTCGTATATCAGGTCTATCCCCGCTCGTTCAAAGACTCCAACGGCGATGGTATCGGCGACCTCAAGGGCATTACCTCGAACCTGGACTACCTGAAGCAACTCGGCGTGGACGTCGTCTGGCTGAGTCCGCATTACGACTCGCCCAACGCCGACAACGGCTACGACATCCGCGACTACGAGAAGGTAATGAAAGAGTTCGGCACCATGGCCGACTTCGACGAACTCCTCAAGGGCGTAAAGGCGCGGGGCATGCGACTGGTGCTCGACCTCGTCGTGAACCATTCCAGCGACGAGCATCGCTGGTTCGTAGAAAGCCGCAAGTCCAAGGACAATCCCTATCGCGATTACTACATCTGGCGTCCGGGGAAAGACGGCGGTCCACCCAACAATTACACCTCGTTCTTCTCCGGCTCAGCGTGGACGCTCGATCCCGCGACCAACGAATATTACCTGCACTATTTCGCGGTGAAGCAGCCGGACTTGAATTGGGACAATCCGAAAGTCCGCCAGGACGTTTATTCGCTGATGAAGTTCTGGCTCGACAAGGGCGTGGACGGCTTCCGCATGGATGTCATCCCCTTCATCTCGAAGCCCCCGGGATTGCCTGATATTCCGCCGGATTATCGCGATCGTCCGCAGTACTTCTATACGCAAGGCCCACACTTGCACCAGTACCTGCAGGAGATGAACAAAGAAGTTCTTTCGAAGTACGACGTAATGACCGTGGGCGAAGCATTTGGCGTGACCCTCGAAGGCACGCCGATGCTGGTGGACGAGCGTCGCCACGAGCTCGATATGATCTTCAACTTCGACGCGGTGCGGATCGGCCACCCATCGGTTGGGTGGACTGGCTGGACGCTCCCGAAATTGAAAGCGATCTACACCGAGCAGGACGCGAAGCTCGACGTGCATGACTGGAACACAATTTTCCTTTCGAACCACGACAATCCGCGGATGGTGTCGGCCTTCGGCAATGATTCGCCGGAATGGCGGGAGAAATCGGCAAAGCTGCTGGCAACGATGGTGCTCACCTTGAAGGGCACGCCGTTCATCTACCAGGGCGACGAACTGGGAATGACGAACTTCCCTTTCAAGAGCATTGACGACTTCGACGACATCGAAGTGAAGAACGCATGGAAGGCGTACGTCGAAACCGGACAGGTCGGTAAAGAACATTTCATCGAGGTTGCGAAGAAGGTCGCCCGCGACAATTCACGTACGCCCATCCAGTGGGATGACTCGGCAAACAGCGGCTTCACGGCTGGAAAGCCGTGGCTGGCGATAAACCCGAATTACAAGGAGATCAACGCCGCAGAAGAGCTGAAGGACAAAGATTCCGTGTACCACTACTTCCAGCGCATGCTGGCCTTCCGCAAGGGCACCAAGGCATTCAGCTATGGCACGTACAAAGACCTCGACCCTGCAAACGACAAGATCTTCGCGTACACACGAACACTCGGAAGCGAGAAATATCTGGTCGTGCTGAATTTCTCGACCGACACTTTGAAATATGCAATTCCCGGCGTGAAGGCTGGAAAACTGGTCGTGTCGAACCAGGGCCCCGCTGAAGAGAACACGACCGCGCTGACCATGAAGGGCTGGGAAGCGCGGGTGTACAGGATGGAGTAACCGTGAGTGCCCCCCTTCCTCGAAGGGGAGGGCAGCTGAAATCTACTTCGGCTGCTGCGGACTTGTCTCTTCTTTTACGCTCTTCTTCGGCGGCGCGTTGACCTTCGGATTCTGCTTCGGCGTCCCGTTGGCCTCGCTCTCGCGCATCGTCGAGAAGGTCGTCTTCTGACCGTTGGCATCGGTTTGCATCTCGGCGCGACTGGCGGCCTCGGCAGCGCGGTTCCCTTCCTCTTCCGTCTGACCCGTGCTCTCGGCGTTCAGGTAGCTTGGGGTCTGTTGCTTGTCGCCGAGACTTCGCGTGTCTGACGTCGTCACCGACGAACCGTGCGCGCCGGTGTGCCCACCCGCGGGATAGACGGAATGTTCTTCGGTACTGGTGCTCACGGATCGCGTGCCAGCGGCGGCCGCAGACGTTTCCTGCGCGTTGGTGCTCATCTGCGCGCTGCTATTGAGTTGCGTATTTGCGTCCTCGTTCACAGGACGCTGCATGAGCGCCATCAGTACGGTCTGCACCGGCCGCAAAGCTCCATTGTTCGGGACCGCGGAGCACTTATCGGAAATCTGCTTCACATCGGCAAGCGTCAGCGTATCGCCGGTGTCGGCGTTGGCAGGCTTGCTGTCGCCGTCCACGCTTTTCACCGAGCCGCTGATCTCCACCGTCTGGCCAATATATTGCTTCAGCCGATCGGTGCTCCCGGCAAGCTTGAAGGTCTTACCGCTGACCTGGTCGGTGACGGTGTAATTGTCGCCCGCGCTGTTCAGGCAGCCGCGTACGGTCTGCGGTTTCACCGTAGATTGGTCCGGTGGCGCTGCGGGCGGATTGGATTGAGCTTGTTGCGGATCCATCGCCATCTCAGGGGTCTGGCAGAACCCGGCAGCAGCGGCGAGAAAGAGGGCAAACGCGAGCGTTTTCATAGACTACCCCCAGCCCTTAGAAGGCCAGAGTTGTCGCCGGGTTGTCGCCTGTCGTTCATCTCTCCGCTGTTAGACTAATCGGGTGAGTGAGACGAGTACCCTGCCGGCCACCAGCGGCTTCAATTGGCACGCCTTTGATGCGTATTTGTTCGATATTGACGGCACGCTGCTCAACAGCCGCGACTGGGTGCATTACAACGCCTTCCATACAGCGTTGAAGCACGTCTATCAGTGTGATGCCAGAATTGATAACGTTCCGGTGCACGGCAATACGGACATCGGAATTCTGCGTGCCGCCGCCGCTTTGTGCGGGGTGGAAGGCGAACGGTTCGAGCGTGGATTGCCGGAGGCGCAGGCCCTGATGGCTGACGAGGTCGAAAAGCATGCTGATCAGCTTCGTCCGGAGCTCTGTCCCTCCGTTCGTGAACTGCTCGATACCCTCCACGCGGACCGCAAGCTGATGGGCGTGTGCACCGGTAATCTTCAGCGGATTGGTTGGAAGAAGTTGAAAGCCGCGGGAATTCGCGACCGATTCACTGTCGGCGGGTTCAGCGATCATCACGAGTTCCGTGCCGACATCTTCCGTGACGCGATGGAACAGGCAGCCAGCCATCTAGGGACCAATGCGAAGTTCTGCTTCATCGGGGATACCCCGAACGACATCCAGGCAGCGCAGAAGCTCGGCATGCCGGTTGTCGCGGTGGCGACGGGCATCTATCGCACCGATCAATTGCAGCCCCTCAACCCCACGCACTGTGTAGCGTGCTGCGCGGAGCTTCTCTAGGTGAAAAGGACAGCCCTCTGGAGCGCAATTCTGCTGGCTGCCGCGACCATATCGGCACAGAACTTGCCCTCTCCCAATACTCCTGCCGTCGAGGCGCAGGCAGCGCCGCAGAAGGCAGAGAAACCTTCGAAGAGCGAAGAGAAGCAAGCGAAACACGAGTTCTCCGAGGGCATGAAGCGACGGAAGGCCGGAGACCTTGAACTGGCCTACGAACATTTCGAAACCGCATCCCAGCTTTCCCCGAAGAATGTCGAATACGCCACCGCGCGCGAGCTGACGAAACAGCAGGCAGTGATGGAATACATCCAGCGCGGCAACCGGGCGATGGAAAAAGGTATGACGGTTGAAGCGCAGGCCGACTACCGCATGGCTCTGCACATTGATCCAGAGAATGTATTCGCCGAACAACAGCTCAAGAACTCGCTCCCCGCGCTTCCCTCTTCCAAGTCTCCGATTCGCTACATGGACGAGACCGACGAAGCCGAGTACAGGTCTCCGATCATTCTCGCCCCAGAGAAAGTAAAGAAGGCGTTCAGCTATCGTGGCGACACGAAGGGGCTTCTGACGCAAGTCATGCAGGCGTACGGCGTCACCGCGACCCTGGACGATTCAGTGCCGTCAAGGCGCGTACGGTTCGACATTGATGCAACTGACTTTGAGCACGCCACGGAAGCCGCCGGCACCATTACCAAAACCTTCTGGGTTCCGCTCGGACTGCGGCAAGTGCTCATCCTGGCCGACACCCCCGCGAACCGGCGCGACAACCAGCGCATGGTGCTCCGCACCTTCTACTTCCCCGACGCGACGTCGCCAACCGATCTCCAGGACCTGATCAATGTCTTCCGCGTCATCTTCGATGTTCGCTTCGTGGTGCCACAGCCGAGCCGCAACAGCATCACGGTGCGCGCTCCCCAGCCCACGATGGAAGCAGTTACACAATTCTTCGCCGACCTCGATGCCTCGCGTCCGCAGGTCGCAATCGACGTCAGCGTCTATCGCGTGAGCGGCACATTGACGCACCAATTAGGCGTGCAGCCGCCGAACCAGTTCACTACATTCAATCTCGGTAGCGTGCTCGCACAACTCGGCGCAACCAACCTGCAGTCTCTGATAAATCAGATCATCTCGTCCGGCGCGATCAACCAGGCGAACGGTAGCGACATCTCCGCGCTCATCACCCAGGCCCTCGGCAACACGCAACTCGCTACGCTCTTCCAGACGCCGTTCGTTACCTATGGCGGCGGCCTAACGCTGATGGCGCTCACCGTCCCCGGCACCACGCTCAACATCAATCTGAACAAGGCAGACTTCCAGAACCTCGCCCACATGACTTTGCGCGCGTCACAGAACAATGCCGCAACCATGCGCATCGGTGAGCGCTACCCCATCCTGAACGCTACATTCGCACCGATCTACAACACCCCGCAAATCAGCGCCCTGCTGCGCACCGGAACCTACGTTGCGCCGTTCCCATCGTTCAACTACGAGGACCTCGGATTAACCGTGAAGGCCACGCCATCCATCCAGGGCAATCGCGATGTCCGGCTGAACCTCGAATTGCAGATGCGGTCGCTCGGCGCGGGCACGAACAACGGCATGCCGATCATCAACAACCAGGAATACAAGGGCACGATCTCGTTGAAGGACGGCGAGCCAGGGGTTGTCGTCAGTTATCTCTCCGAGAGCGAATCGCGGACGCTGTCGGGCATCCCTGGGATTGGACAACTGCCCGTGCTCGGATCAGTCGCGGCGAGCACCGATCGCGAAGGCATTGAGTCGGAGCTCCTGGTTGTGATCACGCCCCACGTGCTCAAGGTCGTAGACCCCAAGCTGGACGCGATCGCCCTGCCTCGCGGCACATAGCGAATTTTCTGCCGCAATGAAAAAGCCCGCCATGGTGGCGGGCTCAATCCATACTGCGAGTCTATTTCGCGTTTTTCAAAGCGAAATCCACTAGCTGTTTGAACGTCTCGGGTGGAAGCGAATTGAACGAGCTCACCTTGCGGCCATTAAGGAACAGTGTCGGCGTTGAGGTAATCGCCAGGCTCTCGCCGAGCTTCTCGGATGCCTCTACATTAGCGCGCGTCTTCGGATCGGCGATGCACGCAGCCGTTTTCGCCGGATCGGCGCCGGCGTCCGCCGCGTTTTTCTTCAGCGATTCATCCGCGTTCTGTTCGTTGATCTCCTGTTGATGCTCGTAAACGCCGTCAATAAACTTCCACGCGACCGCATCGTTCGTCTTCAGGCAATCCACATAGAGTGCTGCTCGCGCTGCCCATGGGTGCAGCTTCTCCAGCGGAAAGTTCTGGAAGATCACGCGAACGTTCGGGTTCTCCGTTTGCATCTTCTCGATGTTCGGCAGCGCCGCCTTGCAGGCCGGACATTGGAGATCGGCGAACTCGACAATCGTCACCTTCGCATCCTTCGGTCCCTTCGATGGGCCGTCGGCTTTCTGCAATGCCGTGCGGTAGCGCGCAAACGGATCCGAACCAAAGTCCATGAGTTGACCGATGAGCGCGAACTTGCCATCCGGCGATACGAAGAAGTTCAGCACCTGGTCGCCCTGCGCGCTGTTCAGTAATACGGTGACGTCGGTAAATCCCGGTGCCTCGGCCGGCTTCATCGAGACCGACTTCACGGTTACGCTAGTGTCGTAGCCGATCATTTGGCCGATGAACCCGCGCACCGCGTCTTCGGAAATGCTGCTCTGCGCGAGCGCCGCAGCGGAAATGACAAGAGTGGCGAGGAGTAATGCGATTTTCTTGATCAACGAGATGCTCTCTTTATGCAAGATCGGAATGCGCGGCGATTGGAAAACGGCGTCCAACCCCAAATGCTTTCGTAGAAATCTTCAGTCCGGGCGCAGCCTGCTGGCGCTTATATTCCGTGCGCTCGATCAGCGAGATCACCCGCCGCACCAGGGTGACATCAAACCCGTGTGCCTCGGCAATCTCCTTCGCGGACTTCATCTCCTCCACGTAGTCATCGAGGATAGCATCGAGCACTTCGTATTCCGGCAGGCTGTCGGTATCTTTCTGGTTGGGACGCAATTCCGCGCTCGGCGGCTTGGTGATGGTGTTCTCGGGGATGATCTCGCGGTCGCGGTTCACGTACTGCGACAGGCGATACACCATCGTTTTCGGCACATCGGAGATCACCGCCAATCCTCCGGCCATATCACCGTAAAGAGTGCAGTAGCCTACCGCGAGTTCCGACTTGTTGCCCGTACTCAGCACCATCGCGCCAAACTTGTTCGAAAGCGACATTAGAATGTTGCCACGCGTCCGGGCCTGGATGTTCTCTTCTGTTATGTCCTCACCAAATCCCGTGAACACCCGCGCGAGCGTGTTGCGGAAGGCCCGAACCACTTCACCGATCGGGATGACTTCGAAGCGGATTCCGAGGTTCTCAGCCAGCGCCTCAGCATCGTCAATACTTCCTTGCGACGAATACGGCCCCGGCATCCCGACTCCCATCACGTTCTCGGCACCGAGCGCATCCACGGCGATCGCTGCCGTGAGGGCCGAGTCGATGCCGCCGCTTAATCCGATAATCACCTTCCGGAAGCCACACTTGCTCACGTAGTCGCGCGTGCCGAGCACGAGCGCTGCATACGCGTTGGCCTCATCGCCCGCAAGTTCGGGATGAATGTCTCCGGTAAGCGTCTCGGTATCACAGAAGATTAGGTCTTCTTCGAACGAGCGGGCCTGCGCGATCACACTGCCATCTGGCCCAATCACCAGGCTCGACCCGTCGAAGATGATCGAGTCATTCCCGCCAACCTGGTTGCACATCGCGACGACCGTCTTATATTTGCGCGCGATCGCCATCAGCATCTTTCGCCGCAATTCCTGCTTCGCGAGGTAGAACGGCGACGCCGAAATATTCACCAGCAACTTACCGCCCGCGCTCATGAGATCTTCCACCGGATCGTTGCCATACAATCGGCGGTCCCAGAAATTCTTATCGTTCCATGCGTCTTCGCAGATCGTCAGCGCGACCGATGTACTTCCCTGGCAGAACAACTCCTGGTGGTCGGCAGGTGCGAAGTTCCGCATTTCGTCGAACACGTCATACGTAGGCAACAACCGCTTGGATTGCATGTGCACGATCCGGCCATCGCGCAGCACCGCCGCCGAATTCATCACGGACTTTCCGGTTTTCCCATTCGCGGGCGTAACCAGTCCAGCGATCACCGTGATTCCCACCGTCTGCCTCGCGATCACCTCGGCGATCTCGCGGTTGCGCGCAACGAAGGTCGCTCGCTCCACCAGGTCGCGCGGCGGATAGCCGCAGATCGAGAGCTCTGGAAAGAGAATCAGCTCCGCTCCGGCTTCTCGAGCGCGAGCGGCGTACTGTGCAATCTTTCCGGCGTTTCCTATGAAGTCACCCACCGTAGGGTTGATCTGACCGAGCGCAATCTTCACAATTCCAGTGTAACGGGCAGCAAACTGCTACGCCAAGTAACGCCAGGCCAACCGGCCCCCTGGCATGGCAGCTTTTACTCGGATATATCGTTCGCTCGGGCATTCCGCTAAGGCCGCCGCTGGATTCACCTTAGAATGTTCGAATCCGGTTGACGGCAACTCCGCGGCCGCAAAACAATCAACTCAACGTCCTTGAAATTTTGTTCCAAGTTCCTCAAGTCGCATGGCCGGAGGTCCCTATGGCAGCGGCGAAAGCTACCGTTCTCTGCGTTGATGATGATTACAACGGATTGATGATCCGTGCCCTGGTGCTCGAAAAACAGGGCTATCGCGTGCTCGTCGCCAACGACGGACAACAGGCCCTCAAGATCTTCCGCAACTCGTCGATCGATGCGGTCCTGATCGACTACTACATGCCCCTGGTAGATGGCGCGTACGTCGCCAAAGCCATGCGCTATCTCAAGCCCAAGGTGCCGATCGTCATGATCTCCGGCGCGACGGCACTTCCGGCCGATGCCCTGGATGATACCGACGGCTTTGTGCAGAAAGGCCTGTCAGCGGTAGAAATGACCGACGTGCTGGCGAAGCTCCTTCTGCCCTCCGCCTGACTCCACAAAAGATGTAACCGCAGCACCCGCGTGCCAATCTCATAAGTATGACGGAAACGAGAGGCGCTCGCGTTGTAGTGATCGGCGGCGGATTCGGCGGTCTCGAGACCGTTTCCCATCTGAAGCACCAGCCGGTGCACATCCTGCTGCTCGACCGCAAGAACCACCACACCTTCCAACCGTTGCTCTACCAGGTCGCGACTGCCGGACTGTCACCAGCCGAGATTGCAGCGCCGCTGCGTTCGATCGTCTCGAAACAAAAAAACACCGAAGTGTTGCTCACCGAGGTCAACGGCTTCGACCTCGCCCGCAAGGTTGTGAAAACCGCCGATACCGAGATCGAGTACGACTATCTTGTCGTCGCCGCCGGTGCGCGCCATTCGTATTTCGGAAACGATCAATGGGAGCCGCTTGCCCCCGGACTCAAGACCGTTGAAGACGCCCTCGAGATCCGCCGCCGCGTATTGCTGGCATTCGAAGATGCCGAGCGACAGGCCGCGCTCCATGGTCATCATTCAGACATCAACTTCGTCATCGTCGGCGGTGGCCCCACCGGCGTAGAACTCGCGGGTACGATTTCCGAAGTCGCACGCACCGCGCTGGCGCGTGACTTCCGCACCATTGATCCGAAGCACACGCGCGTGATTCTCGTCGAAGCCGGGCCGAGAGTGCTGGCTGCTTTTTCCGAAGACCTTTCTGCCAGCGCCGAGCGTCAGCTCAACAAACTGGGCGTGGAAGTCCGCACCAAAACCATGGTGACGCAGGTGCTTCCGCACGAGGTCCACATGGGCGAGGTGGTGCTGCCTTCGTCGGTCACGCTCTGGGCAGCCGGAGTAGCCGCTTCCCCGCTAGGCCGTGCCTTGAGCCAAAACGTCGATCGCGCCGGCCGAGTCCCCGTGCAGCCCGACCTAACCATTCCCGATCACCCCGAGGTCTTCGTGATCGGCGACCTCGCTACGATCAAGAACCCCGACGGAAAGCCCATCCCCGGTGTGGCGCCCGCAGCCATGCAGATGGGCCGCTTCGTCGCCAAGACAATCAGCAATGACCTTGAGCATCGGGCACGAACGAATTTTGTCTACAACGACAAGGGCAATCTCGCGACCATCGGCCGTAATGCAGCCGTGGCGCAGTTCCCCAAGTTCAAGCTCACCGGATACCCAGCCTGGTTGGCGTGGCTCTTCATCCACATCCTGTTCCTCATCGGCTTCCGCAATCGTCTCGTCGTCATGATCGAATGGGCGTGGTCGTACCTCACCTATCAGCGCAGCGCACGATTGATCACCGATGAAGTGGGTCGCCTGCGTGAACAGCTCCGATCCCCCGATTCCCACCTACCGGAGCCACCTGCTGTGGAAGTCGTCGAAAAACGTCGAGCATAAAGCCGAAGCGGTGGTTAACTGGAACGGCGTCAAGCCACGTAGTGGCGCCAGTTGTTAGCCCAGCGCGTAAGCGCTGGGTGTAAGCGAAGCGTGGATAACCCAGCGGTGGGTAGCTCGAACGGCGCCCGTCGAACGCATCGGATGCAAGCCACGCAGTGGCGCCAGTTGTTAGCCCAGCGCGTAAGCGCTGGGTGTAAGCGAAGCGTTGGTAAGCCGAAGAGGGCAGCTCGAACGGCGCCCGTCGAACGCATCGGATGCAAGCCACGTAGTGGCGCCAGTTGTTAGCCCAGCGCGTAAGCGCTGGGTGCGCGCGCGCAAAAAAGCCAGAGCCCCTTCAGGGGCGGCACGGTCTCGAACCGCCTCCAATTGGGGCTCTTCTTTGAACATTTGCTGCGATCAGCCTAGTGAGGCTGATTCGCGTCCGGGTTGCTGGAATCCTGCGGCTTTTCCGACTTCGGCACGCTCGTATCCTGCGGCGAGCTATTCGGAGTCGCAGCCCCACCAGACGAAGTCGTATCCGTCGGCTTGGTCGTATCCGTCGAAGTCGTTCCCGGCGCGCTACCCGTCTCCGACGGATTGCCCGGCATCGGTGTCTGGCTGCCAGTGTTGTCCGGCACGGTGGACGGAGCCGCACTCGGGTTCGACGGTTGCGGATTGGTGCTGTTGCCACCGTTTGGCGTCTGCTCGCTCATCGGCTGACTGCCAGTGGACTGGCCGCTCTGCGAGGATTGGGTCTGAGCCACCCCGAATGTGACCGATAAGAGCGCAATTGTGGCGATCGAGGCTAATTTCTTCATGGTGTTTCTCTCCCTTGGAACATTCGAGTGGCATTCGTTAGAGCACTCCGGCCGGCGCGCAGGTTGCCGGGTTGACCAGCAACATCGCGAGCTGCCGCTATAATCGGCTTATCCCGATTTTCGACGGACTACTTTGATTTTTCGCCGCGGCCTCATTCTCGTTTTCTGCTGTTTGCTGCTCAGCCTCTCCGCCTTCGCCCAGGGCCACGCAGGAGCCCAGACCCTCCTCGTCCTTCCCTTCGACAACGCCTCCCGCGCCCCCGGCCTTGACTGGATCAGCGAATCATTCCCAGAGCTGCTCGGCCAGCGCATGTCCTCTCCCGCGACCTACGTCATCAGCCGCGACGAACGCCTCCTCGCCTTCGACCGCTTCGGCATTCCGCAAACTCTCCATCCGTCTCTCGCCACCCTCTACCGCATGGCGGAACAGATGGACGCCGACTACGTCGTCATCGGCCATTACAACTTCGACGGCAACACCTTCACCGCCAATGCGCAACTTCTCGACATGAAGGCGCTCAAGCTCGACCAGTCTCTGACCGCCGGCGGCCCGCTGACCACGCTAATGAACATCCAGAGCACGCTGGCTTGGGACTTGCTCGGCGAAATGCAAAAACAGCCGACTGGAACCAAGGACGATTTCCTGCGCGCCTCCTCCGGCATTCGGCTTGACGCATTCGAGAACTACGTACGTGGCATTACCGCCGGCACGCGTCAGGAGAAGATCAATCGACTGCGCGAGGCCAACCGTCTCGGCCCCAACTACACGCGCGCCACGCTCGCGCTCGGCAAAGCCTATCTCGACAACCGCGATTACGATCAGGCCGTGAACTGGCTTTCGCGAATCCCCAAAAGCGATCCGCTGGCCAATGAAGCGAGCTTCGAGATGGGTATCGCAGCTTTCTATAAAGGCGATTTCGAACGCGCCGCCGAAGCTTTCAATTTCCTGCTCACGCGTTTGCCGATGCCGGCGATCTACAACAACCTCGGCGTGATCGCCGCTCGTCGCGGCCACAAATCAGAAGTAGATTTACTGCAGAAGGCCATCGCCGCCGATCCCACCGACGCGGACTATCGTTTCAACCTGGCCGTCGCGCTCGCGCGCACTGGCGACAACGCTGGCGCCGTTCGCCAACTTCGCGATGCCCAGAAGATTCGCCCCGACGACAGCGAAATCAAGGCCCTCCTCGACCAACTCCAGGGCGCCGCCATCTCCAACGTCTCGCACACCCAGGCCGCACAACTCAAGCTACCGCTGGAGAGGATCAAGCGCACCTACGACGAGACCTCCTACCAGCAGGTCGCAATGGAGATCGAGAACGTCGCCGAGCAGCGCCTGGCCCAGGCCGATCCCAAGACCCACGCCGCTTATCACCTCGAGCGCGGCCGCGACCTCCTTGCCCAGGGTTTTGCGTCACAAGCCGAGAAGCAATTCCGTGAAGCCCTGCAGTACGACCCTAACAACGCTTCCGCCCACGCCGGCCTGGCGCACTCACTCGAATCGAGCGATCCTGCAGCCGCAGCACGCGAAGCAGACGCATCGCTGAAACTCCAACCAAATGTTGACGCCTACCTCGTTCAATCACGCCTCGCTATCGCTAGAAACGATAGCCGTAAAGCAAATGAAGCTGTAGATTCTGCCTTGAAGCTGGAGCCCACGAATTCCGCGGCACTCGCACTCAAGCGAAGCATAGAATCAAAGGTGGGGCAGGCCCCGCCATCCGGCAGCACGCCGGAGTAGCGCTTCGGAGGTCACCATGCGCCGTCTGTTGCTGCTGTTCGCCGCGCTCTGCATCGCGCTTCCATCGTTCGCGCAGGTCGTGCGCCTCAAACTCGACGACACCATCCAGCCCGTCTCCGAGGAGTACATTAGCCGCGGCATTGACTACGCCGCGCAGCACAACGCGCAAGCCGTCCTGATCGAGTTGCACACCCCCGGCGGCCTTGTCGACTCCTGCCGCGCCATCGTTGCAAAGATTCTCTCTTCCAAAGTTCCGGTCATCATTTACGTCACTCCGACCGGCGCCAACGCGGCCTCCGCAGGCTTCTACATTCTTGAGTCGGCCGATATCGCTGCCATGGCGCCCGGCACCAATACCGGTTCCGGCCATCCCATCGTCTCGGGAGCCAAGATGGACGACGTTCTCAAGATGAAGCTGGAGAACGACCTCGCGGCCTTCCTGCGCTCTTACACCCTGAAGCGCAATCGCAATGTGAGCGTTGCAGAGACCGTCGTCCGTGAATCCAAATCGTTCACCGACCGCGAAGCGCTGGATCAGAAGCTCATCGACGTGATTGCCAAGGATGAACCGGACCTGCTCGCTCAAGTGAACGGACGCACCATCACGCGGTTTGACGGCACCACCACGGTACTGAAAACCGCCAGCCAACCCATCACCGACTACAATCCCTCCTTGAAAGAGCAGGTCCTCGGCTTCATCATTGATCCCAGTATCGCGTTCCTCATCTTCGCCATCGGCGCCATCGCGCTCTATGCCGAGTTCAATCATCCCGGCGCAATCATTCCCGGCGTCCTCGGTACCGTCTGCATCCTGCTCGCGCTCTTCGCATTTCACTTCCTGCCGATTCGTTACGCCGCCGTCACCCTCATCCTCGCGTCATTCGTATTCTTCGCACTCGAAGCCAAGTTCACCACCCACGGAATTCTCGGCATCGGAGGCATCGCGTGCCTCGCTCTCGGAGGCCTCCTCCTGGTAGACGGCCCCATCCCCGAGATGCGCGTGAAGTGGGAGATGGCCGTGGCCGTCTCCATCGGCTTCGGACTCATCACCATGTTCCTCATGAGCATCGCCCTGCGCGCACGCCGGAATAAAGTCACCACCGGCATCCAGGGCCTGCTCGGACAAGCCGGAGTCGCTCGGTCGCCATTATCACCAAACGGTAAAGTCACGGTGATGGGCGAGATCTGGGACGCCATCTCGCTCGCCCCCGTCGCGGCCGGTGAACCCGTGGTGGTGCGCGGCATTGACGGCCTCACTCTGAAAGTGGAGCCCGTCGCCCAACCTTCCGCCACCCGCGAGCCTTTATTGCAGCGCTGAAATAAAGGCTATTTACCAATCCGGCGCATTCGTCCTTCTCCGCATGATTAGGGCGTAAACTCGCTCTCGTTCGGATACAATCCGCGAAGAGTCTCTCGCAAATGGAGGCAGCTATGCCACCGATCCTCTTCCCAGTAATCGTTGTCATCATCTTCATCTTCTGGGTGCTGAGCTGCATCAAGGTGATTCCCGAGTACGAACGTGCCGTCATCTTCACCCTCGGCCACCTCAACCCGCAGCCGAAGGGCCCGGGCTTGGTTCTGATCTTCGCTCCCTTGCAGCGCGTGGTCCGCGTATCGCTGCAACAGGAAGCCATGGAAGTCCCGCCCCAGGACATCATCACCCGCGACAACGTCACCCTGAAGGTCAACGCGGTCATCTTCCTGCGCGTTATCGATCCCAACCGCGCCATCGTCCAGGTCTCCAACTACCGCTACCAGACTTCGCAGTTCGCGCAAACCACCTTGCGTTCGGTACTCGGCGAGGTAGACCTCGACGAATTGCTCGCCCATCGCGAGAAGATCAACCTTAGGCTGCAAAGCATTCTCGACCAGCACACCGACCCCTGGGGCATCAAGGTCACCAGCGTGGAAGTCAAGCAAGTGGACTTGCCCGAAAACATGACCCGCGCCATGGCCAAGCAAGCCGAGGCCGAGCGTGAGAAACGGTCGAAGATCATCCATGCCGAAGGCGAATTCGCAGCCGCGCAACGCCTCGTCGAGGCGGCGCACCTGCTGGCCAGCGAGCCGGCCTCCATTCAGCTTCGTTATCTGCAAACCCTTACCGAAATCGGAGTCGAGAAAAATACCACCGTCATCTTCCCCGTTCCGGTAGACATGCTGTCGGGCGTGAAGGCACTCCTCGACAAGGCCATCGCAAAGCAGTGAGGACTTGAAGTACATGCAATCTCAGGACACAGAAATTACCCTCGGACTCGGTAAGCTGCTCGGACTCTTTTTCGTGCTCGCGATCGTTTGCGGCGTCTTTTTTGCAATGGGCTATTCGCTCGGGAAGGGTTCAGCAAAGGGCACATCAACCACCTCCGATGCCGCCTCGCCAACCTCCGATCCTTTGGCTCCCAAACCGGCTGGAGCGGTAACAGCGAAATCCGCTGTGCCCCAGAACAAGCCCGACCTCACCTTCTACAAAGCCGTCGGACAGAAAGAACCCGACGCCAATCTTCAGAAGCCAGATCCTGAACCGGAAGCCACTCCGGCTCCAACCCGCGCTTCTGCCGATCCCATGACGCCGAAAGCCGCACCTGCTCCTGAAATGGCGCGCCCCGGTTCCGGGTACCTCGTACAGGTCGCTGCGGTCAGCAAACAGGAAGATGCACAATCTCTCGCCGACGCGCTTCGCAGGAAGAGCTATGCCGTCGTAATCGCCACCAACCCGCCGAATGACAAGCTCTACCACGTGCAGGTCGGCCCCTTCTCAGACATCGCCACCGCCGAGGACATGCGCTCGCGACTCGTCAACGACGGCTACAACCCCATCCTCAAGAAGTAATCGAATTTCTGTTTCGGGAAGGCGCGCTGCGGCGCGCTTTTCTTGATGCTGCAACCCAGCGCGGCATGGCTATATTCATCCCCATGAATACCAAGAACGGAAACGGGCATCTCTTCACGGAACAACTGCGTGCCGTTGCCGATCCAACTCGCCGCCGCATTCTCAAAATGCTCGGCGAAAAGGGCCACTGCTCCATCGGGGAATCCACCGGCCTCTGCGCTCGCGATATCGAAGCCAAGATCAAGCTCTCGCAGCCCACCATCTCGCACCACATGAAAATCCTCGCCGACGCCGGCCTAGTCACCGGCCAACGCCGCGGCCAGTGGATGTGGTACCGCCGCGACGACACCGCCGTGCGGCAAATGACGAAAAGATTTAGAGAGGAACTGTAACAAAGAAAATGGCTCGGCAATCGCCGAGCCGCTTTGTATCAGGGCAGCGCTTCAGCGCTGCCGAAAGGCCACCCAAATCGACGGGGCTTTAGCCCCTGCCAAAGTCCCGCGGTCAACCCAAGTCGCCGGCTACGTCTCCACCGCCCTCTCTTGTCATCCAGATCGGAGCGAAGGATCTGCTGTTCGCTTCGCGCCGCCTCCAGACCAGGCTCATTCCACCGTCAACCTCACCGCCCCGCTCTTCTGCATCGCCTCATTCAACGCCGGAACGTCGTTCTTCCGAATCTCTTCCCACTTCGCGATGTTCTCGTCGCTGCTCTTCGACAAATACTCGTACACCGACTTCTCCTGCGAGGTCGGCGGCGCATCCGCAATATCAATAAACGCCGCAAACGTCGCCCATTGCTCGTTAAGCATGTTCGGATACCGCAGGTTCCCTTCCGTACTCTTCAACTTCACCTGGATCAGTTGCTCCTCGACGGCACTCATCTTCTTGTCGAGCGCCTCCGCCTGTTCGAGCAACTGCTTCCCTTTCGCGTCGTCGCCCACCCACTTCTTCAGCGTCTCGATCTTCTCCCGCAGGTCGCGAATCTGGTTCACGGCCGTATGCAGTCGCGTGATCCGCTCCCGCACTTCCAACTCAAATGCCACCTGCTGCTCGATCCCCTGTGCGACGTCCGTCGAATCCCTCGGATCCGCCTTCAGTTCCCACGGCTGATCAAACTTCTTTCCATCCACAGTCAGCCGGACGGTGTACTTGCCCGGCGCTGCCACCGGCCCTTGCGGCGGCAACCCTTCATACACCGCGCTCGGCGTCTGCACCGGATCCTCCCACCGCAAATTCCACGCAAACCGATTCAACCCAGCCTTGGCCGGGATCAAATTCGGTGGCGCTTCCAAGTCCGGCCACTCCTGCGGCTGCTCGTTGACCGCCTTCTTTTCGCGGTCGGAGAACTTCTTCACCAACTTGCCGCTGCCATCCAGAATCTCCAGCGTTGCTTCGGTTTTCGGCACATCCTTCAAGTAAAAGTAGAAGGTTGCTCCGTTCGGCGGATTGTCCCCCACCGGACGTCGCTTATCCACCGCATCGGGATAATGCAACCGATAGCTCTCCCGCGGCCGATACAGCACCGCATCCGCATTCGCGCTTCCCAACTCGCGCAGCGGCGTAATGTCATCCAGCACCCAGAACGATCGCCCATGCGTCGCCACCGACAAATCGTTGGCATGCACCACCAGGTCGTGCACCGGCACCCCCGGCAAGTTCAGTTGCAGCCGCTCCCACTTCGCTCCATCGTTGAACGACACATACACACCCTGCTCAGTCCCGGCGAAGAGCAGCCCCTTCCGCACCGTGTCCTCGCGCACCGCGTGCACATACGCATTCTCCGGAATGCCATTCGTGATCGCCGCCCAGCTCTTGCCGAAATCGTTGGTTTTGTAGATGTACGGCTTGATGTCGTCGAGCCTGTGCCGGTCCACCGCGATGTATGCCGTTCCCGCGTCGAACGGCGACGCCTCCACCAGGCTCACCGTGCTCCACTCCGGCATGGCCTTCGGCGTCACGTCTTCCCAGTGCCCGCCGCCATCGCGCGTCAACTTCATCAGCCCGTCGTCAGTTCCCGCCCAGATCAAGTCCTTCTGCTTCGGCGACTCCGCCAACGTGAACACCGTGTCGTAATACTCCACCGTCGTGATATCCAGCGTGATCGGGCCGCCCGACGGCGTTTGCTTCGACTTGTCATTCCGCGTCAGGTCCGGTGAGATCTCCTTCCAACTCTGCCCGCGATCCGTCGTTTTGAAAATGCGATCGCCCGCCGTGTAAATCGTGTTCGGATCGTGTGGCGAGATGACAATCGGTTCCGTCCACTGGAAGCGGATCTTCTGCTTGTCCGCGCCCTGTCCCGACGTATCCAGCGGGAACGGCGAAATGTCCTGGATGGTCTCGCGCGAATGGTCGTAGCGCGTCACCACGCCG
>Ga0206970_10063_pt1 | contig 30458 bp, 16 predicted proteins | sample Alteio_BWOrgHeat_88_FD_152964 | JGI IMG/M metagenome (GOLD analysis project Ga0206970, IMG submission 152964) | Enriched cells from forest soil in Barre Woods Harvard Forest LTER site, Petersham, Massachusetts, United States -... | ecosystem: Environmental > Terrestrial > Soil > Temperate forest >... | reverse complement strand
AATTCGCCCGAGCGTCGACGATGTAGACGGTCTTCTCGCCACTACCGAAAGGATTGTTGTAGGTCAACGTACCGTAGCTCTTGTCCTCAGGCCACGTGTCGTTGCCTTTTGCGTCTTTCGGCCACGGATCGGGATCGCCCGGGCTGACCGGGCCCTGAATGTAGGCGTCAGTAAAGATCGGTGTCACCTGATCGATCTGTGGGTCAGAAAGCGAAGACTCTGACAGTTTCACCATCGAGGTTGCGGTCACATCAAAGATGTATGGAACCGACGCGCCGGGACCAGCTTGTTCGAATGCGCTGGCAAAGCTGGAGAAACCGACGTTCAGATCCAGGGTTTCCGGGGTGGTTCGCACGAGTTCCGCCGAGAAATTGACGGTAGTGCCATCGTCAATCGCCGAGAAGGGCTTCATCGCGGCGGGGCCCATCACGTGCGCTGTAAAGGGGTCGGTTCCAGGAACGCCTTCGATGTCCACTCCAACCCAGCGGTCGCTGCTGCTGGGCGCGTTCTCCAGAAGATACGGGGTATAGAAGGAGAGCGATGTGCCGCCGTCGGGAAGCCAGGAGGTGAAATCCCAGTAGCCGTCGCGATCGTAAAGATCGAATTGATCGGTAGCGAGGACGAATGGGTCGAGGCCAGCCACGTTCACCATGAGTGCCTCAGGCCACCACTGCGAAGGATCGTACGGCGGATAGCCATCCACATCGGCGTCCCAATAGAAGTTGCTGGTATTCGCCTGAACTCCCTGCACCTGGTCGGGGTGCCCGTCGAGCGAGAGGATGTAGTTGCCCGCAGGAACGTTTGGGTATTGGAATGTTCCGTCGGCAAATCCCTTACCAACGATGGGATTCAGCGAACCGTCGGGCAGAATCGCCCAGACGAGCAAGGTTCCGGGATCGCGACTCAGGTTGGGGACGGAGAAATCGCGTTCCGGCATTGGAACGTCGGTGCCGCTGCCCCAGTAGTGAAGGATGTAGTGACCGTAGACGGTGCCGTCGGGGGCCAGCGTCCAATCCTGCGTCGAGGATCCGCCGGCATCGGAGGTTGCGGTTACGACGAAGTTGTTCGCCTTACGAGATTGACTCCACGTCGGCGTCCAAGTGATGGCGCCATCTTTCAATAGCGCACCGGTTGGAGCTGCGGTAAGCGCCAGGGTAACCGGTGTTCCGGCTGGATCGCTTGCCGACAGCGAATAAGAATAGAGCGTGCCTTCTGACGAAGCCGTAGGCGCCGAGGTGCTGAACACTGGGGCCGGGGCGGTTACGGATACGCCAACGCTCGCTGACTTCGAAGAATCAGCCTGGCTCGTAGCGACGACATGAAAATCGCCGGACTTCATTGGCGCGGTGTAGTTGCCCGAAGCATCGATGGTTCCGCCATTGGTCTCCTGCACCGACCAGGTGACGGAAGTATTCGAAGCTCCAGTAACCGACGCACTGAATTGTTGTGACGCCCCGACAGAAACAGTTGCCGAGCCAGGAGTCACGGCGACGGCCACGACCGGTGGTGGGGCGACGGTGTGCGAACTGTCTCCGCCGCACGCGACGAGGAGCCCAAGTAGCGCGACGAGCAGCAACCACTGGCATGTGATGGTTATTTTCTGAGTATGCCGCATGATCATCTTTTCCTTTCTCGCTACTGAGCGATCGTCACCGAGAGGGTGGCGGTGTGGGTTGGTCCGCTTACCGACGTTGCGGTTACGGTGACGCTGTAAGTTCCCGCCATCGGATTCGTTGGAGGCGGCGCAGTCTTCGTGCTGGAGCTTCCACCACAACCCCACATCGCGGCCATTAGCAGCAGACCGGCGAGTAGAATGAGTCGCGCCCGCCGCTTGCGGCTGAGCATTGGGAGGAAGATCAAGAGACCGGCCAGCCCAAATCCGAATTTGGAATATGGGTTCTGGTTCGAAGCTCTTTGCGCTTTAGCCGCCGAGCCGCTGGTGCTGATGGTGATGGTGCCGGTCGCGATGTCGGTACCATTCGGAGTCAAGGTCGCAGGAGAGAAGCTGCAGCTTGCTCCGGCAGGCAGTCCGGCACAACTGAACGAAATCGGGAGACTATAGCCTCCCTGTGGAGTTACGGCGATGGTACCGGTCGCACTCTGACCTATGGTGACGGAGAGCGTTGAAGTGACTGACTGCACCGTGTAGTCGCTGATGGACTGTGTCATCGTCGCCGACGTGGCGCGGAAGACGGAATCACCACTGTAGTTCGCGGTGATCGTGTGCGATCCACCGGCGAGGCTGGTGGTAGTGAACTTCGCGATGCCGTAGGCATCGAGCGTCGCCGTGCCTAGCGTTGTGGCGCCGTCCATGAAGGTTACGGTTCCAGTTGGCTTTTGGAGCACGACTCCCGAAGCTACTTGGGCGGTAAACATGAGTGAACTGCCGGACGGCGTAGTGGGTGCGTTCGAACCGAGCGCTAGGGTGGTGGCTTCGGTTGCGTCCACCGTTACCTGCGCCTGGGTTTGAGTGGCGTTTACGTTGCTGTCGCCGCTGTAGGACGCGGTAACAACCCATGTGCCCGGCGTTGGGAACACGACGTGTCCCGAGAAGGCCCCAGTGTTGTTATCAACCGTAGCGCTTCCGAGGGCGACGGATCCACTCCCAGAATTCGCAGTCAGGGTGACGGTGCCAGAGACAGGCATGCCCGAGCTGGATGGCAAAGCGACCGCACCGAACACCGGAATCGAAGTGCCCGCCAACGCGGACCCCTCGAACTGCAGCCCGGTAATAAGCGCGTTGCTCTTCTTTACGGTGAGCGCAAAATCCGATGACGTGCTCGCATTAAAGCTCGGGTCGCCAGCATAACTTGCGTTCAGGGTGTGGAGACCGACCGAGAATCCTGCAATGAGGAACACCGAACTAGAGCCTTGCTGCGCATCTTCATGCTCGCCGAAATTGAGGTTACGCGAGCCGATGTAGATCGCGCCTTCGTTCAGCGCTACGGAGCCGGTGGGGTGTCCAACGGTCGAGTTTCCCTGGACGAGCACCGCCATCACGAGCGGATCACCGTACGTAACTTCGGCCGAGGTCACCGTACTTCCGCCGACACCGGCGACAAAATAAGTGTTCGAAGGCTCCGGCGTGACCGTGACGTTGACTGAGTTCGAGGTGCTCGCGGTGAATGTGGAATCACCACCATACCGCGCTGTAATGGTATGGCTCCCACCCGGAACTGCTGCGAGAGCGGTAGCAACTTTCCCAGTGTTGTCGAGCTTGGCGACTCCGACACCATAGGGAGTAACCAGGCCGAGCGCATTTTCTGTGAAGAACGCAACGTCTCCGGCCGGGACTTTACTACCGGACGCGGCGGTGACGGTTGCACTCACGGGAACGCCCGCGCCGTGTACAAACGTCAGGCCTGCACCTGGCCCGGAGAGCGAAGTGTTCGTTCCGCTAAATGTGACGGTGTTCCAGTTTGTCACCAGCAAATTGGCGTCGAACGAACCTAACCCCGTCGTCAGGTCGTAACCAGTACCAGCGGAATAGCCCACGGTGAAATCGCCATTCTGGTCCGGTACTTTGTTGTCTCCGACGGTAGTGTCGTGGAAAATTTCAGGATGTTGCGCAGCAAGTTGGTAAAGGATGTAGTTGGGATTTCCCTGTGGCGAACCGGCTTGCTGGTTCACCAAGGCCATGATTGCTGCGAACGCTGGAGCGGAGGCAGACGTGCCGCCGACGACGTAAATGCCGCTACCCTCGCATGAGCCTCCAAAACAGAGGACATACCCGTCGTGACCGGCCGCGTTCAGTGAGACGTCGGGGAGGTCGCGCATTCCGTCGCTCGGAACACCTGTGCCGACCTGCCATTCGGGTTTCGTCCAAAGCGTGCTAACACCGCCGCCGCCGGCATAGAGATTGACATTGTTAGCGTCAATGCTGCTCTCATTCCAAACCTTCTCCGGAATGTACGAGAGCACGGACGCCTTGGTGGTGGAGTCGTTGCTGCTGGACCAATACTGGTCGGGGTTCGCAGTGTCGTCGAACTGGGTGCCGCCGACGGCAACGTTGAACGGAGTGGACGCAAGCGCATTTACCGCCAGACCGTTTTGTGCGAATGCTCCACTTCCCGGTTCGTCGCAACCCGCGCCGCCGCTGTCGTCGGAGGAGACGATACTTGTGATGCCCTCAGCGGCTGCCTGCGCCCAAAGCGAATAGTAAAAGTCGCTTCCAGTTGGCCCCATTTGTTGTTCGCAGGAACTGAAGCTTGTACTCATGACGGGCGACACCGCGTTATCAACGATCAAGGCCGCGGAAATATCGACGCCGTCTGCAAAGTTGCTTTGGGAGATGACGATGTTCGGAGTTGCGCCGGGCGCGATCGCTGCAGCCCAGGTGAGATCAAGCGTCGCTTCTACATCTGAACCTGGAACGTAGCCCGGATCGTCGCCATTGATGAGGTAGTTAAACCCACCGAAGGGTACACCGAAGATCGACATGAAGTCGTAAATGTCGCGGGAGAAAACATCACTGCGCGCGACAATGGCAATCGATTGCCCAGCGCCATTAATCCCGGCCTGATAAAGCGGATTCAAGTTGTAGATGACCGCGAAATCCGCGGGCGTGATCGCGTGTTCACCGTTGGTGAAAGTGATCTGACCCTTGCTTTTGTCGAGCGTTCCCTGCCCGGCGAGCTTGATATTGTTCTGCTTCGGCGTGCTGTTCAAGCGCACGATACCGCGCACCACGGGAGTGAGAGCGGAGGGAATTCGAATCTCCCTGGAATTGGCGATGAAGGGTGCGCCTTTGAAATTGTATTGGTGCATTTCTGTGTGAAATGCCGTTTCAATCTGTCCGGCTGTTCCACTAAAGACGATAAAGCGCCGACTGTTGGCGAGGTGCTTGACGTCAAAACCCTGGTTGGCCAGCCATTGTTTGACTGCAAGAGCATCCTGTTCCGAGACGCCGAACTTCGCACCGACCTCGGCTGGCTTCAGCCAGTGGTGATACGACGGAGACGACGGAAGATAGGCTTGCTTGATGAACGACTCGAGAGCGTCATTCTGCTCTTTTGCCGGTGCAAGCATAAGTAGCATCTGACCGAGTTTCTGATCCGCTGGAACACGGCCGGCATCAACGCTTCTCGTCACGAGCGGAAAAACTGTTCCGCGGACAGCGATCGTCGAACGATTATCAATGGCGCTTGTGACACGGTCCCTAATAGATGTGGATTGCCCGCACAGTATGGTGCTTGCGGACAAGACGAAGAGAGCGCAAAACGCTGCGCTCAAGACCCGACGGCAAATGGACATAGCAATCCTCGGACTTGGTGCTGCGAGATATTCCGCTTGGGAATTTAAATCACCGTGGCGAGCACCGCGGTGATGCTGTCATTTTTCAGTGCTGGTTGCCGAGTATATCGTTCACCTAAACAACGGCAAATAACGAGTTCTAGGCACTTGAACTTTTCTGGGACGAAAGTTGCGGAAAAGTTTTGCGGCAAGTTCGTAGCTCCAATGTCTCGCTAGAAGTACTGGCCCGCGAATCGGACCGACACGAGATCAAGCGATTCACCGCTGTTGTACACCCGTTGTACGCCGTTACTTCGCTTTGCAAGAGCCCGGCGTCTCATGAAAGTATCGAAGTAGGACGAATGATTTATGACCACCGAGCGCCTCCAATGACGAAGCGGCCTGCGACCTCTGTACCTTTGATTGGTGTGGACCGCAAGTCGGCAGAGCCCCTGCACCGGCAGGTGTACGAAAGCTATCGTGGGGCCGTCCTCGCGGGCCGATTACGACCCGGTCAGATGGTGCCATCCACACGCGCGCTAGCGTTGGAGTTGCAGATATCGCGAATGCCGGTTCTGACCGCGTACGCCCAACTGTTAGCGGAGGGGTATTTCGAAACCCGTGCGGGAATTGGAACCGTCATCAGTGAAGGATTGCCAGTGCAGCGACTGGCATCGCGCACTATTCAGCCCTCTGCACCGAGCGCAGACGTGGGCCCTCGCATTGTCGCGTCCCGCTGTCTGACGCCTTACCGGCCATTCCTACCGGCGTGGATCAGCGGTCGGGGAGCGTTCAACGTCGGAGCTGTCGCGCTGGAACATTTTCCGCATCGCACTTGGACGCGCCTGGTGACACGTAGCGCACGCAATGGTGCGGGGATAGGATCAGCGCGCGACGTAATGGGTTCGCTTCCATTACGCGAAGCCATTGCCGATTACCTGCGGACCTCGAGGGCGGTCAATTGCGTCGCCGATCAGATCATGATCACGAACGGTTCGCAGAACGGAGTCGAGCTTACGGTGCGAGCATTGCTCGATCCCGGAAGCCCAGTTTGGGTAGAAGAGCCGGGATATCAATTGGCACGCGACGTCCTAAGCATGGCAGGATGCCGCATCGTGCCGGTACCGGTTGACCAGCAGGGCATTGATGTTGCGCGTGGCATCAAACTAAGCCGCAACGCTCGTGCGGCATTTGTCACACCCTCCCATCAGTTTCCTCTCGGGATGACGATGAGTGTCTCGCGCCGGCTTGAGTTGTTGGCGTGGGCCTCGAAGCAAGGCGCCTGGATCATCGAAGATGATTACGACGGTGAGTTCCGGTATGAGAGTAAGCAAATCGCGTCGCTGCAGGGACTCGATCGCGACGGCCGGGTGATCTACATCGGCACGTTCAGCAAAGTTTTGTCGCCGGCATTGCGCATCGGCTACGTCGTGATTCCGCGCGATCTCCTACCATACTTCATGAGAGTGCGATGGGCTACGGATCTCGGATCGGAGGAGTTCATCCAGGGCGTTGTAACGGACTTCTTGCGTGAAGGCCACTTTGCACGCCACCTCCGGAGCATGCGAATCCTTTATCGCGAACGACGTAGCGTGCTTGTCGAAGCGCTGGAGAGATCGCTCGGCAGCGAAGCGCAAATCGTTGGTGCGGAGGCCGGGTTGCACCTGGTACTTCTTCCCAAAGGTCTGAACGACGACGTGGAGCCCTGTAAAGCGGCAGCGCTCGAACAACTCTGGCTATGGCCGCTTTCGCAGTGCTATTACGGTCCGGCCACAGAGCACGGGTTCGTGCTCGGTTTCGGTGGAACACCGCCCGAGAGAATTCCAAAAGCGGTAAAGCAACTCAAGGAAGTGCTGCGAGGGCGCAGGCAGGCCTCCCTCCGACCTGCGCGTCCTTAACTGATGCGCGCCTCTGGTGGATTGTCACGCTGGAGAGCAGTCCCACCAGGGCGGTCGCTGGCATGAATGCTGCAGCATCCACTTTCGCCCGGCAGGCCCCGTGTCGACGCGACCCATTCGTCAACAACGTCTTTACGGCTGACGGGAAGCTCCTTTGCATCGTCGAGTACGACAACGTATTCGTCCACACCCCAGGAACGAATTTCACGGAGGTACTCCGCATTCACGACGATGGAACGATGGACGCGGAGGAACTGGCGATGGTTTTCAAGGCGCGCGCAGGTTTCCATCAGAGTGCCGCGAACACGATGGGTGCCGGACACGCAATGGAGTTCCAGGTAGTTGCCGGCGGCGGAGATCCAGACGATTTCCGAGTCTTGAACAAAGATGAAACCATGCCGCGACTTGAACCGAAGCGGCGGCTTCGGGGGGCCGCCGCTCATCACGTGCAGCTTCTTTCGCATGAACGGAGCAGCGGTCAGAGCGCGCGAAAGACAGGTCTGGACGCGCTGTCGTCGTAACGGGAGCATTAGGAAATCGCTGATCCCCACCTCATAGGCGTCAGCTGCCCGGGATGCGTCGCTCGATATCAGCACGACTCTCGATGAACAATTCCTGATGATCTCCACACATAGGTGAAGCGCATCGCGACTGCGCACGTGATCGTGCACCAAAATAAGTTTGGGAGCGCGCCGCAGTACTTCCTCGGCAGCGGCACTACTTGAAATGGTCGCAACCGTGGAATTCACCTGGTCACGAAGCATTGCATCGAGCGTCTGACGCAGGCTCGCGTCATCCGTAATAAGCAAAATATCTGATCCGAAAAACACAATCCATCCTCCGACCAGGGATATGAGCCAAGATTGCGCAAACAGTCCGCATCTTGTGTTGTGAGTCAACAGTGCAACCGACGGTGGTTATAATCAATATCCACATCCGATGCTCAGGAGATAACCACCTACAGCTCCGATTCCTGAATGTATTCCATCGGGTTGCGACTTAGACGTTTGATGTGGCACTCGCGGGAGCATGTATTTCCTTGGCTACGGCAAGCGCCTGGGGCTCGGGCATTGCGCGCGAAACAAGCAGCATCGCGCCCGCATAGAGAAGCGTGTCAAAGATGTAGTTCGCTCCAAATAACTTGCGGTCAGCGGACAACATGAAAGTGTCGGGAACGTAAAGAAAAAGCGTGAAGAACGTCATGTACATGGCAACGACCATGGATCCTAAGCGCGCGTAACGGTTGGTGAACATCAACAATCCGCACACGAGCAGCAGCACGCCAGCCGCGTAACCGAGAAAATGTGGAAGTGGAACCCACGACGGAGTTACGCGTCCATCAGGCACACCGGGCGAGCACTCAGGATGAAGCAATTGTTGGATTGCGAAGATCATAATGACCGCGGTGATCCAGATTCTTGCGAAAAGCAGCAATCCGCTACGCCTGGTACGGACAGTCTCCGATTCGGTCGTACTGACGAATAGCGCAAAAGCTCCAATGCCGAAGCTGCTATCACGAAGCGTTAGGAGCCAAGGCAGGCGATTTGCCCCATGGTGGATGGCGGCAGGAACGTGCATGAGGCAGACGAAGAGGAGGAACATCAACGCGGTCAGACCTGCGGCTAATGGCACTTTTTGCTTAAACGTAAAGCTGAGACTGGCGGCGATGAGCGCAATGCCGACGAAATACGCGATGAAGAGGCGGCCGGGTAGCCAGGGTGGAACGATCGTGGAGATGGCACGCGCGATGACCAGGTGTTCCACGCCGAAAGTTGCAAAGGAGCTGGCAAAGAACACGGTTCCGAGCGCAAGGAACCGTTCTTGCAATCCTTGATGCGCTGCGTCGCGTTGCCACAAAGCGACGCCGATGAGAAAAATGACGGTACCGGCGATGGTAGGCAGCGTAAATGCAAAATTGTCCACAAGTCCCCCACAATTAACACACTGCGACGACTTTGAGCCTCTCGCGGTCATAACGCAATAACCGCCCGGAGCAGAATTGCAATGACCACCTCTTCCAGTGCAGGTGAAAGAAAAATGGGGAACTCGAGTACCGCAGGAGTTCCCCCGGAATTAGCGGAGTTTGTCTTAGAAGATCAGCTTCAAGCCGAACTGGACATTACGGCGTTCGTCCGTCGGGTTGCCGAATCCACCTTTGACGGCCTGCACGAAGAACGGGCTGCCCAGCGACCCGCTGCTGACGTCCGCGTTGGACGTGAGCAGGAAGTAGTTATGGTTGTTGAAGACGTTGTACATCTCGCCGCGGAACTGCATATTGAACCGCTCCGTGAGTTTGAACGTCTTCGCGATCACCGCGTTGAATTGATGGTTGCCGGGTCCGGTATACATGTTGCGCGGTCCGGCTGCCCACGTGCATCCGATCGCACCTTGGCACGGAGCCTCGGGGACCTGGCTGGAGCCACCGACGCCTGGCATGCCGAAGCCCGAAGCTGCCACCAGCGAACCGGCGTTCAGGTAGTTGAAGACGCCTCCGCCTGCATAAGTGGAGGCATTCGCAAAGCCGGTGAGATCACCACCCGTTGGCAGGTATCGCGGACATTGGCTGATTCCGTTGGTGCAGTCATAGACAGAGAACGGATATCCGGTGTGGTACGTGAACAGCGGAGAAATGCTCCAACCGCCCAGCGCCTGCCGGACAAACGCGTTGTTCGAGTTCTTCATCCACGGCAGATCCCACACCGCACTGACCGCGATGCGATGACGGACATCGAACTCGGAATTGCCTTCGTCCAGTTGCGGCGCATAGTAGTTCTCGTAACCGAGTTGGAACGCGCCATTGTTGCCTTCACTGAAGGTTGAGCTCAAGTTGTCAATGGAGTGAGACCACGTCCAATTAAAGTTGAGTTGCAGGCCTTTGTTGAAGAGATTATTCGTGGTGAAGCGGGTGTTCAAACCGTTGTACCGCGAAAATCCACGGCTGCCGCGGCTGTTGATGTTGGAGTACTGCTGGTTCAGGCGGCATCCCGGATAACACGCAACTCCGCTGTGATAGGTCGCCGGATCAAAGTAGTCGCCGTAGCCGGCATATCCCGGGAAGAACACATTGGTGTTGCCGATGTCATACAAGTGGATACCGTTCGAACCGCTGTATTCAAATGCGACCAGGCTGTTCTTCAGTACCTCGCGTTCCAACGACAGGCTCCGGAACTCGGTGTAAGCGTTGTCGATGTTGGGCTGCACGGCGCGCAGCGTCGTTGGTGGGAGCGTCACGCTCCCGCTGCCGCCCGCGAGAGGCCCGAAATTATCGAGCGTCACCGGCGTGTTTACGGCGTTCAGCACCGCGTAGTTCGGCGGGTTTTGAATGACGTTGAAGGTCACGTTGCCGAAGTTACGTTCATAGCTCATGCCCCAGCCACCGCGAATCGCGGTCTTGCCATCGCCGAAGACATCCCAAGCGAAGCCGAGGCGTGGTCCCCAGTTGTTCTTCGACGGCTCCCAGAGAGAACCAGTCGGGCTCTGGTCTGCAATCTGCACAGTTCCGTTCTCCACCTGGATCGGCAATGTCGCGCCGGATCCTTCGTAGAAGTTGGAATCAAGCGCAGGATCGGCGTTGTGCTGCACACCGTAGTATTCCCAACGCACGCCATAGTTCAGAGTCAACCGGCTGGTTACCTTCCACGAATCCTGAAGGTAGAAAGCTCCGTCATTGAAACGATTGTTCCGCGAAAAACTCGGCGCGGCAGCTGGAAGATTGATGGTGTCTCCGGGATAAGCTCCGCGGGGATCCACCGCAACTTGCATATTCGCGACATTGCCGGCGATGAGGTTGTAGATGCCCGCGGTGTTGCCTCGGTAAGTGTTGCCGCCCGCGGTTACAGGGGCGCCGGTGCTGAGGTACTGCACCGCCGATTCATAAGCACCGAAGGTGCGGTTATCGCGAATGTGGATGTACTGTCCACCAAAGCGCAGCTGGTGCTTGCCTTTCGTCCACGAGACATCCTGGAAGAACTGGTAAAGATTTTGCGGACCGCCGAACGGAATGGAATTGCCCGGCGTGAATTCGCTGTATCCGGGGAAGATCAACGAGTACCCACCCGAGGTCGGCACGCCTTGCGATGAAACATAGAGCGTCGGGCCCACCGGCTGGGTTCCGAGCGGCTGGAGCAAGTTCAACCGGTTGAAATCTACCTTCGATTGGCTGACCAGGTTGGGAGTGAAGACGTGCGTCATATTGATGAGCACGTTATTGTTGAAGATGTTTTGGCCGGTGTCGAAACCGTCGCTGTAGGGGCTGCTGTTAACGGTGCCGTTGAAATCCGATTCGTGATAGCCAGCGTAGCGACCAAAGAAGGTTGTTTTGTCGGTCATGTTGTAGTCAGCACGAGCGACCGTCATCCAGGTATTTTCCGGAAGTCCGCCACCTGCTTCCGCCGGCGCCGTGTACGACAGTTGCTGCGTGAATGGCGAATTGTTTGGCAGTGGTCCGCCGTTGCTGGCAAGCAATGGAGAGCACAGAGGATCATCGGCGCACGCCGTAGAGCCCAGTAGAGTCGCATTCGAGCGCACCGGAACATTCGACAGCGCCTCTACCGAGTTTGAAGCCAGGTTGGGAAACATTGCCGGATCGATGATCGAAACGATCTGGTTTGAGCTGCTTCGGACCCGGATCCATTCCGTATTGGAGAAGAAGAACAGCTTGTTCTTAATGACGGGCCCGCCCAGCGAATAGCCAAACTGATTGCGGGTGAACGTGGCCTTCGGGATTCCGTTGGTATCGTTCTCCCACGTATTCGCTGCTAACGCAGAGACCCGATTAAACTCGTACGCGGTGCCATGAAAGCCATTCGTGCCCGACTTCGTTGCCACATTGAGAACACCGCCGCCCGCGCGACCATATTCTGCGGTGAAGTTGCTGGTGACCACGCGGAACTCTTGCACGGAATCAAGTGGCACCGCCTGGCCGACGGCGGAGGTGAACATATCGACGTTTTCACCACCGTCTAACAATACGTCGGTAGACGCTGAACGCTGCCCGTTGATCGAGAAGCCGGCGCCGCGCATGCTGCCCGTCGTATCCTCGGTGACGTTCCCGGACGTAGCAACCAGGTCATAGGGATTCCTCGTCAACGTGGGAAGCTCTGTAATCTGTGCACTGCTCACCACTGAAGAAAGCGTTTGCGTTTCGGTGTTCACCTCAGCGCCACCCGATTGTGCGGTGACTTCAACGGTAGTCCCGCCACCCATCACCGCCATCTGCGCCGAGAGCTCATTTCTCGACCCGACGGTGACTTCAAGTCGACGAGCAAACTTCGAGAAGCCCTGTTTGTCGACAATTACCTCGTAAATCGACGGTTTTAGGTTCGAGACGGTATACGAACCGTTGTTGTTTGTCGTTGCTGTTCGCTGTGCGCCGGTATTCACGTCCGTCACCGTGATCGTGGCTCCGGAAACAACTGCTCCAGAAACATCCACCACAGTGCCGGTTATCAATCCAGTCTCCGCTTGTCCAAACAACATGGCGGGAAGGAGGAATAGGAGTGCGCACAGAAGGGCAAACCTTGCTCTTGGTCCGATCATGCATCGTCCTTTCGCGGCGTGAGAGTAAGGCCCACACCTCTCGGACGAACGATGCAAATTCAGCACCACATTGTCTTCTCCAATGATTTCGCGCGCTTGGCGATTCTCGGCGTGATTCGTGTTATGGCTTTTCGGAGCCGCTGCACCAACTTCATCCCAGAATCTCAAACCTGCGCCCCCTGCCGAGGAAAGTGCGGCGCACAATCTTTGAACTTCATCCCTCTCATAGAACCTAACCACGATTTACTGGATTCTGTAGAAAATTGAAGGCGCCATTCCAAAGTTCTTGCCGGGAGGACGGATGTCACGAAGATTTCCATCCCTTAGCTGCGCCGGCCCGTCAAATGGTGGAGGGTTTCGCGCCGGGGCCCTGCGTTAGGCTACGCAGCGCAAGGAGACTTCATCATGAGAACTCGCAGCTACATCGCTTCATTCGTCTTTCTTGCTGTGTCGATTTGTGCTATCGCCGGCGAGCCAACTACGCCGGTCGTAGTCGAGTTATTCACTTCTGAAGGATGTTCTAGCTGTCCTCCGGCAGATCAGTTTCTGGCAGAACTCGTAGCCGCAAACGCACCTGGCCGGCCAGAGGTGATCGCACTCGGAGAACACGTGGACTACTGGAACCACGATGGCTGGACTGACCGATTCTCCTCGCGACAATTCACCGACCGGCAAAACGCATACGCTCAAAAATTCAAGCTCGACTCTCCGTTCACCCCTCAGATGGTGATCGATGGCACGCAGCAAGTGACCGCGAACGATAGACCAGCGGTCGTCCGCATGATTCTTGCCGCCACTCAGCGAGTTCCGTCAGCGAAGGTCAAATTGCGCATGAATTCCGGATGGTATCTGGAAGTCGAGGTGCAATCGGACCGTCGCGCTGACATCTTTCTTGGGATCACAGAGGATGGTCTCAAGACCGAGGTGAAGAAGGGAGAGAATCACGGACAGACCCTCACGCACGTTGCCGTCGTCCGCCGCCTTGAGAAAATCGGTTCCTTGGCCAACGACGGCTTTTCAAAGAAGATCAAACTCCAGCCCGAGAAGTCCTGGAATCTCAAGAGCACCAAGGCCGTCGTCTTCGTGCAAGAGAAGAACTCCGGAGCGATCATCGGCTCGTCCTTCATAACGCTCGTCCACGAGTGAAGGCGCTGTTTGATGTTTTCGGATTCGACGCCGATTGAGAGTCGGTGAATGAATGCCCGGAGTGAAATTAAGGCAATCGAAAATAGCGCTGACGTTGGGCACCAACTTTGCGATATCAGTTGGCAACGCGCTGAAATTACCACAACCGTAACACTTGTCTCGTGAAATGGGAACCGCGCTGGCGGCCAAGATAATGAAATCGTGTTGAGGCGCAGAGGTTTCGTCCGCTAGAAAGCCCATCGCAACGTCGCCGTGGCGTTGTTGGCATGGAAGTATCTCGGGTCCGTCGGTCCTACGAACGATTTTTCGCCATATTGGTAATAATTCCAGCCGCCTTTGGCCGTGAGGTTGTGCCCGAGATCCACGGCCAGGCTCGCGAGGGGTTGGTGATAGTTGTATTGCAGAGTGCCGAGCGGTTGCAGGGAGTTGAATTGCGGAGTGTTGCCGCCGACGCTATTGATGGAATATCCCAACTGCGTGGTTACGCGTTTGAGCGGCCGGAACATCACCGATCCCATCGCATAGTGCACATGGCTTTTGTAGAAACCGTAGGTCAGCAGCGGATTGCTTGAGTCGTCATACCCATTCGTCGTGCACGACCCTGCATTGGCAACTACCGGCAGTGTCGTATCGGAGTTGTTGAAGCAGATGAACGAGCTCTGCTCGAAATCGTTGTAGTTGTAGGCAAAGTCGAAGCTGAAACTCTCGCGCGGCGTGATCGTCGCCGAAACTCCGTAGTTGCGATTATGGCCGTTGAAATCAATCAGCGAATCGCCGTTCGAGCCGTCCCATAAATTGACCGAGCCCGCCAGTACCGCCCACGGTTTCGGCGTGTAGTTCGCCATTACCCGGTAGCGAGATTGCACGCGCGGCGCGATCCTCACGATGATGTCGTCGTTGCTTTGACGCTCCCAATCGAAATTAAAGCGCATATTCATCGTTGGCTTCAGCCAGAAGCCGGCAAGCGGAGTGTATTGATGAACTTCAATGCGATCTTCGTCGCCAGTTGTGAAGTCGAGTATGTGATGGAAAAGCTGGTTCCCGTAGCGGAAGCCGATGCGACCGCCAAAGTGCTTTGAGCCGTCCCACACGAGATCACTTTCATTCGTTGTCCAGCGCTGGTTGAACGACAAGTTGTCGGTCGTCATCGAGGTCGTCTGCGTGGTGGCACTCATCGGTGTCAGCAGGGTGCAGTCGCTCGAATTGGTACAGGTCCAGGTAGAGTCCGTACCGGCGAAGCTCTCGGGGATTCGGAATGCCCAGAGCCGAAACGTATCGACGAACCGCAATCGCTTACTTAAGTGGAGGGTCGCACTGAAGTCCGCGACGTTCGAAATGCGCCTCGCGCTTGCCGGGCCGGTGAGCGTTTCCTGCCGTACGCCCGATCGCTGAGACAATCCATTGAAGAACTCGTTGAAGGGGGCGTCCATGTCGGTAGAGCTGTAGGCATAGGACGCTGCAAAGTCGAGGCGCTCGATGTAGCTGCTGTGGAAGCTCACACGTTCCGTCGGGGTGGTCGTACGGATGCGGTTGGTTCGATCGTAGTCGAAGTAGGCGTTACAAGCGACATTGGTAAGAGTTCCTGTCGAATCGATGAGGCTGGTATTCGGCGCGGTAATTGCGCAGGGCGTTTTATTCGCTGTCGCCACCGGCAATCCCAATTCAACCGTCTGCGTGGTTCCCGGCAAGAATGCCTGGAGGAATGGAGCGAGTTGCCACGAGCTGTCGCCCTTGTAGTAGTCGAGGAACTGGTCGTAGCTCAGGACCGTCCTTGGCGCGACTTTGAAATCAATGCCGGCACGATAAGAATTCATCGTGGTATTCCAGTTCTGGTAGAGCAGGGCATCCGTGCCTTCATGGACGCTGGAATACGAAGGGCCTGTCATGTTGTTGTGCGAGAAGCCGAGACGGAAATCGACTTTGGATTCCGGTAGGAGCGTGAGGTCGTAGTCCTGCATTCTTCGTCGTGTGAAAAAGCTGTGCGGCGACATCAAGACTGGAACACTGGGATTCGAATTCGCCGGGTTCAGCGGATTCGCCAACAGGTCGTAATCGAAGTCCGTCTGGTCGCGACGGAAGCTGGCACGGAAATCGTACAACTTACCTTTGTCGATTCGCGCCCGCAGCGCGTTGTTGGGATCGCCGCCCCAACCAAAGCTGCTGATGCTCAAGTTGTCAAAGAGCACGCCAGTATGCTCCACCGACTGCATCGAGAGACTCTGTTCCAGGAACCTTGGGCCGCTGCGCAGGTTGACGAGAGAGTCGTACATAGCCTGGCTGCCCGTCACGTCGGAGCCGCGATAACCAAACTCAACCGTCTGGTGGACGTTGTAGCCGCTGGCGTCCCAACCCTCCGGCGCGGAGGAACTCTGGCCGGAGGCGGTGCCGGTGCCCTGCGTGTTCTGCGCAGCCGCAAGCATACTTATCGTGGTGACCAAGAGGCAGAGTTGCCGGATTCGAAGTAGGGTCGAAATCATCCTGTGCCCCTTCATCGGAAGAACACGTTGCTCGCGTTGGAGCCATGAATCGCCGCGTGGCACATGGTGCACGCCTGATACTTGGTGGACTGGTTATGTCCCGGCCCCGCAGGTCCTTGGGTTGGGAACGAATGGCATTGCAGGCATAGCAGGTTCACCTGGCTCACCCGCAGCAGCCGAGGATTCGTTGACCCGTGAGGCGTATGACAACTGCTGCATCCCTCGGTCTTCACCGGCACGTGTTCATAAACGAATGGCCCCTGTTTGTCGGCATGGCACTTGTAGCAGGCGGCATCGCCGTTGGCGACGGTGCGGGCCTGGCGAACGGTGGTTGTACCGTGCACGTTGTGGCAATCCGCGCACTGGATGAGGTGCTCATTTACGCGGTGGTGATAGGGTTTGGCGAAGTCCGCCTTCGCTGCCGCGTGGCAGGAGTAGCAGAGTTCCGGCTGACTCTTGACGAGAAGATGTTCCGGCTCGCGGGCCTGGTGCGGCGAGTGGCAGTCCAAGCATCCTACGTTGCTACTCGCATGTACGGACGATGCGAAGTGACGCTGCTCCTGCTTTTCCCCATGGCAAGTAAGGCAGCGGCTGATCACTTCTTGTTTCGAAACGCCTTTGAAGGTGAAGATCTTCGTTTTGTCGCCGCCACCTTCAACGTGCGCGGATCCGGGCCCATGGCACGACTCACATCCGTGGCCATTCTGAAGTGTGGTCTTGTAATGCGGTGTCTTCTCGAATTGGCCCTTGTAGAGGTCTTCGTGACAGGTCTTGCACACGTCGACACCGACGTAGTGCGCAGGCTCTGAGGGCGACGGTGCGGCGACAGCCTTCTCCTGCGGTCCAGCGGCACGCAATGGGTGGATTACACCCAGCAGAAGAACCACTGCTGAAATCGTCCAGAGCAAGTACCGCAATACTTTTCCCAACTGCACGATGAAACTCCTCGGTTTGGGCGGCGCAACACCCCATCAGCAAAGCCACGACTTGCTGCCGGTAGGCTGGGGGCCACGCATCCGTTGCCTTAAAGACCCTTCACATAAGCCGCGATCGCCTTGGCCTGGTCATCGGTCACGCCCGAGACGGCCTTGGTGTGCGGGGCCTTGCTTCCGGGCTTTCCCTTCGTAATCTGATCGGCGATTTGCCCGGCATCCAACGCGCTCCCCTTGAGCGCCGGGGCATTCATCCCCGGTTTTCCTTCACCACCAGCGCCGTGGCAGCCGGCGCACTTCTTTTTGTAGAGGGCGGCGCCGTGATCTGCGGCCCAGAGAGCGGTGGAAAAAATCATCAGCACAAAGGCCGTGCGGAGAAACTGAGGTCTCATGAAGGTACTCCTCGCGAAATAAACTCACCGGACCCAACAAACCAAGGTCGCACACATCAAAGTGTGCTGAATGTAAACACTGATCTCAGCCCAAGAAACTGCTAATTCTGACAGTCCGGGACGTGTCGAGCGAGATACGTCCCTAGCAGCCAACACCAAAGTAGAGCCTTCGTAACACCTTCTAGGGTGACTCTAGCCTCATGCATGCTCGGCAGTTCTTGCCAGAGCCGCAATATCGAATATCGGGATCCCCATGCAAACCAATTGGCGATCTTGCGCGAGAACATCCAGGTGCAGCGATGCCCAATCTGAGAAGAACAGGGCTTCGTTCCCTTCACCGTCATAGGTTTTCAAGTAGCCGTTACATGACTCACAGGCATCCAGGCGCAGTCCGCCCTCACCTTCTATGGCGATGACCGAAAGGCGGTGGTCGTCGGTCCGCTCGCAGAACGGACAACCGGTTCGACGGAAACGCCAACGCGTCCCGCAGCATGGGCAATGCAAATGTCGCATTCGGCCAGGCTCTCGGCCTGTAAGTTGGGCCATAGTGGGAAGTGACGCGCATGCCGGGCAGTAGCTCAGAAGCCATTGATCTTCGGGACGCCAATCGTCGAAGGCCCTGAGAATCTGGGCGAAATATACCCGCAGGACCTTCCATGCCAGATATCGAAGGCTCCCCAGCTGTCCATCAGTAGCTTCTGTTTGCTGGAGCAGCGCTGCAACGGCTCGCGGTGCACTCTCGCGGTCCGCCGAGAACTGTGCATGCAGGAAGCGACATTCTGAAGCTAACTCGTCTGCGCCGGATCGTAGAGAGACCTTCCGCAGCAATTCCATCAGGAAGTCAGTCAATCTCTCGGCGTCGAACTGCAGCGCAGAGCTGTGAAGCAGCGGCACGCCAGACTTGTAATCGGCACGATAGGTATCGAAGTTCAATGCAGCTGCCGGAGTGATTCCGATCGTACTAAGAGCCTCGTGAACGCTGGCATCGAGGTCAGCGACGGGACGAAGATAGGGATGGCGAGCGAGCCAGGTATCGCGAGTCAACATACTTTAGTCACCCTGTACCGCTTCTTCTGCGGGTAGAACTGGCATCAGGCGCACTCCGAGCCCGAACAAGAAGATCGTGGTGGCGATCAAACCGACAGAGATTCCCCACTCGAATATCGACGGAGCGTAATGCTCCGGCGAGCCTTGTGGCATCGTGCCTTTCACCTGCATTGCAAAGTAAACAACATTCACGCGATTGAAGATGACGCCCACGGTGGTCATCAGCGCGCCGATGAATAGTGCTTTGGGTGCCATTCGCGACGATTGCCGCGCGAGGAGTGCAAGCGGGATGACGAAGCCCAGCATTAACTCGGCGGCAAAGAGAGCGCCGAAGCTTCCACCAAAAGCGTTTGCGAATTGTCCGCGTAACGCCATGTCGCCAAGCCTGAAAACTGCGTACACAAGCAGTGACCAGAAGGTGATCTGACCCATAGCGGCCAACTGCCGTAGCGGAATGGGACGATTCCATCCCCTCGCGATCCACATCTCTATCACGATCACTAAGCCGGTACCAGCCGCGATGGACGACAGGAAGAACGAGATGGGCATAACCGGCGACCACCACTGGGGCGCGAGTTTGTCTGGCATCAGCAGGAACAAAGATCCCAGTGAACTCTGGTGCATGGTGGACAACGTAACCGCCGCAATCGCCAACATGATCGGCTCGGCCTTCTTGTCCTTTGCGCGGAAGAGCCACGCCAGCGCGGTGAACACAACGGCGGCGAGAGCCGCGTACGCGAAGTTCCGTGACAGCAGGAAGACGAAGAGGGTTACTGCACCTGCAACGTAAGCGCCCGACCATTTCTGCCAAATGGCCATCGCTCTTGCGAGACCCCATCGTTCGAATGGAACCGGCAGGAACTCGAGCAAGAGAATCGTGACATACAAGCCCACGCACCAGGAAACCTCAAACATTGCGGATTGCGACGGCGATTGCAGCGCGAGCTGGTACGAGTTCCACGGCAGTCCCAGGTCGGCGATGAGGGTCACGGTGACGAAGGAATAGCTGAGGAGGCCCATCAACACCGCGGATCTTCCGAGCGAGTAGAGGTCCTTTCGCTGCAAGACATAAATGATGCCGGCGGTCGCAAACGCCCCTGCGGCCACTGCAATCCAAACCAGGTCGAACACAATCCAGAGTCCCCACGGATAGGTATTCGAGAGATTGGTGCTTCCCCCAAGTCCGAGGGCGAAACGCGTAATGAGAGAGATCACGCCAAACGCCATGAGTGCGAGGAGGCCCCAATTAAACGGGGTGAGCAGTGGCGCGTTCAAAGGAGCAAATCGCGGTTTCGGAGGTGGCGGCGCCTGCGCGTTCTCAGCTTCGGCGATAAGCCCGGTCGCACGTCGCTTCATGAATGAATAGAAGCTTCCTAACATAGCTCCTACCGCGATCACGGCAGGCGGAACTGCATGCAATGCCGTTCTCGAGAAGCCTGGATATGGCTTTGTGCCTACATCGGGAAAGCCCAGCTTCTCGAATGGAACCGACGAGAGATAAAGAACTGTCGTGCCTCCGGCTTCTTTCTCTCCATAAATGTGGTCAACGTACTTGTCTGGATGGGAGGCGATACGGGCGTGCGCTTCCCGAAGGATGCTCTCGCGATCGCCAAAATGAAGAGCGTCGGCTGGGCAAGCCTTTACGCAAGCGGGCGTCGTGATGGATTTCTTATAGCGATCAGTTTCGTCCGCAGTGAGGGGCATGCTGTTTCGCTCCAGCGGTACCGGCTGATCCTCGCGGTCGGCGCAATGCGTACATTTCTGGATCTTCGGCGTTAGCGAGTCCCACTCCGCCGTCGGAACGCCCCAAGGACATGCCCACACGCAATATCGGCAGCCGATGCACTTGTTGGCGTCATAGCCGACCGGACCATCGGCCATGCGGGAGAGCGCGGTCGTCGGACAGGCAGACGCGCATGCGGGCTCGAGGCAGTGTAAGCAACGCCGCATACTGAAGAGATAATGCAGTCCACCTTGCGCTTGCTCATCGGGGATTTCATGAAATGAGATCAGCGTGAGTGTCTTCGCGGAGAGGGTGGCAGGGTTCTGGAACCCGAGGTTGTACTCGAGTTCGGTGGCTTCTCCGTCGCGCTCGTTCCAATGCTTGCAAGCCACCTGGCACGCGCGGCAGCCGATGCACTTGGTAATGTCGACGAGGGTGGTCTTTGTCTGAATCGTGCCTGTGGGCTCGCTCATGCGCGCCTCCCTCTCGGATCCGCGCGGCGAGCAACTGCGTCGCGGACTTTGACGACATTCACGAGGCACGCTTTTGTTTCCTGCGTGCCGGCACCAGGATCCACGGCGTCAATGGTGAGATGGTTTACGCTCGGACCAGTCGCTAGTCCCTGGAAGCCCCAGTTATATGGCATCCAAACAATGATGACCTGCTGGCCCGCAACTTGTAGCGGCTGCATACGCTGGGTCACGAGGGCTTTCACTTCGAGTTCGCCACGCGCGGACGACACCTTCACCCAGTCGCCCGATTTCACGGCAAGCTTCGTTCCAAGAACCTCCGGCATCTCGAGTACCGGTTCCGGCATGAGTTCGTTCAACCAGGGATTGTTTCGCGTCGTCGAACCGCCGCACCAGTGCTCGGCGACCGTCGAAGTCATCAGCACATAAGGAAAGTCTTTGACCGTGCCGATCGGTTGATAGCTACCTACGCGCGGATACTTGAGCATCGGGTTGTTCCGCACCTTCGGGTGCATAGCGTTCTCCACCGGGCTCTCAACCGGCTCGTACATTTCGGGCAGCGGTCCGTCCTTGGGGACGTAACTCGCATCTCGCGGGAGGCCGTGATTGACAGGATCGGGATCGGTGTACACGGCGGCGAAAAGACGCGCTACCCCCTCGGCGTTCATGTGGAACGCCCTTTGACCATTGGGAGTATCCGGACCGTCCGTGGCAACCGGCACATCGGGTACGTCATAACCGGTCCAACGCTTGGCCTCTTCATCCCACCAAACGATAGGCTTGGAGCCGGGGTAGGGCTTTCCGTGACGATCGCACGAGGCGCGGTTATATAGGACGCGCATATTGTTCGGCCACGTCCAGCCAAAATTCGGGTAGAGGCCAAGATTCCCCGGATCGGTACGGTGGTCCCGGCGCTTTGATAGGTTCGCTCCTTTTGAGAAGACTCCCGCATATATCCAGCAACCAGAGGAGGTGGTTCCGTCGGCTTGCAAATCTGCGACCCGGCTAGCAAGAGTACCGGCTTTCATATCAGTGCCGGGAACATCGTGCGTCGCCCGTCCGTTGATCTCTCTGAGTACGTCTTCCGGAGTCGTATACGTCCAGAAGGATTGCTTCACGATCTCATCTTTAGGATCGTTCGAATCTTTCAAGAGTTCGCGGACCCGGCGATAAACAGCGTCCACGATCTCGCCGTCGGGCTTTGCCTGGCCGGGTGGTGGAACCGCTTTATACCTCCACTGCACCATGGCTCCGGAATTGGTAATCGTGCCTTGCTTTTCCATGAAGAAGGCGGCGGGAAGCAGGAAAACTTCGGCCTTGACCGACTTTGGATCGACGCCGGGCCGCTTCCAGAAGGCTGCAGTCTCCGTCTCCCATAGCTCCTGCACAACCAGCGTTTCCACATTGCCGAGTGCGTCGAAAACCAACTTGAGATTAGGAGAACTGACGGCGGGATTTTGCCCGGCAATCCACAACAATTTCATTTTGCCGACGAGCGCACTTTCGAAGATGCCGTAAGCGGTGTAGTCCTTGGCGGAGTTTCGCTTCGGCAGCCACGCATAACAGAACTCGTTCTCCGGGGTTGCGACCTCACCGTAAAACGCCTTCAACGTATTGACGAGATATTTTCGTCGCAGACTGCCGTTGTTCTTTGTCCAAGCAGCGAGCGTCGGTTCGGTATGGACCGGATAATTGAGATAGCCCGGCAAGTAATTGTTCAGCACCGCCATGTCGCAAGCGCCCTGCACATTGGGCTCGCCGCGAAGCGCATTCACTCCACTTCCCGGTTTTCCGATATTCCCGAGAAGGAGCTGGAAGATTGTGAAGGCACGAATCCCTTGCACGGCGGTGGTGTGTTGGGTCATGCCGAGCGCGTACAAAATGGTCCCTGGGCGATTGTTCGCCATAGTCTCGGCGATCTGCTTGATCTGCGCCGCAGGGATGCCGGACATGCGCTCACCAATTTCAAGCGTGTACCGCGAAAAGAACCTGCGCAACGTGGCGAACACGCACCGAGGATCATCAAGACTGGTAGCGCGTTGCGGCTTTCCTGCACCGTTAAGCTGGTAACCCCAACTATCCGTGTTGTACCTATGATGCTCTTCGTCGAACCCACTGAAGAGTCCATCTTTGAAATCGAACTCGGCGTTTCCGATGAACAAGGCGTTGGTGTGGGTCTCAACGTAATCCTGATCGTAAAGCTTGTTCTCCAGAATGTAGTTGATCATTGCATTCAAGAACGCAGCGTCTGCGCCCGGACGAATGCGAGCAAAAATGTCAGCGCCCGCCGATGTGCGCGTGAACCTTGGATCCACATGGATGATGATGGCGCCATTTTCCTGCGCCTTCCGGATCCACTTCATGGCCATGACATGGTTCTCGGCCGCGTTGCTGCCTTCCACAAGGACGGTCTTGCAATGCTGCATGTCGGCCCAGTGGTTCGTCATTGCGCCCCTGCCGAACGATGCCCCCAGACCGGGGACAGTGGGGCTGTGTCAAAGTCGCGCCTGATGCTCGACGTAAACCGTCCCCAGGAGTCGTGCGAACTTCTGGAACAGGTAGCACTCTTCGTTAGTGTTCTGGGCCCCCCCCAGGAAGGCGATAGCATCGGTGCGATTCACAGCAACATTCGTATCGCCCGCCTTCTCTGTTGCAATCCAGGTGGAATCGCGAGTCGCGCGGATCTTCTGCGCGATTCGAGTGACCGCATCTTCCCAGGTGATGTCTTCCCAGTGATCGCTGCCGGGAGCACGATAACGCGGCACTTGATTGCGTTGCGGAGAGGCATGCGTCGGGAACATGGACATTCCCTTCACGCACAAAGACCCTTCGTTCACAACGTGGTCGTAGTCTCCCTCGAGAGTGATCAATTTATTGTCGCGAACCGTCGCGACCATTCCGCAGCCGCAAGAACAGAAGTTGCAGGACGTGGTGAATTCCCGAATGTTTGAGAGTTTGAGATTTTCATTTGCGGCCCGCACGGCCTTGACGTCTACCAGAGAGCCGAGCGCGAGACCGGCGCTCGCGCCTATTGTGAGACGGAGCCAATCCCTCCGGTTTAGCGAAGACGAACCAGACCCTGCGGAGACCACCGTGTCGTCTCGCTGAGAGAATTCCGACGAAGCCATGCGCTTCCCCTGGATGCTTGTGTTTCGCAGGCTGTCCTGCGTTCCCCACTATTGCTTAAGGGCCGTGGAACGACTTCCATTGGGGCATAGACTTGCACGCGCACCCGGAGTTGCGAAGCTGTCAGTTCTGCCAGCTTCAGCGATGCAATAGCGCCGATGGGCGGCAAAGCACTCTTTGGTGGGATGACGCCGGGTTGAGACTGGCAGCCGGAGGCCTGCACTGGACCTTTTGACAGTTCGTAGTCCGTCGCGCTCCCCCATACACTTCCACGAAAGCTTCAAGACGAACGTCGTGGGGAATTATGCCTGAACCGAATCAGCGGCCAACGTGGTTCTTGATTTCACAGCACTGGTTGAGCGTAACCGGAGTCGTGCTGGTTCTCACAGCCGTGCTCTCGTGGATTTTCGTGCTGCCGATGCAGCTCCGCGGCCATGTGGACAACCCGTATGAAGGATTGGTTGCATTTGTCTTGTTGCCAGTAGTGTTCTTCGGCGGCCTCGTCCTTACGCCCCTGGGACTTTTTCTGGCGAAGCGAAAGATTCGTCACGGCTGGTCTGCGGAAGGAGTCGACCGCAAGAACGCGCTTCGGAGAATCGCCATTGTCGTCGGCGTCACGACAATCGCGAACCTCCTTATAGGAACCCAGATCACTTATCGCGCCGTGAGCCACATGGAGACCCCGCAGTTCTGCGGGGCGACATGTCACGTAATGGCCCCGGAATATGCGGCCTATCAAAATTCTCCGCATTCAAAAGTAGAGTGTGTAGGTTGTCACGTCGCCCCGGGAGCTTCTGGCTGGATCAGCAGCAAGGCCGCAGGGATGCGCCAGCTGTTCGAAGTGATTCTCAAGTCAAGCCCGAAACCAATCCCTTCCGCTATCGAAACCAACCGGCTCGTTCCGGCTCGCGAGACCTGCGAGAACTGCCACTGGCCGGAGAAGTTTGGCGGCGTGTTTTTGCGAGTCAAGAGCAAGTACGCGCCCGATGAAACCAACACCAGGACGCAGACAGTCCTGCTCATGATGGTTGGAGGGAATAAATACAAAGGTATTCACGGCGCACATATCGGGCCCGGGATCCACATCCGATTTGCCGCCGCCGATCCGAAACGGCAAACCATCCCCTGGGTGCAATACGAGAACGCAACTGCAGGAATCAAAGAAGAATTCATCGCTTCTGACGCTAATAAAGCGGCCACTAATTCGATGCCCAAAATTGAAATGCAGTGCGTGGACTGCCATAACCGTCCAACTCACGCATTCGAATTGCCTGAACCAGCCATGGACAAAGCACTTGCGCTCGGCGAAATTGCAGTAACTCTCCCGTACGTTAAAAAGGAAGGTGTTCAACTACTGGAATCGAAGTACGGCAGTCAGTCAGAGGCCGCTGAGAAAATTCCGTCGCAGTTGAGTGCCTATTACCAGCAGAATTACCCTGCAGTCTCCGGTCAACGTTCTTCGGAAATCGACCGCGCCGGACAAGCGGTGCTCGCCATCTACAAGCGAAATGTCTTTCCGGACCTCGCCGTTACCTGGGGGACCTATCCGAACAATCTAGGTCACACCGAGTCGGTCGGCTGCTTCCGTTGCCACGACGGCTCTCACAACTCGAGTTCGGGCAAGACGATCACGCAGGATTGCAATACGTGCCACGAACCATTGGCGATGGATGAAGCATCGCCTGAGATTCTTCAGAAGCTTGGAATCGCCGGACGCACTGACGAGATTCAGCGGCGCTAGGCCTGCGCCGAAACGTACGATTCGCAAGAGGCTCTCAGCAATCACTTGCGATCTGGCACAACACCGCGGAGCACATTGATCGAAGCGGGAGGCAACGTGTAGCTCGTATGCTCTCCAGCGGTCAATGTGTTCGTAACAGGTGGCCCATCAGGATCGGCATGACCGTTTTTACGGTCCGGATACCACTGGTACTGCGCTTTCCCAAACGTGACCACCTCAACCTTTCCACTTAAGCTCGCGTCTCCTTGGTTCCGGAATGTGATTCTCACATCGTGCGGATGATCGCGATCTTTGTTAATAAGGAGGATCGACCACTTGCCGTCCGGGCGCTGGAGCGGATACGCGGTCACAAGCGTATGGCCGGCGGTGTCTTTGACGTCACTTGTTGCGCGGAACAGTCGATGTTCCGCATTGCCCGGCTGCACCCATTCCTGGGTAAGCAACTGTGCGCCGAAGTACTGCGATGTCTTTCGTTGGATCACATAGTTCTTGTCGGTCATGAACATGTGATACGTTCCCCAGCTATTCGGGCAAGCCGGATGCGGCGGTGAATACGACAGAGCATGATAGTAATGCGTCGATTGGCCGCCTGCAGTGAGGAACCCAGCGAAGGAATCACCAAGCCAAAGTGCGCCGAAAATGTCTACGGCAGCTTCCCCACCGTGATCGTTGGTTTCGGTATCGAGCAGCGGCACGTTCGCTGGCAATCCATCCGCCCGCCAGACATCCATGATGTGCATGATGAGTTCGGGCTCCTCGTATAGGTTTTCCCAGGGCGTATCGCAGCCGTCGTACGGGTAATGCTCGAACGACATGAATGCGAAATCGTTGAGACGATCGTGCGCTTTCAAGGAGTCGAGAAAACGGGCGAACCAGGACGTACGTCCTTTCGCGTCCGGCCATGCTTTGATGTCTTCCGTGACTCCCTGAAACGAAGGACCGCCGAGCTTGAACGATGGATCCACCTTGTGAATGGCGGTGGCCCACTGGATATAAAGAGCGGCATAGTCCTCCGGCTGCATATATTGGCCATCCGCCTCTTCGCCCATCTCGACGTAGGAAATCGGATAGCCGCGCGCTTTGAGGTAAGCCATTTGCGCAGCGGAATCTTCGGGGGTGCCATAGAGCAATGCAATCGGAACGATCGCCGGCAGCCCACGCGTGATACCGCTGGTGAAGAACAGATCAAATCCAGGCTGATCGCCGGATTCCATGCGGTCTGGAGCGATGTAGAGATCGGACGGTTCGTGCCAAGGATCCACTGAGGAACAGTACGTCAGGGTCTGCTGCTGTCCAGGCGTGTGCTTGACGAGATCTTGAAGCTTGCCGTTGGCGTCCACAGTCCCAAGATAAATTTCGCGGATAGCGTATCCCACGCAATTACGCTTGTCGCCGGAGCCATGGGCACCACAGGTATTCGATGAAGCCGTCATATATACGCGAACATAACGCGCTCGAACCGGTGACGGGCTCAGTGTCTGGGTCGTAGTTCCACCTTTTCCGTCCGACACGGCACCTGATGGAAAACTCTTCCATGCGCCTTTGTCCTGCTCGTCCATCGCATCGCCGGAGCCCTCCCAGTACTGCACGCTGTACTCGCGCGCATAGGGCTCAGCCCACGCAATGCGAATGGCGCTAAATTCCTGCGGTTTTTCCAGGTCAATCACAATCCACTGCGGATGGGCGGAATCCGGTTCACTCGTGAATGACTGCGTCAGGTAGGGATTGCTCTTCCAATAGGTATTGAGGTCCCCGTCGTCGAGACGGGAGAAACCGTCGAACTCGGTGCCGCCGTTCCGCGTGAATCCGCGATGCTGTAGGGAGTATCCATAAGAATGGCGAATCTGCTCATTCGTTGGCGTGGCGTCGCCGACAAAGTAACCCTTGCCGCTCGGGTCGCTCCACTTCCCTTTTGGGTTCCAGTGCCAGGCCTGAACGAAGAGTTCGGTGTTCTGCCGATAGCTGACGATGCCCCATCCAGCGCTCAGCACCTGCTGAAGTTGGTCGAGGCGGAAGAATGTATCCGTCGCATTGCTGGGCACACGATCTACGGTGGTGCCGAGGGCGTATTGCGGTCGAAATCGATTCACAACGTGCGCTGGATCGGCATCTACCACGATCGTTTGCGCGCTGAGAGTTGCAGCGGTGACGGCGGCGAGAAACAGAACGGCGCGGGGAGAAATCATTTCAGTTTCCTTTGGGGGCGAAGGTTGTTTCAGCGAGAATGCCGCGGTCGATCACGCTGGTCATAAGCCGGTTCATAACATGAAGGACGATTCGTGTGCTGCCAGCGGGCGGTTGCACTGTAGATTGCAGTCGCACCAATTCCGCGGGCGAAATCCGTTGCACTCCGGTCAGGCCTGTAAGCCCATTGTTGTCGTCGTAGAAATAAGCGGTCAGTTCGCCTTGATGAAACACTCCAAACGAGCCGCTCAGGCGCAAACCACTCGCATCCCATGTTGCGCGAAGCGGCTCATTGATGACTCCCGCTTCCGCAACCGCTTGCAGATTCACATCGCTGCGCGTCGGAAACCACGACGTGCTCAGAGTATAGGACTCGCCAGGCGCCAGCGCGATCATTGGGCTGTTGACCTCCGCTTCCATGTAGAAAGGCATATTCCCGGGATCTGACGAAGTGAGATGCGGCACTCCGTCGACATTGAATTCCACCGCGGGGCCGTTCGTATAGAAGATAACCGTCGCCTTGCCGGGATACTCCGCAGTCTCGTGGGGAAATCGCTCAACCATCGCGAACTGGGAAGTGCCGTCCACAAGAGCCAGCCATCCCTCCGCCGAATCGACCCAAATCTCCCGCTGAAACGAGTTGTAGTGCAATGTGAACAAACCATTTTTGACCGACATTGTGGAATCTTCAACTTGGCCGAGGCGTAGGCGGTAGGCGTCCTCGTAGGCGCTCTTCGGATTGGCTGCAGTAAAGGCGAAGAACCTTGGATTGAATTTCTGTGGGTTCTCGGCCGAGCCGGTGTTGTATTGCGAGACCGATTGCATGGACCAGCGAATCGGACGCTGGCTTGCGTTCTTCATGGTCGCGTCGAAGTGAATTTCCGGCGAATCGCTGCGCAGTGCGATATCGCGCGAATACTGCAAGCCTGTCTTTGGATCAGGTGGCCCCTCGAGGCGAATCTTGCAATTCTCGTCCTTCGACTGAACAGAAAATGCATAGTCGCCGTCGTCCAGAACGTCGGCAACCGGTCCGGGCCAGTGTTGATCGTCGCCCGATCCTTCCGGCAGCGGCCAGATTTTGTCGCCGCCATAGTTGAACCATTTGTCCGGTGTCGGCGGGATGTATTTGCCCTTCAGCTTTGGATTCACGAACAGGAAATCGTGTCTGTTGAAGCTCACCTGCATCAGACGCCCGCCAAGTTGCGGTACGACGGTGAGCTTCACCCAGTCGTTCGAGATTTGCTGGGCGTTCCAACCTTCGAACACGACGGCATCGACTCGGCACTTCCGTGGGGATTCGGCACGACAAATTGTGCTGGCAAGCGAACACGCCAAGGCGACCAACACGAATGAGTGCCTGAAACGCATCTCCATTCCACCCAATTCCGACGACCGAGAAATATACCTGCTCCAAAACCCTTTGTCGAAGTTAGAATGTGTCCTCAATCACGTGCTGAAACGTTTCAACACTGGAGAATAAAGCACACTTCGCTTTTAGATGAAAGCAAATTAGGCCCTGATTTCTGATTCCGGAGGTCCGGTCATGCGTCGTGCACGTTGGTTCGCTGCGTCCCTTTTCTTCACTTTCTTGCTTACATCTGCCCTGCTCTGGGCGAGCATCACCGGCAGCATCTCGGGAGTCGTGACCGATTCAAGCGGGGCGGTTGTGGCTGGCGCGAACGTCACAGCGACGGACACGCAGACTGGAATCCAAAACACAGTGGTGACGGACAGCAAAGGTTTCTACAACTTCCCCAGTCTTGCGGTCGGCACGTACATCGTGGAAGTCAAGAAGACTGGATTCAAGGCCTATCGAAATACGGACCTGGTGGTGAACGCCAACTCGGCGCTGAGAGCGGATGCTGCGCTGGTCGTAGGTGCGACCTCCGAAAAGGTCGAGGTTACAAGCGAAGCGGTGCACGTCGAGACCCAAAGCACGCAGATGGGCGAAGTGATTACCGGCAAGACGATGACCGCTGTTCCGCTGAACGGACGCGCCTTCACCGACTTGCTCGCGCTGCAGCCGGGCGTCTCCCCCTACAACTCGACCGATACTGGAATGACGGGCGTGAACGATCGTCCCGTGGATGGGGGACTGAACTCAGGAAACCAGTCGGTAAATGGCCAACGCGAAGCTTCGAACGGATTCATGGTGAACGGCTCGAACGTCGAAGAAGGAAAAACAAACGGCGCCGCGATCATCCCCAACCTCGATTCGATCAGCGAGTTCCGCATCATCACCAACAACTACGACGCTGAATACGGTAACTACAGTGGCGGGCAGATCAACGTCGTAACCAAGTCCGGAACCAATGCACTTCACGGTACAGTGTTCGATTTCCTGCGTAACACATCGCTCGACGCGAAGAACTACTTTGCCGCGCACTCCGATCCAACACCCGTCTTCCGGCAGAACCAGTTCGGTGGCACCATCGGCGGCCCAATCAGGAAGAACTCAACCTTTTTCTTTGTGGATTACCAGGGCACTCGACAAACCGTGGCGCCGACGGTGACGGCCCAGGTGCCGACGGTTCCGAACCTCAGCGGCAACT
>Ga0206970_10062_pt1 | contig 30646 bp, 21 predicted proteins | sample Alteio_BWOrgHeat_88_FD_152964 | JGI IMG/M metagenome (GOLD analysis project Ga0206970, IMG submission 152964) | Enriched cells from forest soil in Barre Woods Harvard Forest LTER site, Petersham, Massachusetts, United States -... | ecosystem: Environmental > Terrestrial > Soil > Temperate forest >... | reverse complement strand
ACAGGTGCACTTACCTGCGGGCTGCTGTTTGCCACTATGGCATTGTAATCAACAGGGGCCTCTTGTTTCACTGCCGCAACAGGTTCTTGCCTCACGGTTTTTTTAAATATCAGCGAGCTGTCTCTGATGTCGGTAATAAGGTCTGCCGAATCATTCCTGATATGGCTGTTCATATCGCTGGTGGACGCGAAGCGTTTTTCAGGCATGTCCGCATCTATCTGTTCCTGCGTTACTGTTTCACCGTTTTGGTAAGAAAGACTTTGTATATCATATAATGCAACCGAACCCTCATGATTAGTTAGCAGAAAATTCCGAAAACTCTTTTCAGGCACTTCCAGCATAAACCTTTGGGGCGGGTAATCGCCATCCGGAAAAATAATATAAACCTTGGCAGTGCCGGGCGATAAGCGTGGTATTATAGCGTATGATTTACCATATTGCGGCAGCACCCGGTTATTGTACTTAATATTGAACTTCATGCCCTTGTCTGCCTGCACGTAGATAAAGGAATATTGCTGTGCGCCTGCCTTTGCAAAAGCCAAAGCAAAGCACAACATCAGGCAAACATATTTTACGCTACTTGTTCTCAGCATTTTTATTCCAGTTCTATCAATACAGCGCCTTTTTCTACCGCTGTTCGCTCGCTTACCTTTATAGCCTTCACGGTGGCATCGTGGCCAGCCTTCAGTACGTTTTCCATTTTCATGGCCTCCAGTATCAGCATGGCATCACCTTTATTTATTTTTTGTCCTTGTTCCACCAGTATTTTCAATATCATACCCGGCATAGGCGCCTTTACCGGCTCCACTTTTTGCCCCGCCTTCATGTCTATACCCATACTGCTTAGCAGCAGGTCTATAGGCTCTTTTATATTTATTTCATATACCTGCCCGTTTACACGCAGCGACATTTCTTTTTTGGCACGGTCCACGCCTTCTATTATAGCCGTGTAGCTTTTACCATTATACAATATGCTTATCAAACCATTGGGCAACATGCGCAGGTCCCAGTCGGCCGCCTGTTCGTTTATATACCATTTATTGTCCTCCTGTTTTACAGAGAACAACTCATGATTATTAACATTAATTTGAAGCATTTACGAAGCTATATGTAATTAAGGCGCAAAAATAGTGTTTTTAACCATGATTTACGACCGAAAAAAAATCAATGCTGCCTGCCTCGCCAATGGCGGTGGTCATGTCGAACGAATGTGAGACATCCCCTGAGGAATAGTGATTAGCAAACTTATTAGATGCTAATAGCATAAAAAAATGTAACAAAATGTATGTAGAGACGGGATGCATCCCGTCTCTACGCAATGCCGGTCCATCTGGCTATAATTCTAAATTTAAAAAAACATTAAATAATATTTCCAGTATTTGTATAATATCATATCTTTATATTGTAATTAATGCTATGAAAAGACTATTGTTTATCCTTCTTATTGTGTTTCCGATTTTTACGAATGGGCAAATTATTACTACCGTTGCAGGTGACGGAACAGGCAGCAATGGAGGAAATAATGGACCTGCTACTTCTGCAGGTATAGGAAACCCAACAGGAATTACATTTGATAAAAAGGGCAATTTATATATCGTAACTACACCAAGTTTCCCCCAGGTAAGGAAAGTAGATACAGCAGGCATCATTACAATTTTTGCGGGTACCGGAACGCCTGGTTTTAGCGGTGATAGTGGGCTTGCTGTTAATGCAGAACTTAATTATCCTGAGTATGTTGCCGTAGATTCAAAGAACAATGTTTATATCTCCGAAGGAACTAATCATCGGATCAGGAAAGTAGATACTATGGGCATCATTACCACGTTTGCAGGTAACGGCACTCCGGGCTTTAGTGGCGATAGTGGCTTGGCAATATCAGCTTCGCTTTTCGCCCCTTGGGGTATAAATTTTGATAGAAATGGCAATTTATTTATTGCCGACCATGCTAATAGTAGAATACGAAAAATAGATACTTTGGGTGTTATTACAACAGTTGCTGGTAGCATTACTAGTGGCTTTAGTGGAGATAGCGGACTTGCAATTAATGCAAAACTAAAGTTACCATCGGCTGTAGTAATCGATTCCATCGGTAATCTTTATATTGCTGACTGGGGTAATAATAGAATTCGCAAAGTAGATACATCGGGCATTATAACTACTATTGCCGGTAATGGCTTAGCTATGTTTAATGGAGATAATATTTTAGACATCAATGCTTCTTTTTCACATATTTACTCTATCGCACTTGACGACTCAAATAATTTATTCTTAACTGACAATGGAAACGCACGAATTAGAAAAATAAATACACTTACTGATACTGTTAAAACTATTGTAGGTACTGGAATACCTGGCTTTAATGGAGATAGCATACTTGCCGATACTGCAGAAATTTATTTGCCTGAAGGTCTCGCATTTGATTTATGTTGGAATTTATATATTTCAGAAGTGCAAAACAAACGAGTGCGCGAGGTTAATATTGGTATTTGCGTTACTGATACTACCCATACTGATTCGACAAATGCAGTAAATAACATTTCCACAAATTCATCCATCAACATTTACCCCAACCCCATAAATGAAATACTGCATATAGATAATATAGCCACCGGCGCTCAATATTTTATAAGCAATATTCTTGGCCAGGCCCTGCAGCAAGGGCTTTTATCCGCCGGCACTAATAGTATAGATGTACACACCCTGCCACCCGGCATGTATGTGTTGGCCATTACTCCCTATCCTTTGGAGAGGGCTGGGCTGAGGCTTGTTAAAAAGATTGTGAAGGAGTAGGGAGCAAGGCGGCATCAGCCCAATACCGTCATCACCCACTCCCACTCGCGTCACTGCGAGGCACGAAGCAGTCTCGCGTAATGAGTAAACCTACCACACACCCATGGAGTGAAGCGCAATAATCTCACAAAATGAGTGAACTCACTTGCAATTATACACCTCCCAAACCTATGCAGTCCGCCACATCAAGGCGTCACTGCGAGGCACGAAGCAGTCTCGCGTAATGAGTAAACCTACGACACACCCATGGAGTGAAGCGCAATAATCTCAAAAAATGAGTGAACTCACTTGCAATTATACACCTCCCAAACCCTTGCAGTCCGCCACATCAAGGCGTCACTGCGAGGCACGAAGCAGTCTCGCGTAATGAGTAAACCTACGACACACTCATGGAGCGAAGCGTAATAATCTCACGAAATGAGCGAACTCACTTGCAATTATACACCTCCCAAACCTACACAGTCCGCCACATCAAGGCGTCACTGCGAGGCACGAAGCAGCCTCGCGTAATACGATTTCTAAACTCCGATACTATCCCATAAATCTTTCCACTCCTGATTCATAGAATTAATTAAGCTCTCCTTATATTGCCTGCTACAACCTTTCAGTCTTTTCTCTTCTGCTATAGCTTCTTCTATCCTGTCGAAAGCTGAATAATAAACCAGCATAACACAATTGTATTTTGAGGTAAAGCTATTCGTGTAATATTTGTTTCTATGCTTCCATACTCTGTTGTACAGGTTGGATGTAACCCCGATATACAATGTAGTTTTATCAGGGCATGCCATCATATATACTATACCACCTCTTTGCATGGTTTGCAAAATAAGAATTATACCTGCGCTTCAATTGTGTTTTGCGAGATTGCTTCGTTCCTCGCAATGACAAGCGCAAGAAACATTTGCTTACGCAACCAGTGAGATGGTGGGGCAGGCCCGTCATGACAAAAAAGCGTAAGGATGACACTCAAAAAAAACATATCCACATTTTCTCTGCCAAACCCATTTCCGGCACACAAATTGCGCCCTTTTAGGACAGCATAAAACCCTTTAAGTTCTTTGAAATCGCTCTCTTCATTACGGAATTTCCCATTTTTCTCTTCCATGGGCAAAATGAGAAAAAATCACCTGAAACCTTTACTGGTAGCTGATTTTAAACATTCTACATTGGGAAAACGATGAGAAAAAACGGGAAAGTATGGGAAAGTATGGGAACTTTCTCATGAACACCTTTAAAAATAAAATGAAGTGAATAAAATACGGCACTTTCCAATGAACACCTTTAAAAAATAAAAATGAAATGAATAAATAATGAGCAATTTAGTAAACCGCCATCCTTAGTGGATGCTGAAGTTTGCAGACTTCATTTAATCCACATTTTCACGATCTTCAAAATTTATAAAAATCGGCAATTAAAATTACAATTAATTGATAATCAATTAATTGCACTAAAACAAGCCGGAAACAAAGTGGCAAGAACCGGAAAAAAGCGGCAAATTGAATGTGGATAACACAACACGGATTCTGCGGCCTGCCCCGCCAGCGGCGGTGGTTTTTCTGCGGGAAAAAAAATCTTTGCGCCTTCGCGTCTTTGCGGTGAAATTTTTCAACTATTTTTAATCCCCGATGAATGATCGAATTGAAAAACTGAAAGCATTTCTAAAGGATTCCCCCAAAGACCTTTTCCTCAACCATGCCCTTGCATTAGAATATATTAAAATAGGGCAGGAGGCGGAAGCAAAGGAGCGCTTTGAGCAAAACATTGATACCGACCCCAATTATATTGCCACGTATTACCACCTCGGCAAACTGCTGGAAAGGGCAGGGCAGACACCCGAGGCAATGGCTATATACGAAAAAGGAATGCAGGTGGCAAAAGCCGGCAAAGACATGCACACCTATAATGAGCTGCAGGGGGCTTACGAAGAACTTGCATATTGATATGGACCTCTTAAAACAATTCGGGCTAAACTGGAAAAACAAAAACTTCTCTGCCGGGGATAGCACCGTCTTATTGGCAGTAAGTGGTGGCAGCGATTCTATGGTGATGGCAAGCTTGTTTCTGCAAAGCAAAATTAAATTTGCCGTGGCCCATTGCAATTTTCAGTTAAGGGGAGCAGAAGCAGATAAAGATGAAGATTTGGTGCGCGACTGGTGTTCTCAAAATAATTTAGCCTTCTATAATACCCGTTTCGATACCAAACAAATATCCGCCGACTGGAAAAAAGGCACTCAGGAAACTGCAAGGATATTGCGTTATGAATGGCTGGAATTAACACGCATCGAGAATTCCTGCTCAAAAATAGCAACGGCCCACCATGCCAACGATAATATAGAAACCTTGCTGATGAACCTTTTCAAGGGCACGGGCATAAGCGGCATGCATGGCATACCCGAAAAGAATGGCTTTATCATTCGTCCATTATTATTTGCGCAAAAAGAAGACATTGCAGAATATGCCAAAGCAAACAATATCCCCTTCCGTGAGGATGCGTCCAACGCAACCGATGCCTACCTCCGCAATGCCGTGCGCCTTCACATTATGCCTGTCGTAAAACAATGCTTCCCCAATGCGGTGCAGAATGTGTCTGAAAGTATTGAGCGCTTTGCCCAGGCCGAAGTGCTATATAAAAAAGCCATTGAGCAGGAAAGAAAAAAATTGACTGAGCAGCGCGGGCAGGATATTTTTATCCCAATCCGCAAACTAAGGCTTCGCAATCCGCTTGAAACAATATGTTATGAGTTGTTTGCGCCCTACGGTTTTTCATCGGCGCAACTCCCTCATATCATTGCATTGATGGATGCCGAAAGCGGGCATCTCATCTCGTCTGCCACACATCATATCATCCGCAATCGTGACTTCCTCGTGCTTACCCATATCAAAACAGAAGAAACAGGGCTTATCATAATAGAAGGCGCTCCTTGCAAAATAGAAACAGGAAAATATCATTTCACATTTTCAATCGGGCCCAAGCCAAGGGCCATTCCTGCTGCAAATGATATCGCATGTATTGATATGAAAGGAATCGAGTTCCCGATCATCCTTCGCAAATGGAAAACGGGCGACTATTTCTATCCGCTCGGCATGGGCATGAAAAAGAAAAAGCTCAGTAATTTCTTCATAGATACCAAAGTGCCTATCCACGAAAAAGAACAAACCTGGGTGCTGGAGTGCAACAAACGTATAGCCTGGCTGGCAGGCATGCGCCTGGATGAACGCTTTAAAATAAAGCCACACACAGAGCAAGTTTTAACTGTGACTATATTTAACCGCTAAGACGCAGAGGCGCAAAGGGAAAATTGCAAATCGTGTTATGTCAAATGCAAAAATATTAGCCCTGGCCTTCAGGCCGGGATTGGAGATCATGCATGGCTGTGGCTTTAGCCAAAAATAACATTCAGTCAAGGCCCAGGAGGCCTCATAGAGGCCAAAGCTTTGTAGCTAATAAGAGAATTATTGAAATGCGCTCCGTAGGTGCGCAACCTGTAATGCCAGATTTGTTACCTACATCTTTTCTCTGCGTCTTAGCGCCTCCGCGGTTAAAACTTAAACCTAAAAATGCGGGTTCATCAGCTGCATTATAAAATTCTGTCCATGAAAAGGATCATAAATAAAAGTGAAGATCAAACCAACAATAGCACCCCAGAAATGTGCGTCATGCCCTATATTGTCCCGCCCTTTGCCCGACATATAAGCCGAATAAACAAGATAGCCAACGCCCGCCAGTATAGCAGGGCAGGGGATGAACCAAATATAAATTAACGACCATGGAGAATAATAGATAAAAGAAAAAAGTATGGCCGACACACCACCCGAAGCACCCAAAGCACGGTAATAAGAATTGTGCCTGTTTTTATAAAATGAAGGTAATGATCCAACAACAATAGCCGCTAAATACATAACGATATACATGTCATGCTTGCCCCACATCGCAAATACAGTCTCAACAAGTTTACCAAAAATGAAAAACGCATACATATTGAAAAACAGGTGCATCCAGTCCGCATGTATAAAACCCGATGTGAGGAAGCGGTAATATTCTGCCGGAGAATCCATATAGCGTGGGTACAAAATAAGTTTGCCCATCAGTTCTTCGCTATTGAATGCGGCTATTGTTACCACCGCTGTAATAACAATTATTATGAGTGTATATGTCTCAATCATGCTGCTAAAATAAGTGTTTAGGAATGATGATAAGGCGAATTATTTAAAATGCTGAATGCACGGTAAACCTGCTCTGTAACAACAAGCCTCACCAGCTGGTGCGGAAAAACAAGCTGAGATAAAGACCAGCATTGCTTTGCTTCCTTACGTATGGCATCGCTTACACCATAAGCACCGCCTATCAGCAGCACAAGCGTCTTGGTGCCCTGGTTCATCAATTGCTGAAAATTTTTTGCCCATTGCGGAGAATCCAGTTGTTTACCTCTTTCATCCAGCAGGATAAGGTAATGTTGGCTTTGTAGTTTTTTTAATATAAGCGCTTCTTCCTGCAGTTTGCTTTGTTCAATGTCAGTTGTGGATAATTTTTTAGGCAGTTGCAGCAATACAAATTCCACATTGTTATAGGGCTTGGTTTTGCGCAGGTAATATTGTAAACCATCCTCTATAAAAGGCTCATTTTCTTTCCCTACCGACCATATTTCTATTTTCATGGCTTGTAAAGATACAGTTATAATAAAAAAAGGTCCCCAAACCCTTAGTTTGGAACCTTTAGTTACCCTGTCAGGATTCAAACCTGAAACCTTTTGATTGAGTTAATGATTTATAATTAATTATACTATAGGTGGCGGCATGAACCCACATATTATCCAGATACTTCGTATAATATCTCTTGGGAGTTCAAAAGCCTGAAGTTTATTATTTTGAGGTACTAATAGCAGGTTCCCATCGGCAAATGACCTTTCTATAATATAATGCAGGTTTCTGCCATCTATCAACCTCAGCTCATAACTACGTCCGTTTTCCAGGAATTGTTTCCATTCAGATACTTCCCTGATAAAAATATAAGAGCCAACAGGTATAATGTTAATTAATGTATCAGTATATATTTTGCAAGCATAACAATTGGCGTATTCCGGTATATGCATGTAGTAATCGGGTAGAAGCGCTTCACTTTCTGTGCCGCCCAGCGAAGGATTAATAAAGACCGGGATAGTATTGGCATCAGCCAGGGATGGTTCGGCTTCCGGGGGATAAATTTTATCGGCAGTTGATTTATCAGGCAAATTAATAAGATCCGCTTTTTGCTTTAGCATATAGCCTTTACCGGTTATAACCCACTGTAGGTTAAGTTCCGGAAAAATGGAGATAATACTCTCAATTTTATCTGAACCAAACTCCTTTACTTTATCTAAATAACCATTGGAAAGGTGGGTTTTTTTATAAAATTCCCGTTTACTCATGCCGCTAAATTCAATAAAATCAATAATTCTTCTTACCGTGGACATAATTTTAGATAATTATCTATAAAAATTTGGAAATGTAGATTATACTCTCTACTTTTGTGATATCAAAGGTAAATGAAATAAAATAAACACCAAATAAAGTTTTAAAAAGAATAGAGAAAGTGGAGGCCTAAAGGGCAGAGAAATTGAATAAATAAAACAATTGAAATCCTTTATATCCAAATATTTTTATTAACAATAAAACCAACAAAAAATGAAAAAAGCAACCAAGATCACAGCAATGGCAGCAATTATACTGTCAGGATTTTCGGTGAGTTCCTATGCGCAAGCAACTGCGACAGCAAGCTCATCTGCAACTATCGTAACACCGATAGCTATCTCTAAAACAGTTGACATGAACTTCGGTAATGTAGCCGTGTCAGCTTCTACAGCAGGTACTGTAGTATTGGCTCCGGCCGGTACGCGTACTGCAACAGGTGGTGTAACCCTTCCGGTAACATCAGGAACAGTTGCTGCTGCATCTTTCAATGTAACAGGGGAAGGTGTTTATACCTATTCTATTACATTGCCATCTTCTAGTCTTACGATTGCCAGCGGGTCGAACTCAATGACGGTAAATACGTTTACGAGCAGTCCGTCAGCTACCGGTACTTTAACTGCCGGCAGCCAAACCCTGACCGTCGGTGCTACGCTAAACGTAGGCGCAGCACAGCCTTCCGGTACTTACACATCAGCAAGTCCTTTTAGCGTTACAGTTAACTATAATTAACCTTGCTTTTTTCTTGAATTACCGTCTCACGTTGCTGTGAGGCGGTTTTTTTATTTAATAAAGGAAATTTAGCTATTGGCTCTAAGAGCCGGAATTTACGAGCACTATATCTCATTTCTGATTTCCTAATGACCGGTTAACAATTTACAAATGCGTCGTTAACTATTTACAAACGCCTTGTTAATATAAATGTTTTATTTAATCAGTTGTTAATGTCGGTTGATCTTTGCATTGTCAATAACGACAAAAAATAAAAACACTTTAACTAAACTAAAACAAAATGAAAAAAGCAACAAAGATCACAGTTCTTGCAGCATTCGCAATAGCTGCATTCTCAGCAAACTCTTATGCGCAGGCAACTGCAACCGCAGCTGCTTCAGCTACTATCGTAACGCCTATAGCAATCTCTAAGACCGTAGATATGAACTTCGGTAATGTGGCCGTATCGGCCTCCACCGCAGGTACCGTAGTATTGGCCCCGGCAGGTACACGTACTTCTACTGGCGGCGTAACACTTCCCGTAACTTCAGGAACAGTTGCAGCCGCATCCTTCAATGTAACAGGGGAAGGTGTCTATACCTATTCTATTACATTGCCATCATCTAGCCTTACCATTGCCAGCGGGTCAAACTCAATGACGGTAAATACGTTTACGAGCAGTCCTTCAGCTACCGGTACATTAACAGCCGGCAGCCAAACCCTGACGGTTGGTGCGACCCTGAACGTAGGTGCAGCACAACCATCCGGCACTTATACATCAGCAACACCGTTTAGCGTTACAGTTAACTATAATTAAAGTCGCTTTTTTCAACCAAACCGTCTCATATTATTGTGAGGCGGTTTTTTTATTTTAAAAAGGTAAAAATTTTGCATTTTATTTTATTTTTCATATATTTGTTGATATAGAATTGGATAATTGAGTTAGAGACGGATAATTGAGTATTTAATAATCGTATTATTTACTTGATGTTTATTTATTTATCTAACCAATGAAAAAAACTTTAAAGTGCTATCTTTTTATAGCACTCTTTTTATCCTTCTGTCAGCCATTGTCAGCACAATCCAGTGCCGGCGCTAGCTCTACAGCCAATATTATTACACCTATTTCCATATCCAAAAGCGTTGACATGAATTTTGGCAATATTGCCGTAAAGTCCTCCGCCGGGGGTACGGTTGTATTAAACCCTTCCGGCACACGAACCCAGACAGGCGGCGTAACTTTGCCGGTTACATCAGGAACCACCAGCGCAGCATCATTTACAGTTACCGGTGAAGGAGTATATACTTATTCTATCACATTACCCTCCAGCAGCCTTACTATCGCAAATGGTGTTAATTCTATGACCGTGAGCGCATTTACAAGTAGCCCCTCATCAACAGGCACCTTAACTGCCGGCAGCCAAACTGTAAAAGTTGGAGCAACATTAAATGTGAATGCTGCACAGGCCACAGGCATATACACATCAACAAGCCCCTTCAATGTAACTGTGAATTATAATTAATAACAGTTTACCCACAAATTGCATTTCGTAATTTTATATTCCTAAATTAATATCAAATAAGAGATAGGTTTGCAGCAAACTTAGCAGTTAAATGTTTTTGAATTCTATATCTTTAAAGCATAGTTCTGGCATTCACTTTCATTCTATTTCAGATAAAAATCCATCGCAGAAAAACATACAGACAAACTGCTCAAACACCTTCCTTTTCGTCTTTATCTTTGGAGTTCTCTTTTCTTTTTCTCCGGGCAGAGTAATGGCGCAGGGTAATTTACTTATTATACCCAGGAGAGTGGTTTTTGAAGGTGCAAAAAAATCGGAAGAACTGAATATTGCTAACACGGGTAAGGACACAGCCACCTATATCATATCTGTAATAAATATAAGAATGAATGAAGATGGTTCATTCGAGCAGATCTCAGAACCCGACTCCGGGCAAAGCTTTGCAGGATCTTATCTTCGTTTTTTCCCTCATAAAGTTACACTCGCTCCAAATGAAGGCCAAGTTGTAAAAATACAGCTTACAAAAACAAATGAACTGACCAGCGGAGAATACCGTTCCCATGTCTATTTCAGGGCAGTACCCGACGAAAAGCCCTTGACGGAAAAAGAACCTGCACCTGCAAAAGATGCCGAACCAATAAAAGTGCTTTTGACCCCTATTTTTGGTATCACAATACCCGTCATTATCCGTGTTGGCGAATCTTCAACCAAAGTAAAATTTTCTGATCTGTCGTTTGCCATGGTAAATGATACCATTCCGGCGGTAAATGTAACATTTAACAGAACGGGAAATATGTCTGTATATGGAGGTATTAAAGTTGATTACATATCCGATGACGGCAAAACAACTACTGTTGGCAATGTAAAGGGTATTGCAGTTTATACGCCCAATCCTAAACGGCGCTTCCAGATACAATTGGCGAAAGAACCCGGAATAGATTACCACAAAGGCAAGTTGCATATTACTTACACGACAGATGTGAAAACCGATAAATTTACTGAAGGAGAAATAGTATTGAAATGAAAAAATGTTGCTACTATTTTTTTATAATAATTGGTATATTGATTTGTTTAAATGATGACTCATTTGCACAGTCAACAGCGACGGCTATGGCAACTGCCGTTGTGATAACACCTATCAGCATATCTAAAAGTGTAGATATAAATTTCGGAAATATAGGAGTATCAGCCAGTACAGCCGGCACCGTTATATTATCGCCATCAGGTTCACGCACTGCAACCGGTGGAGTGACGCTTCCTATTACATCGGGTACTATTACTGCAGCATCATTCAATGTTACAGGCGAAGGCGTATATACTTATTCCATCACATTGCCGTCATCAAGCCTGACTATTACAAGCGGTTCTAATACGATGACAGTAAATTCCTTTACGAGCAGCCCCTCCACAACCGGCACATTAAGTGCCGGTAGCCAAACCTTGACGGTTGGTGCTACACTAAACGTAAGCGCGGCACAACCTTCAGGCACTTACACTTCTGCATCGCCATTTAGCGTAACGGTAAACTATAACTAAAACAAGGCTTTTAGGTAAATAAAATACACATATTCTTTCATAATAACAATTTATGAATTCTTATGAATCACTATGTTTATTACCTGTGAAAATGTATATAATGTGTTGAGAAGTAAACCTAGCTCACGGGGTGGACTTTTGTAGCTTTCAGGGATAATGAAAGCACAGTATTGGCTAAGGCTAACAGCTGTGCTGTTATGTTTTTATACGCCATCATTGTATGGCCAGCTCACGGGCATAAAGTATATACCGGGAACTTATTCTACCATAGCAGCTGCAGTTACGGCATTAAACACTTCCGGTCCCGGCAGCGGGGGCGTGACATTTTATGTTGCTGCAGGTTACGCGGAAACAATAAGCGCTACTTTATCAATAACGACAACAGGAACTGCAGCCAACCCGATAGTATTTCAAAAAGATCCCGGAACTACAGGAGCGAACCCTCTAATAACCGCATACACAGGAGGTGTGGGCACGCCTGCCACAGCTACACAAGATGGTATATGGCGTTTATTAGGTTCTGACTACATAACAATAAACGGAATTGACTTACAGGATAATCCCTCAAATACTACGAATCCTTCGACGATGGAATATGGCTATGCTCTATATAAAGCCAGCACATCAAACGGTTGCCAGTTTGTTACCATTGAAAATTGTACCATTACCCTGAACAGGATCAACAATGCTACCGGCACAGCACCAATGGTTGACGGCTCCAGCGGCATTATTGTCATGAATGCTACAGCAAGTGCTGCCACAACAGCATTAGTACCCATCGCTGGTGGTACTAATTCCAACAACAAATTTTATGGAAACACGATCCAAAACTGTAATACGGGAATTGCAGTAATAGGTTATGCTGCTGCTTCCCCGTTTACTTTAGCTGATGCGAGTAATGATATTGGAGGCAATTCCTTGTCAACCGGGAATACAATAATTAATTTTGGAGGAGCAACGGGCGCGACAAATGCTGCAGCCGGCATACGTACTTTAGCCCAACATGGATTAAATGTTGCCTACAACACCATCAACAATAATAACGGCGGTGGTATCAATCATCCAAATGTTCTGCGCGGTATCTACATTAATACCTCCACCAGCGCAAGCGAAACGATTACAAATAACATCGTTACTGTAAAAGGCGGCGGCACAACACAGGCAGTTATTGGCATCGAAAATGATGCAGGAGCAACAGCGGCAAGTAATTCGGTTACGATCAGCAATAATACAGTTACCAATTGCTCTTATACAACGGCTACAACAGGTCCGCTATATGGTATTTATAACAACGCAGCATCGCCTGCTACACTTACAATACGGAGCAATACGATATCTAATGATTCTAACTCTGCAGGAACTACGGGTTTCTTATATGCGATCTATAATTCAGGAATAGCTACAAGCGTCACCATCAGCAGCAATACTATATCCGGCAATGCTACAGCATTATTGACAACGGGTTTATTTTGCGGTATATACAATGCCGCGGCAGTACCCAGCCTCACTATAGACAGCAATACCTTTTTTAATAATTATACAACGTCAGCATCCGGCTTACATATCCCTATTTATAATAGTGCAGCTGTAACAACTACTCTCAATATAAACTACAATAATATAGGCACGAACACAGCAAACGCCATTACATTTAATGCTGCAAATTCCGGCGCACAGATATTTATTGATAACGCGGGTGGCGGCGCTGCTTGTGCTCTATCTATAAGCAATAATATTTTCCAGGGCATAAATTATGCAACCGCCGGAACGGGTGGTAATACCTATATCGCAAACTCCGCCGCTACCCTGTCGCAAGCTATCAATAACAATACTTTTACTAACCTGAATGTAAATACTGCGGGTAGTATCACTTTTATTTCCAATAGTGTGGCAGTATCTGCATCAGGTACACAGAATGTGAACAGCAATGCTATTTCCGGGACGTTCACTAAAGCCGCCGGTGGAACCATTACATTATTTACCAGCGCTGCCACCTCTATTTCCGGAGCTGTGATTAATAATAACAGCAATAATTTTTCCAACATTACTATAAGTGGCGCAACAATTATTGCCGGATGGGCAAATACAGATGCAGGCGCAGGCACCAAAACAATACAGAATAATACATTTAGTAATTGGACGGGTGCAACAGGTGCAATAACTGCCATGTCTGTAAACCTTACAAGCGCCAATAATGCAACCACCGGCAATACAATTAACAACATTTCCTGCGCTTGTACTATAGTCGGTATTGCAACTGCTGTAGGCAACGATAATATTAATTTGAACACGATTGATACACTTACTACTACCGGCGCCTTAGCTGTAACAGGCATTTCGGTAACAAGCGGCACAAATAAAAAAATAAATAAGAATAAGATCTACCATTTGGTAGCCAATAATGCAGGCGGCACAGTAAATGGCATTTCGGTGTCGGGTACGAGCGTTGTAACTGCCAATATCTATAACAACCTGATAAGCGATCTGAGCACGCCAATATCAAGCGCAGCGGCAGACCCTGTAAGAGGCATTGCGATAACATCTACATCGTCTCCCGCTAATGTCAATGTCTATTATAACACTATTTATCTGAACGCGAGTTCATCAGGGGCTATTTTTGGCAGTACAGGTGTATATCATACTGCGAACGCTACTGCGACAAAGGCCACACTTGACCTGAGAAATAATATCATTATCAATACCTCCACGCCAAACGGCACAGGCCTTACAGTAGCATACAGGCGCTCGTCAAACGCCACAGCAAATTTTGCAACAACATCCAATAACAATCTCTTTTTTGCCGGTTCTCCTGCAACTAACCACCTGATCTATTATGATGGCACAAACTCCGAACAAACACTTATCAATTACCAAACACTGATCACACCCATAGATTCTGCATCGGTCACGGATGATATAACAACAAAATTTTTAAGCACTAACGGATCTTCCTCCTCTTTCCTGCATTTGAACACCACCGTCGCTACCCAAGCCGAAAGTGGTGGCGCCCCTATTACAGGCTATACAAGTGATTACGATGGCGATATTAGGCAAGGTAATACGGGATATACAGGCTCCGGCATTGCGCCAGACATTGGTGCAGATGAATTTGATGGAATTATTGCCACCGGTTTGTCTGGAACCTATACGGTAGGGAGTGGTGGAAATTTTACTTCCCTTACAGAAACGGGGGGCTTATTCGCCAGTATCAACAATTTTGGACTAAGCGGCAACGTCGTTGTGAATATTATTTCGGACCTAACAGAGGATGGAACCAACAATTTGTATCAATGGTTAGAAAGCGGCGCCGGAAATTACACCTTAACCATACAAACTAATTCAGCAACATTAAGAACCATTTCGGGTAACGTAGCAGGTGCCCTGATAACAATGAATGGAGTGGATAGGGTAACAATAGATGGCAGTTACAGCGGCGTTGGAAATTACCTCACCTTCACGAATACCAATACCCTTGGAACTGTAGGAACAGCATTTACTTTTATCGGTGGGGCGACTAATAATACGATCAGGTATTGTAATATAAATGCTTATGCAAATGCCACTAATGGAGTCATTCTTTTCAGTACATCTACCGTAGCTGGTGGAAATAGTAATAATACAATCAGTTATTGTAGCATAAATGCTACGGTAAGTGGCAATTCAGGGAATGTATGCATCTATTCAGCCGGTACAGCCGCCAATGCTAATTCGACGAATACAATCTCAAATAACAACATCTATAATTTTCATGACAGGGCTTTGGATATCACTGCAACCGGCTCCAGCGGATGGACAATATCAGGAAACAGTATTTATAATGGTACGGTATCTGGTAACATAAATTATGCAGCGGCGTCTACACTTCAAGGTATCAGGGTACTCGGTGGTTCAGGTTATTCCATACTTAATAATTATATCGGTGGCAGCGCCGCATCGGCAGGAGGGGGTACAGCCCTTGATACTTCCAGCACCGGCCTGCTTACTTACACCGGCATATTATTAACCACAAGTAGCGCATCCCCTGCTTCTAATATAAAGGGCAATACTATTGCGGGCATATATGTATCCTGTGTGCCCAGCGCAGCCAACTCACTCGTATTTGAGGGTATAGAAACGAACGGATCGGGAGTTAATATTGGTGGCACATTGACAGGAGATGGCAATACAATTGGCAGCAATTCAAGCAATGGCTCTATATCAGTAACGACATCTACAGCTACCAACAAGACTTCACTCATACGTGGGATATATTGCAACAGCTCCAACGGACTTATTGATGGAAACCAGGTAGGCGGTATAGATATCAAGAATATCGGGGCAACTCCCGGCGCTTCCACTATCTATGGTATATATGTAAACAGTGCAACAGCTCCCTCGCAGGTGAATAACAACATCATTGGCAGCACGGGCGCGGGAGCAGCAAGCAATAGCATTCGCGTGCTTCCTGCATCCACAGCCGTGGGTACTACTTTAACAGGAATAGCAGTAGGGGCAACAGTAACATCAACCATACAGGTAAATAATAATATTGTTAGGAATATCAGCCATCAAAGCTCATCAACCACTGCCGGCACTCTAACCGGCATAAGTAATGCCGCTACAACACCTGCGGTAGTAACAATAAGCGGCGATTCTGTCCTGAACAATACACTGACTGCTACTACCGGTGCATTTTACGGCATTTATAATATTGCGGTAAATCCCACCTCGCTTACTATAAGCAACAACATGGTGTCAGGTAATTCTACGGTGTCAACAACAACAGGCACGCTATATGGAATATATACATCCGGTGCACCAACTACAATTACAATCACTAATAATACAGTAGCGAGCAATATTACCCCCTCCACACAAACGGGCGTATTTGCAGGAATTTATAATAGCGCTACTCCAACAACCTTAAACATAAACAGTAATACATTATATGGGGATACCGTAAAGTCAACAACCGGAGTGCACTACCATATTTATAATACAGGGGCTGTAACAACTACTTTAAATATCAATACAAACAATATTGGCACAAATACTGCGAATGCTATAACTTTTTTTAATGTGGCTAATTCCGGTGCGCAGATATTCATCAACAATACAGCCGGCGCAGCAACTGCGGCTTTGTCAATAAGCAACAATAATATCCAAGGTGTAAACTACGCTACAGCAGGAACAGGCTCAAATACCTATATCTCCAACACAGCTGCTACGCTTTCACAGGCAATAAACAGTAACACTTTTACCAACCTAAGTGTAAGTACCACAGGGAGCATAACTTTCATTGCTAACAGCGTAATAGTCCCGGCAACGGGTACTCAAAATGTAAATAATAATTCAATTTCAGGAACTTTCACTAAATCAGCAGGAGGTACAGTTACCTTATTTTCCAGCGCAGCAGCCTCTGCAACAGGTGCCGTAATTAATAACAATAGTAATAACTTTTCCAATATTACTGTCAGCGGGGCAACAACCATTGCGGGATGGGTAAATACGGATGTCGGAACGTCTACAAAAACGATACAAAATAACATTTTTAGCAGTTGGACAGGAGGCACCAGCGCTATTACAGCTTTAACAACCGGCATTGCCGGCACAAATAATGCGATCACAGGCAATGCGATCAACAATATTTCCTGCGCATGTGCGATCACGGGAATTGTATCGGGTGCCGGTAACGACAATATCTACTTAAACACATTAAACACGTTTTCTTCAACGGGAGCATTTGCTGTTACGGTTATCTCGATAACAGGTGGGACAACTAAGAATATCTACCAGAATAAGATCTATGATATTCAAGGCAGCAGTGCGAGCAGCACTGTAAACGGCATTTTGGTATCAGGTACAACTATCGCCACAATAAACATTTACAATAACCTGATCGGCGACTTGCGTGCCATAGCCGCAAATGTAAGTGCAGGAGATCCCATAAGGGGCATCAGTATAACGGCTACAGCGGCAAACTCGACGATCAATGTGTCTTTCAACACCTTATATCTCAATGCTACATCAAGCGGCACTAATTTCGGTACATCCGTCATTTTCCATACTGCCAGCGCCACAGCAACCACTGCAAAACTAAACCTGAGAAATAATATTATAGCCAATACATCAACACCAAATGGTAACGGGATAACCGTCGCTTATCGCAGATCATCAACAAATTTGACAAATTACGGCTCAACTTCCAACAACAATCTTTATTATGCAGGCACTGCAAGTACAACCAGGCTGCTTTTTTATGATGGCACGAATAAAGATCAGGTGATGAGTACTTTTCAGACAAGGGTTGCAAACAGAGATTCAGTTTCTGTTACTGAAAATGTTACGACGAAATTCCTGAGCACAACCGGTTCGTCATCTTTATTCCTGCATATCAGTTCAAGCATCGCAACATTAGTTGAAAGCGGTGCCGCTAATGTGAGCGGCATTACCACCGATTACGACGGACAAATACGTGCCGGCAATCCGGGCTACCCCGGCATATCCACATCTCCGGATATTGGAGCTGATGAAATTTCGGGTTTGGATTCCTTACCGCCTACCATTACCTACACTGTTTTAGGAAATACCACATCAACCAGTAACAGGAGCTTAACAGGTGTAACTATTACAGATAATAGTGGTGTAAATACCACAGTTGGCACAAAGCCAAGGATCTATTACAAAAGACTTTCTGACGCAAATACATGGTTGGATAATACGGCGAGTACAAGTGGATGGAAATATACGGAAGCTACCAATTCTTCATCACCTTTTAGTTTCACTATAGACTATACTTTGTTATTCAAGGGCACGACAGTTGTTGCAGGGCCTATACAATATTTTGTTGTGGCACAGGATGTTGCAACAATAGCAAACGTAGGCATCAACTCTGGAGTATTCAATTCAACTCCTGCAAGCGTTGCGTTGACGTCTGCTGCATTCCCCGTTACAGGAACAATTGATAATTATAATATTCCGTTTTCCGGCACTTATAATTTGGGTACGACGGAAGTATTCAGTTCATTCTCTAAAGCCAATGGCCTTTTTGCTGCTATCAATAGCGCGGGACTAATGGGTAACACAACAATAAATGTCACATCAGATGTTACCGAGGATGGAACAACGACATTTAACCAATGGACCGAATCGGGTGTTGGAAATTATACACTGACTATTCAGCCCGATGACGCAAGTTTAAGAACAATTTCCGGAAATGTAACGGGGGCAATGATCTCTTTCAACGGAGCTGACAGGGTAAGTATTAATGGCAGCAATGGCGGCGCAGGCAATTATCTTACCTTCAGAAATACAAACACCGCCGGAGCTACAGGCACTGCTTTTACTTTTGCTAACGGATCGGCCAATGATTCATTAAACTATTGCAATATTGAGGCTTACGCAAACGCAACAAACGGGGTTATTCTTTTCAGCACATCATCTGTTTCCGGTGGCAACAGCAATGATGTCATTATCAATTGCAATGTAAATGCAACAGTAAGCAGCAATACAGGAAATGTATGTATCTACTCTTCAGGTACAGTTGGCAATGAAAACTCAAACAATACTATTTCAAACAACAGCATTTATAATTACCGCGACAGGGCACTGGACATCACTTCAACAGGTTCGTCGGGATGGACCATATCAGGGAATAGCTTGTATAACGGTACAGTCAGCGGTTCAGTCAACTATGCAGCTGGTTCTGGCCTTCATGGCATAAGAATACTCGGGGGGGCAGGTTATTCTATATTAAGCAATTATATAGGCGGAAATGCTGCATTGGCATCCGGGAGCAATGCCGTCTATTCGTCAGGTTTCGGCAACGTATCCTACCAGGGCATTTTGCTAACCACCAATAGTAGTTCTCCTGTATCCAATATTAAAAGCAATACGATCGCTGGCATAAGCGTATCATCTTTACCTGGTTCCAGCTCTTCTCTTGCTTTTGAAGGTATTGAGACAAATGGCAGTGGGATCAATGTAGGCGGCACGTCAACAGGCGATGGAAATACAATAGGTTCTGCTACAGGAAATGGCAGCATCGTGATTACAACCACAACGACATCGACCGCAAACACATCTGTAGTAAGAGGTATTAATTGCAGCAGCACCGGAGGAATAATATCAAGAAACCAAGCCGCTGGTATCGACATAAACAACACAGGTAGCTCTCCGGCCTCTTCCACCTTTAATGGAATATATATTAACAGTGCAAGCCCACCTGCCAAAGTAGATAGCAATACGATCGGCAGTACAACAACAAGCAACAGTATACGAATTTTGTCCGCATCAACTGCAACAACAAATGTTATTTATGGTATTTTAGCCGGTTCAAGTATCACATCTGCTGCTGAGATCGACACCAATACCATAGAGAACATCAGCAATTTAAGTACAACATCCTCCGGGGCTTTTATAGGTATTAATAATACATCTACATCCTCAGCATTTATCACCATCAACAATAACACAATAAAAAACATAGGTACAGCTGCAAACTCAAATAGCAGTTCCACCGTTTATAGTGGGATCACTTCTACATCTTCATCAAAGATCAATAATAATACTATTAACAACATATCATTGTTGGCTACGGGAAGTGCTGCACAAGTATTTGGCATAAATGTTTCTGGCGCATTTCTCGATACAATATCGGGTAATGTTATTTCCAATCTTTCAACCGCTTCCACAAAAACAGCCGACATTGAAACCGGCGCACCTTCGGGCTACGACGTTTGCGGCATCCTTAATTCCGCATCGGTGTCCGGGCAATTAATATCGGGCAATATAATATCCGCATGCAGTTCTACAACAACATCGGCGACAAACACAGCCATAACAGCTATTGCAGTTGCCGGCACGTCGTCGTCCGGTAACATTAATAATAACAAGGTCTACACTTTCACAAATACGGCTACCGGAACATCAACATTCCCCGGAATAAGCGGGATAATGGCTACCAACGGCCAATTTAATGTTTACAATAACTCCATCAGAGTAAGCAACTCAACGAATACAAACGGAGTTAAGATCTATGGCATCAACCATGCTGCAGGCAACAACTGGAATTACTATTTCAATAGTATAAGAATTAGTGGCAGCTCAACTGGTACGGCACGCACAGCAGCTTTTATTAGACCGGTATCGGGAACATTGTTACTGAAAAACAATGTTTTTGTAAATACGCGGACAGGCAGTGGTTCTAATTATGCCATTAGCAATATTGTATCTCCGCCAACAAGCAACTGGACCTCATCTACTGCTGATTATAATGACCTGTATAGTGCAACAGCAGCTACAACAGCAGAATGGGGAGCGGGAACGAACAGCACTTTTTCACAGTGGCAAACATCATCAAGTGGAGGTTCGCACTCTGTTAATAGCTCTGTCAGCTTTGTTACATCAACTACTGATCTGACACCTAATAGTCTTTCGGATTGTTTTATCAATAATGCGGGAACACCCATTACCAGCCCGGTTAATATTAATATCGACATAAATAACGTCACGCGTAGTTCAACAAATCCTGACCTTGGTGCATACGAATTTACCTATACTGCGTTTACAACAACAGCAAACAATAGTTCTCCCGTTTGTAATGGCAGTACCGTAGCACTATCTTCCGACCCAGGCAATGCATTAAACCCGACATATAGCTGGACTGACCCTACAAGTACAGTAATTTCAACAGCGCAAAACCCTACTGTAACAGCTTTAAGCGGCCTATATATGGTTACAATTACCGACGTAAATGGTTGCTCCGCTTCATCTAATACTACAGTATCCCTTAATGCACGTCCTACGGCTGTATTAACAGGTGCCACCTCAATATGCCAGGGCAGTTCTACAAATCTGAACTTTGCAGCAACTGGCATAGGAACTATCAGTGGCACATTAAATAGCGGCGATGTTTTCAGCGGGATAGCACCTACGTTTACACTGAGCGTTTCTCCGGTAGATACGATTGCTTATAGTATCATTAATATGTCCGACAGCAACTGTAATTCTATAGTGCCAACCGACGTTCCTGATACTGTCACTGTTATTGTTACACACCCAGGCAATTGGCTGGGGACAAGTAGTGCGAATTGGAATGACGCGAGTAATTGGTGTGGCGGCATTCCCGATTCGACCTTTGATATACTCATACCATCGGGTGTACCTAATTACCCAACTATAAGCTCCGGAACAGGCGCTACAGGTGATCTTACCATCAAAAGCGGCGCTTCGCTAACAATAAACGGTGCTACTGTGCAAATAGGCGGTACAATATATAATAGTGGCAGCATAAATGCAGGTAGTGGCAGCATTGAAATGAATGGCTCTTCGGCCCAGGTAATACCTACAGGCTTATTTTCGTCGAACACGGTCAACAACCTTAAAATAAACAATAGTGCAGGTGTTAGTTTATCCGGTGCACTTAATATTTCCGGTGTACTATACCCTGCGAATGGAAACTTCACAACAAATTCCTACCTCACACTACTTTCAACCGCTACACAGACTGCCTTAATAGATGGTAGCGGCAGCGGCCAGGTGCTTGGCAATGTTACTATGCAATGTTACCTTCCTAAGGGGTTTGGTTATAAATATTTCAGTTCTCCCTTCCAGTCTGCAACTGTAAGTTCATTTTCAAACAGCGTGAATTTGGCTGCTACTTTCCCTACATTTTACAGCTACAACGAAAATGTTGTATCCTCTGGCTGGGTCAATGATACTGCAGCAGCAGGTTCTCTCACACCATTCCAAGGATATGCGGCCAATTTCGGGACATCAACTTCCCCGGAGACGGTAAGTTTTTCAGGCGTTGTGAATAATAATACTATAAATTCCGGTACTCTTTATAATCATAATCAACCATATACATTAGGCTTCAATCTTGTTGGCAACCCTTATCCATCTCCAATTGACTGGAATGCATCCAGTGGATGGACCAAAACAAATATTGATAATGCCGTTTACTATTTTAACGCCAGTGATACCAATCAATATACGGGGACCTATAGTTCCTATATAAACGGAGTATCCAGCGATGGGATTGCCAATAATATCATTCCGGCTATGCAGGGCTTTTTTATTCATGTTTCAAATGGCACATACCCGGTGTCAGGCTCTATAACCCTAACCAACGCGGCAAGAATAGATAATCTTTCCCCGGTTTTTCATAAATCTACTTCTTCTGTGCCTTTCTCATTACTAAGGATCGGAGCCAGTTTTGCAGATAGCGGCCCGGCATCTGATCTGGCTGTGATTTATTTTAGTGATTCTGCTTCTGTTTCTTATAATAAAACAACTGACGCACTTAAATTAATGAATACAGACCTCAGTTTGCCGGGATTATATGCGTTGGCACCGGACGCCACAAAACTTTCAATACGCGCGATACATAATCCGGCAGACACTGAGATAGTAGTGCCATTGGGTATTCAGACTGCCCGAAAAGACTGGGTACTGTTTAACGCCTGCGACATAGAAAAGGTGCCTTTTGATATGCACATCTACTTTACCGATATGAAGACAGGCAAGAAACAGGATCTTCAGACAGACCCGCAATATCAGGTTTACCTGGATGCAGGGAAGTTTGAAAACCGCTTCTACATCGTATTCAGCAAAAGTGATACCATACACATACCCCTCCCGCTGGATGAATTAGACGCATATACCACCGGCAAAAAATTATTTGTGTATATGGAAGCCGATAACGGTGAACTTCTTATCATCAATATGTTGGGCCAAACAATTTTAAAGCAAAAAATTTATGGCAAAGGCTATCATGAAACAGACCTGGATGTAAATAATGGCAATTATGTAATAACACTTTATTCTGCCGCTGGCAGGCTTTCTAAAAAAATATTTATCGTAAATAATTAAATGAACGTTGATTTTAATCATATAAGCATAGGACAGGTTATCCTCCGGTTTCATAGCATGCTAATATTCCTTTCAGTTCCGGCGAATATATATGCACAACAGAAACCACCTAAGCCGCTTATCCTTTATGTGAACCCTGCACAAGGCTTGAGCTTTGGTGCTTTCTTCCAAGGAACGACGGGAGGTTCAGTAATTGTTTACCCGAATGGCTCCCGCTCAGTTACTGGCGATATTATACAAGCCAGTCTTGGTTATTCTTACGCACCGGCTATCATTGAAGTAGAAGCTACCCTTGGCACCGTAATAACTATACTAAACGGCCCGGACGTAAGCCTGTCTGGCAGCAATGGTGGGACTATGTCCTTGCATTTAGGCAGTTCCAGCCCTACCTCACCTTTTATTTCAAATGCCAACCCGCCGTCCAGGACACAAGTAAAAATAGGGGCTACACTAACTGTTGGAAATGCATTAGCTAACCCTTCCGGAAGTTACAGCGGTTCTTTCCAGGTAACATTTGTTCAACAATAGTATTAGAAATTTAATGAAAGGCAAAACAACATATATTATCCTCAAAAACTATTTGCACCTACGGGCTGTAGTTATACTGAGGATATTTGTGTTGATATTATCGGGGCTATATCTTTTTCCCTATACAGCATGTGCTCAGGAAGAATCATCCTACAACGAGATATATGTATCACTGGATGTGAGGGGCATCGGCATAACAGAAATACCGGGGATCATAAACAATAATAATGCGTACCTGTCTTTTACAGATGTTTTTGACTATTTGAAAATCAAAAATGACCCCTCGCTAAAACTTGATTCCGTCACTGGTTTTTTTATTAACCAGGACTCTACTTTTATTATTGATAAAACACATAACCTGATCCGCTACAAAGACAAACAATATGAACTTGATCCAAACGACCTCATCAAGACGGAATCCGGCCTATACCTGAAGACAGAATATTTTGGGCTCGTCTTCGGTTTGGATTGTAAATTTAATTTCCGGAACCTTTCTGTTACTTTAACCACAAATAAGGAATTGCCCCTTATGCGCGACCTTAGGCTCGACGAAATGCGGCATAATGTTAATCACCTGAATGGAATGGTAAAGGCAGATACCACTGTACAGGCAGCCCACCCGTTTTTCCATTTAGGCATGGCAGACTGGTCTGTTATCTCCACCCAGCAAACAAGCCAACCTAATGATACCAGGTTTGGCCTTTCGTTAGGCTCAGCCCTGGCGGGGGGCGAAGCAAATGCTGCTCTCAATATAAGCAGCACGGAGCCTTTTGACCAAAGGCTGCAATATTATATGTGGCGTCATGTAAATAATGACAACAGTGTTTTGCGGCAGGTGCTTGCGGGTACAATCTACACGCAATCTATATCGTCCATATACGCACCTGTGGTCGGGCTGCAATTTACTAATACACCTACTACATTCAGACGTTCATTCGGCACCTATACTTTAAGCAACACAACTCATCCGGGCTGGATGGTCGAGCTGTATGTGAACAACGTATTGGTTGATTATAAAAAAGCCGATGCTGCCGGCGTTTATACATTCGAAGTACCACTTGTATATGGTAATTCTATAGTTAAACTGCGGTTTTACGGTCCATGGGGAGAGACCTATACCCGCGAGCAAAATATTTCTATCCCCTTTAATTTTCTTCCCTCACATGAATTTGAATATACCGTAAGCGGTGGAATAGTGGAGGATGGACATAATTCGCAATTTTCGCGTGTAAACCTTAATTATGGATTAAGTAAACGTATAACGGTAAGCAGCGGTGTAGAATATCTTTCTTCTGTCACATCGGGCACAACTATGCCTTTTCTCAATACTTCCATAAGGCTGGCTACCGGTTTGCTGCTTAACGGTGATTATACTTATGGTGTCAGGTCCCGGGGATTACTTAGCTACAGAACACCTTCTGACATGCAATTCGACTTGAATTATATAAACTACAATGAAGGACAAACCGCAATCAATAATAATTATCTTGACGAAAGAAAAGCTATAATGACCATCCCTATAAGGGGGAATAATTTTTCGATGTTTTCACGCATTACGCTTGATCAGGTAACGCTTCCTGAAACTAAATACAGCACCGCAGAATGGATGCTGTCGGGGTCAGTATTTGGCGCCGGTATCAATATGAGCACATTTGCTTCTTTTCTCTACCAAAACAGCCCCTATGTCTACACAAACCTTTCTATTGCCTTCAGGCTTCCCAAAGAACTTGTTTTTACGCCCCAGGTACAATATGAGTATGACGACAACCAGTTCATCTCTTTAAAAGGCTTAATAGAAAAACGGGTATTCAAAAAGGGCTTTCTAAATTTCTCTTACGAACAGAATTTCAAAAGTAATATTGAAAATATAACATTTGGTTTCCGTTATGAATTACCATATGCGCAAGTAAGCTTTAATACTGTTTATAACAATCTTAATACGTCATTTGTTGAATCTGCAAGGGGCAGCTTGATGTATGATACTAAGACAAATTATCTGAATGTAAATAACCGTATCAGTGTAGGTAAAGGCGGTATCCTTCTTGTTCCTTACCTGGACCTTAATTGCGATGGCAAACGAGATCCTGACGAGCCAAAAGCATTAGGACTTAAGTTTCGCATCAACGGTGGCCGAATAGAAAATGTAATGCGCGACTCGACTATCCGCATCCTTGACCTGGAGCCTTACCTAAATTACCTGATAGAGCTGGACCCTAACAGCTTTGATAATATTGCCTGGCAAATGCAAAAGAAAGCTATAAGCATAGCAATTGCCGCTAACCAATTTACAGAAGTGGACATTCCAATAGCGGTTGTAGGAGAAGCTTCCGGCCTGGTGTACATGAGGTCTGAACGGGGTGATAGAGAACAGGGAAGGATCATAGTTAACCTTTATAATAAAGATTCAAGCCAGATAGCACGCACCCTTTCTGATGCGGGTGGTTTTTTCAATTTTACAAATCTTGCACCAGGCGCTTATTTTGTAATGCCCGATACCAGCCAACTTAGTAAACTGCATCTTATTTCTTCGCCATTGTTGCTACCATTTACTATTTATAAAAACAAGGATGGCGACGTAATAGATGGGCTTAAATTCGTTCTCAAAAATTATCCGGAAACTGTGCCGGTTCTACATAATGATAAAACAGATACCATACATAAAGGCGATAATATCCATGCGGAGCAAAGAAAGCAAGCTCATAAGACTAAAGTTATCACGAAGAATAATTCTACACATCCAATTAAACAATTGAAACAGAAACCGGCAGTTTCGCAGAACCATTCAAAGACAAGCACAAACGCCGTTCTCGATAAACCCATAGAAAAGCACGCAAGCAATATTAAGCCTGTAACACATACTGCCAACCCAAAACACAAAACGACTCCAATTAAACACCCGATAAAAACGCATGCTGTTATACAGCACAAGCAGGCGTTAAAAACGCATAAGGCTGTTGCTATCCACAAAAAAGCACAAACCAAACATCCTCTGCGAGCAAACAACCGTGTTCCACAACAACATCTCGTAAAACATGCGAGCAATAATAGGCACGCTCTACAGCATAGTAAGGCTGTAAAGACCAATACTGCAGAACATTTTGTAACTCATATTTCAAATAGCAAACGCACTGCCATACACCGTCACCACTATAAACACAAGCATTTATACAAAAACAAGCAAGTGAAATTGAGATATAACGTGAAACCGAATACAGCACGTAACCCAGTTATAAATAACACAGGAGATACTATTAAAGATAAAAAGGATATTAAAACACCATCCGCCACTAAACCTTACTCACCTAAAAAGCTATTCCAATGGCTGCATAACACGCTTCACAAGCCGACAAATTCTTTTTCTTCTCATTTCCGATAGTCCCTAAAGTATTATGTGTAGGAACATGCTAAAATGGTGGTCCAAATAATGAAAAAAGGCTCCAAAACTCGCTGAGTTTGGAACCTTTTGTGACCCTGTCAGGATTCAAATTAAAAATTAAAACCCTGTTTGGTAGCCCCTTTATTGGGGCTTTGGATAATCAGGGGACACAAAAAGGGACACAAAAAGTGCCTTAATATGTCGCAGCGCTACCATCTTCTTGCGTATCATCTTCAAAGGTTAGTATATAGACCCTATTCCCTTTTTCATCCTCGGTAGGCCAGTATGAGGCTATCATTGCACCGTTACCTTTTGTTGCTTTATAATACTTCTTGCTTTTCCATACGCTAACATCTGTGTTATAATCGCCCCTTAACTCACACACTTCTCTTATCACGCGCTTTATTTTATTTTTCGTGATTTTTTCTGAAATAACCACGTCCACCACACCGCGCTCTTGATGTATTATTTCATATTTTACATGGCTTGTCTTAATAGTGATTGGTCTGTTTCTTTTTTCTGGTGCTGCGTTTTCTATCTCCTCCTTGTTAATGGGTTCTTGTTTTTGCAATTCTCTTTGCTTTTGAGCAGTTTCTAAACAACCTGTGCATGTTTTTAAAAAGAACAATAAAATAGCCAAGCCAATTATTCCAAATATAGAAGTGGTTTTATTTGCATTCATTTTGTCGTAATTTTTGGGTAAAAAAAATAGCGTAACTGAAATTCTTTTGCTACCCACGGCTTACGACAGCCAGTTAACACAAAAGACACAGTTACGCCATGTGGCGTATCAAAATCAATATGTGTTAACGTGCTACTTAAAAGTCGTAATTTAGGGTAGCATTCTTGATGGATACAATATGTTTATCTATTCATAGATTCCGTTTGGTTGATGTAAAAGTAAAAATTATTTACAAAGTGGTATATTTGCATTATAGATAAATCACCCTATATGGAAAAGTTAAAGCAATCAAAAGCTACACCCGAAAAGAGGGGTAAATCACCATTCCCAAAGGGATGGCCGGGCAAAGGGTTTAGAGCCAGTCGTGAAATCAGAACAGCAAAAGAAATGATAAAGGCAGAAAAATTACATAGAGAAGGTATTCTTTACGTATAGTTTATAGTCTTTAAGAAGTCCAATATACGCAGCCAATATTGTTACATCTAATTCATGCTTGCTAATGTGAGTTTTCTTTTCGTGAATTGCATACTCTGTTAAAAGTACCCGGTAATAATACTTGGCTATTTTCAATATACCACCTTGATGTGGTATGACCTTTAAATGAAAATGCGTGCCTTTTTCGGGGTCTAACCATTTATAAGCTGTACCATTTTCGTAAACTATTTTAATCGCAACCTTATAAGTATCCATTTATCAAACTTACAATGCAATTATTATTCACGCAAGCCCCCTTATATAAGGAACACCAAATGGTACAAATTACCGTAAAAACACCTAATATAAAATTATATAACATATAATTTATTGCTGTCAAAATATGCTGAAACACAATAGGGGTGCTATGTATAGCACCCCTATTGTGTATAAATAAATAATAACGTGACCCTGTCAGGATATTTGGTAAATTTACAAAATATTGATTATCAGTATAGTTTTATTGTTTTTATTGTTTTTTGACACATATAGATAGGCCTTAAAACGTATTTGCAGTGGTTTTTACTTGCCATATCCCAGCGATCTTGGTAATCTTCTTATCATTGTCGGGGTAGTCTTCTTTGTTCTCGCTTCTCAGGGTCCAGTAACCTTCTTTTTTGCCAGGGTGAATATAAAATATATTGCTGCGGCTGTCATCGAATAAGACAAGGTGAGGGTAGCCAAAGAGCACATCTTCCAGTGGGACGAACTGGACGCTTACCCTGGAACCTTTAAATATCAATTTCTCCATATTATCACTGGTAACGGTAATGATAAAATGGGCCACTGTATGGGGTACTCTGAAAAAGTCATTAGGATGAGCCAGGAGCATGGAGTAATCGTTCTTGTAATGTTCAGTTATCAATTTTTCTGGGCTATTATATCTCTCTAATAACTCTCCGAATGTATTGAAGTATGGAACAAAACCATTTAAGTCTGTCTCTGTGGGTAAAAATTTCTCAAAATACTTTCTGTTTATAATTTGTTGATTGCCAATAGTATGTATGGGCTGCAATGATAAATCTATATTATCGTTTTTTTGGTGATTTCCATCATCATTGCGGGGCGTTAACGGGGGCTTAACGAAAGGAGGTGCTATTGTTTTGTTATTGCCATATGATGCCTCTCCCTCATTTACCTGAAAGGACTGTATTTCTTTATGCAGTTTGGCGTTGGCCACGAGGATTTTGATTTCAGACTTCGATTTACTTGATAATTCATTCAAAACCTTAGTAAGTATTGTTAAATCGGTGCCATTAATTTCCGCCTTTTCATTTCTCCAATTATATAAAGAATGGCTTGCAATGCCCGTCAATGCTGATAAAGCATTCATGCTTACTGGAAATTCCTTTAGTTTTTTTTACTACATCCATAACAAATAATTAAAAAATTTCTTCATAGCGTCAATACTGAATTTGATAGTATTTTTAAGTAATTATCTTGTAAAATGTTTGTAATTACAAGGTAATTACCAATCTTTGCACTACACTTTTAAAGTAAACAACAAAATAAGACAAAAAGATGAAACGCCAAATAACTGAAGCTGAAAAGGAAAGGGCAAGGTTGATAAAGGAATTGCAGGAAATAGCTACACAGGTTACCCCACAGCAAAAAATAGAATGGTGCGCAAAGAATGAAACACACTTTGGTAAGTGGTGTGCCATCCGCATTCGTAACCTTACCCACCTCATTGCTAAACACCTCTGCCGATAGCCAGCGCTTGTCCAG
>Ga0206970_10061_pt1 | contig 30925 bp, 27 predicted proteins | sample Alteio_BWOrgHeat_88_FD_152964 | JGI IMG/M metagenome (GOLD analysis project Ga0206970, IMG submission 152964) | Enriched cells from forest soil in Barre Woods Harvard Forest LTER site, Petersham, Massachusetts, United States -... | ecosystem: Environmental > Terrestrial > Soil > Temperate forest >... | reverse complement strand
GCCGGAAGCGCTGACAACAGGTAAAGCATTAACAGTAAGCACAGCGTTATTGCTTGTTGTCCCGGCACCCGCGCAGGTAGTGTTTGTAACAAGACAAGTATAGGTACCAGCATTGGCAACAGCAATACCGTTAAGAATATAAGTTGCGTTTGTCGCGCCAAATATAGGAGTATTATTAACCATCCATTGGTAAGCAAAGTTGCTGCCTATTGCAGAAACTGAAAAGGTATCTGCACCACCTACACAACGGGTTGCGGAAAGGGGTTGGGTAACAATGCCCGGGTTGCAGGATGTGCCGCTTACATAAACAGTATAGTCCTGCCAGGTGCCGTCTACACCATTTGCATAACAGGCATCCGCAACACCAAATTGATCAAATTCACCGCCCATAATCCTCATCCTGTAATAACCTGTAGGTGTGTTTGATGGAACTGAAACAGTAAGGTTAAATGTATAATTGCTACCTGAGACATAAGAATTTGACGTAAGCATTTCTCCTGGATCCCCAAAAGAGTAATTACTGTTCAGGTCGATGTATGCCGTGCAACCCATGTATGAGTATACCGTAACATGTAATGAAGTTGAAACGCCTGCGGTCATATTAATCGTATCACCTACATGGGTCGTAAAATCATGATTACAATTGTTAATGGTATTATTTACCCCACCAATAGTAACATTGGATATATAACCGTAATTGTTAAACGAACAATAAAACATAGAAGGGGTGCAATAAGATTGGCCCTTGGCATTATTTACAATCAATGCGAAACTGCAGAGCAACAGGATAAACTGTAGTGTGAAGATTTTTTTCATAAAATATGTTTATTAAGATTGTATTCTACTCAATATAATATATTGACAGGCTACTAATTTAATGTATTATTCCAAAATAATCAAAAGCAAGACAATTTTTATTTTATTATTACTTCAAATTGACCGTTAATATTAAAAATAAGCGGCCCGAAGTTGTTGCCAGGCAATATTTATGCAAATAAACGAAATATTATATGTCCTCATTTCTATTTAAAACATTGCATATTTTATAAATATTTTATAGCGGTGTTTTTACTTTAAATTTGCGAGACACTCTTTAGCAGAACAATGTACATAAGAAACCAGGCTTTTAAAGACGAAGAAACCCTTCTTGAGCTATTATTTGATTTTAGCTTGGGAGACCCATCTGAAATAATAATTGGGGAACTAAAGGTAATTGAAAAAGAATTGGCAGAGAATGAAGCATACACCCAATACTTCAATTCGTTGACAGATGAAGATGACCGTATAGAACTGCAAGAAGAAGAGACGAGTATCAGGCTTGCAGAAAAATTAATGCAGCTATTTGATGCCTTTGAAGTGAAGGACTCTAAATTATACGGTGTAAAACAAGGCCAAAAAGAACTCTTATATGCAATGTATCTCTATTAATAGCAGCCTTTTCCCATTCTGTTAAAAATTTATAAAAACCTATTATTAAGGGCTGATAAAAAGCAGAGAAAATTATATTTGCAATTACCGGCACAAAACATGCTTCGCTTTCAACACTCATATCATTTATTTGCTTTGGCACTTGTGCCTTTGTTCATCATTCTTTTTACATGGATGATATATTGGCGCAAAAAGAAATTAAAAAAACTCGGGGATGAAAAATTGGTGATGGGGCAGGTGCTTGGTTTTATACCGGGAAGAAATACTTTAAAGTTTGCACTCCTTGCCTTAGGTTTTTCATTTATTGCTATTGGCTGGGCCAACCTGCAATCTGCCGACAAATCTGAAAAGGTGCAGCGGAAAGGTGTGGATGTGATCTTCGCCCTGGATGTAAGCAAAAGTATGCTTGCTAAAGACGTGCAGCCAGACAGGCTTACGCGCGCCAAACAACTCATCTCGCATATAATGGACAAGATGCATAACGACCGTGTAGGCCTTATTGTTTTTGCCGGGAGGTCATATATGCAGGTGCCGCTTACGGTTGATTACAGCGCTATGAAAATGATGCTGCAAAATGCAAACCCCGATATGGTACCTACCCAGGGCACAGTTATTGGCGATGCCATTGACATGGCCATGCAATCATTTTCTAAACAGGAAAGAAAATACAAATCCCTTGTTATCATTTCAGACGGCGAGGACCATGATGAACAGGCTATACAAAAAACTAAAGATGCTGCTGAAACGGGCGTAACAATACATACTATAGGCATAGGCTCTCCGCAAGGTGCTACTTTATACGACCCTGTAACAAAATCCGTAAAGCTCGACGAAACCGGCAACCCTGTAATAAGCAAACTCAATGAAGATGAATTAAAGAGCATCGCGACCGCAGGTCATGGTGTGTATTATCTTTTACAGAACACTGATCAGGTAAGCGACAAATTATTGAATGAACTTGACGGGATGGAACAAAAAAGCTTGGGTTCAGTTGTCTTTACAGACTACACCAGCTATTTTCAATATTTTCTTATTATAGGTTTTATAGCTTTATTAATTGAGTGGATGCTTCCCGGTGTAAAAAAGAAAGCAATAACAATATGAGGAAACTGATCACATACATCCTGGTTTGCACTGTCTGCCCGGCTGCTTATGCCCAGACCAATAACCTCCTTATAGATAAGGGCAATAAGCTGTATGAGGAACAGAAATATAAAGAGGCCGCATCTGTTTATCAAAAGGCATTATCTAAAAACCCAACGTTTACGCCCGGCCTGTTTAACCTTGGTAACTCATTGTATCAACAGAAACAATTTGATGCCTCAAGACAAGTATTAGGGGCCACTGAAAAGGCTGCTACAGATAAAAATGGCAAGGCAGCAGCAGAATATAATACCGGTAATACCTACATGGCAGAAAAAAAATGGGAAGATGCTGTAAAGTCCTATAAACAGACTTTACGCAACAACCCTCAGGACGCCGATGCAAAATATAATCTTTCTTATGCCGAAGAAATGATGAAGCAAAAACAAGGCGGTGGAGGCAAAAACCAACAGCAACAGAAGCAAGACCAGAAACAACAACAACAGAAAAACCAGCAAAATAAAGATAACAAGGATAAGGATAAACAAAAGCAAGACCAGCAAAAGCAAGACCAGAAGGACCAAGACAAAAAAGATCAGCAGCAACCTCAGTCACAACCCAGCAAACTTTCTCAACAGCAAGCAGACCAACTGTTGAACGCATTGCAGCAGGAAGAAAAGAAACTGCATGACAAGGATCAAAAAGAAAAAGGAGTGCCGGTTAAACTGGATAAAGACTGGTAGTATGCAAATAGAAAAGAGATAAAATTGTTTGACTTCTTATCATTTTTTATTACTCCTGCCTTTTCAAAGCATCAAAGTTATTAACAGTTTTTTCAACAGTATGTGAAAAAAAAAGTAAAGATTTTTTTTTAGTAGTGAAATTTTTTTTTAATATTGTGTAAGGATTGTATTTACTAACCCATCCTTTATAAGAGTCCGGCAGTTTACAACACTTGCCGGACTTTTTTTGTCCCATTAAAAGTTGTAGTTGTTGATAGTTTTAATGAGCCTGTTTTCTACATTTTTTACGACAGCCTTTACTTTTGATTTTCAAGGACGCATCATATGAGTTGCACTCTTTTTCGATTTCCGTCATCATAATAAATGTGATACCGAAAAATCATTTACAAAAAATCATATGGGGCATTGTGCATTACATATAGGCCAATACAATGGCTATATTTCGCATTAATATGTAAACTTGTGTTATAATAACAGATAATTATCATATTTTTCATAGCTTATTCGCAGGGATCGTTATTTTTGCGCTGTTAAAAACATTTTAAGAGTTTATGTTCAATTTAGTTTTATTTGGCCCTCCGGGTAGTGGTAAGGGTACCCAATCCATGCACATTGCTAACACCTACCATCTTCAGCATGTATCTACGGGAGACCTCCTGCGCTCTGAAGTAGAAGGGCAAACACCCCTTGGCGTTGAAGCCAAAAAATATATGGACCAGGGTTTATTAGTTCCAGATGAAGTGGTTATCGGAATGATAAGCAGTAAAATAGATGAATCGCCCGAGGCACGAGGGTTTATCTTTGATGGTTTTCCCCGTACAAAAGCACAGGCAGAAGCACTGGATAAATTACTTGAATTTAAGAATACAAAAATAGATCTCGTACTCGCATTGGATGTTCCCGAGGCAGAATTGATAACGCGTTTAATAGGCCGCGGAGTTAATTCCGGCCGTAGCGATGATAATCAGGAAGTAATCGTGAAACGAATAAAAGAATATCACTCAAAAACGGAACCTGTAGCAAACCATTATGATGCACAGGATAAATTAGAACGTGTAAAGGGTGACCATACAATAGATGAAACTTTCAAATTGCTGGCAAGGCATATTGACAGGTACTTATTGCCCGTATAGATCATTTGCCAACTAGGTTTACAGTGCCAGTGAAGTTTAAATAGCGAGAAAGTGGAAAAAGGAAATTTTGTCGATTACATACGTTTGTTCTGCCATTCCGGAAAAGGAGGTGCTGGTAGTGCGCATTTTGCCCATACCAAGTTCAACCCTATGGCTGGTCCTGATGGTGGGGATGGCGGCCGTGGCGGCCACATCATACTGAAAGGCAACAGGCAATTATGGACCTTGCTGCATTTGCGTTATCGTAAAAATATAATGGCTGATGACGGCGAAAACGGCAGCAAAAACAAATGCTCCGGAAAAGAAGGCGAAGATATTATTATAGAAGTACCCTTAGGCACTATAGCAAGAGATGAAGAGACGGGAGAGCAGGAAGCCGAGATATTAGAAGAGGGTCAGGAAGTGATTTGGCAACGCGGTGGCCGTGGCGGACTTGGTAATTGCAATTTTGCCACACCTACTAATCAGGCACCGGAATATGCACAACCTGGCGAGATGGGTACAGAGGGCTGGAAATCACTCGAGCTTAAAATACTTGCAGATGTGGGCCTTGTGGGTTTTCCAAACGCCGGAAAATCAACTTTACTATCTGTAATAAGCGCTGCAAAACCTAAAATAGCCGATTACGCATTTACTACTCTTACTCCTCAGTTGGGCATTGTTCCATACAAAGACAACAGGTCATTTTGTATGGCCGATCTGCCGGGAATAATAGAAGGTGCCGCCGAAGGCAAAGGCCTGGGCCATCGTTTTTTAAGACATATTGAAAGGAATTCCGTTTTGCTTTTCTTAATACCGGCCGACAGTAACGACCATTTAAAGGAATTTGAGATATTGATGAATGAGCTGGAGCAGTATAATCCCGAATTGCTGCACAAAAAAATACTTATCGCCATTAGTAAAAGCGATATGCTGGATGACGAACTGAAAAAAGCTATTTCCGATACATTGCCGAAGAATATGCCTCATTTATTCATCTCATCGCTTGCCAACCAGGGATTGAATGAGCTGAAAGATTCTCTTTGGAAAGCTTTAACTGAGGAATAGCATTTGCATTAAAGGCTACTGCACTGTAAAAGGTTTTTGTGTTGTGCATTCTATGTTGTCTCCGGGACTGACTTTAAAATACCGACAGAAATATTTGTAGAATTCATAGCGGTATTTTGTTTTATCGACTGCAGGTTTACCACATTCTATTCCGCCATTTATTACATTAACTGTCGCCCCAAAACCCGGCATTCGTCCATTTTGCAGGTCAGCAACTGTTGGGGTCCACTTATTACAGATAATATCATGGCAGGAAGGTTTGGGTGTCTGTGCACTCATCCAGAACCATATGGCAGATGCGAAAGATAACACAGCATCTTTATTCAGCAGATCCGGCCTGCTTAGTAAAGTGTCTTTAGCGCCATAATATACCAGGCTGAATTGCCCATAATTAAAGTTCCATGATAATTGGCCGGGGCCACGGCCGTGATAAGATACATTTTGCGCCGCAAAGAACTCTTTATTGCTGGTATCGGAATATTGCCTGCAGCCAGTTTCGCAGCCTTGTTCTTCCACATAAAATAGGCCCCATCTATAATAGCCACCCGGGGCGGCATACCAGCCCCCGCTGGTTTCCTGGGCTATATAGGCAAGAAAAGCGCAGAGTTCCCGTTTCTGAGTTTCTTCTTCACCTTCACCAAGAAATAAGGAAAATTTTTCAGCAGCGGCTTTAAAAGCTTTATAAGAATAGAAATCACTTTTGCCCTGCTTTTTTAATAAAGAAGAATGGTCCCGGTTAGGAAATAATTCATTCCATTTTTTTTCGTCGAGGTATTTGCCAAGATTAGTTTTTCCCTGCGCGTATTTTAAATTGCTTCCTGCTTGCGAAAAAGAATAGTTTTGACATAACAAGCAAGGCAGCAATAAAATAAATAACCTTGAGAACATCTTGTTCAGCATAGTGCGGTTTCATTAAAACAAAAAACAGCCTCTTTATCGAAGAGGCTGTTTTACAATTAAAAAAGCTTGAAATTATTTATTTGCTGTTAAGCCTGCTGCGTGTCTCCGTAGAATTATCAGGCTCTGCATAGCTTCCGAACATTCTGATACGGTAGCGCTGGTGGTGCCTTCTGTACCTGTCGTAATCATACACCGGATTTGTGCGGTCTGCACTTGCTATCCTGAAACGGAAACCGACCGTAACCGGGAATGCCCATATCTGGTAATTAAGGTTTGATGTAGTATTCTCGTTGACTGCTGTAACATTATAATGAAGGTCATAAAAGCGGGCTGCAAGATCTATATTAAATGCAAAAAGCGGGTTGAAATTATAGTTGTATCCAGCTTGCATGCCTAACACAAGGCCGTTCCCATTATCGGGTGCTTTATAAGATTCATTAGGACCCCTGTTGTCAGGATCATTTTTAGCAAGTGCAAAACCAACAGCAAAGCCCAGGTAAATATCACTCTTGCCTATCATTGCTTTTTTGTTTACGATACCACAAAGAGAGGTGGTATAAGCGGAATAAACAAATTTCTTATCATCCCCCCCGTATGTAATAGAAGGATAAGTAGCATCATGAAAAACCACACTTGATGTCGAGGCAAGTTCCAGTTCATGAATATTCAAACCTAATTGCCAGCCGCTCCATGAATTATATACTGCAGATACAGTACCGGCATAATTTATGATGGATTGGTTGCCGATATAGTACATATTGCCTGCGGGTTGCGTATTACTGCTTATGCCGCCTCCTATGCCAACTTCAAACTTTTGGCCGAAGGCTAAACAAGGACTCAACATTAAAAAAGCAAGTATGATTTTTTTCATTTTTTTATTGATATTGATTATAAAAATAGCAAATATTTATATGCAACTTGTCGTTATCGGACAGAAAAATAAATAAATAATGGCTTATGTACAAACATTAGCGCCTAATTATTATTAAATAGGCCTAAACAAAGCAAAGAAACAATATTTTAATAACAATATCAGCGCTTCGCGCCGCGCCGGCCACCCTAACTTATTCCTCGTTCCTCAGGCCCTTAAATGGATATTTAAGATTGTCATAGCCCATAAGGTCAACTTTTATGCTGCCGACAAGAATCGGGCTGCTGATACGTAAGGGCAGATGGTTTTTGTCGTCGCTTACCCATATTTTCATTTTTTCGCCGTCCTTAAATATTGTACCCTGTATAAGCAAGGGCTGTATTTTTATGGCATTAAATGTTCCGTAGCGGGTTTTTATCTCTTCTTTGCCAATATATCGTATGTATAATGGATACACTTTATCGTCTAAGAACAGGTTGAATGCTATTTTATCGCCTGGCTGGTACTCATCGTAGTTTATACTTCTTGCATAATAAATGGCAGAGAGGATATCCTGGGTGCATTTGGGTATATCAAAACTACCATTGGTTGATGTGGCTTTCCCTTTTTCATGGTCGAAACTAACATCATTAAATATAGTGTAACCGCCTTCGTCAACATGGCGTAAAAACTTTACGGGCAGCATTGTTTTCTTGTCAATGAAAGTTTCATATTTATCACGCACTTTAAATATCCAGTCGTGCGATTTCATTGTTTTGCCATCACCGGTAATGTGATACACTTTACGCCCGTTTATTTTGGTGTCCTCTATCGTAAAATTGGCTTCGCCGGCATTTACCCATATGGCGCCCATATTGTAATATACCTTGAAATTTAGTTTTTCGCCAACCTGGAAACTTGTATTGCTTTTACCGCAAAGATCATGTTGGGCCAGTGCATGTATAGAAAGCAACAATAAGAGTGAGCAAATAAGGCCGGGTTTTTTGATAAACATCATAAATGTATTGTCAATAATTAATCTAATATACGCTTTAACGCAATAACCTCATTCGTAACAGTAATAAACTGCCGATCACAGAGGGTATGATAAGGTTCAAAAGCCACAAACCCATTGTAGCAGCCAAAATTCCAATAGTATTAGTTGAAAAATGATGAAAAAGATATAAACTCACTTCTCCCCTTGCTCCCAGTTCCGTCAATGCTATTGTGGGTATTATGGCCATCAACCAAAAGAAAAGACCTGAAAAACAAAAGCCAGCTGCTAAAGGAATATCCACATTCATCCACCACAACAGGAGCAAATATTGTGCCGTGAAGACAACAAAACGCATTGCAGATATGAAGAGTATGTTAAATAATTGTTTGCGGCTAAACCTCTTTAATAACTGTGCATAAATATTATAACGCCGTGTCCATTTAAATCTTCCCAATAAAGGTAACCAGACCTCCAGTTTCCAATACAATATCGCCATCATTATGCTTACAAATGAGCATAAGATCAGCATAAATCGTTCGCCATGTTCATGAAAATTGACATTGAGGTAAATCAAACCCATCAGCCCAAAGAGGAATAATGTGAAGAGCTGCGCCACCATACCAAGCACAGAAACACTTATGAGCCGGAAAGTGTTTTTCCTTTTCAGGTATAAAATGCGACCAGGGTATTCTCCTATTCTGTTAGGTGTAACTATTGAAATAGCAAGCCCTGCCAGGTAACTTGTAAATGCTCCCCTGTAGGATATGGGTTGTGCAGAACCTGCCAGTATATGCCATTTGCGGGCTTCCAATGCTAAGTTAAGTGGCATGAGGACGATGCAGAGACATAAAAAAAAAGTAGAGCCGGTATCCTGCAATACTATTTTGTCTATGCTGTGCAATTGTTTATCGACCTGCACGTAAATGCCATAAAGCAACAGAGCAGAAATAATTGCCCCCGCTGCATAATTGAGCCATATTTTGGTATTTTTGTTCAAGCTAAATTTATTCATAGTGCCAGGGAATCCCACAGGACAAGATACTACTCAAATCATTCTTGGCATAGACCCCGGCACAATAGTAATGGGTTATGGACTTATAGCCATCCACAAAAACAATATAACCCTCGTCGAAATGGGCGTGCTGCAGTTGGCAAAGAATAAGGAGCATTCCGAGCGGCTGCAGCTGATATATAAAAAAATGGATGTCTTGATAAAAGAACATAAACCCTCTGCTGTTGCCATAGAAGCCCCCTTTTTCGGCAAGAACGTGCAAAGCATGTTAAAATTAGGCCGGGCACAAGGTGTAGCCATTGCAGCGGCCATGATGAGCGGCCTGCATGCACATGAATATGCCCCCCGCAAGATAAAACAATCCATTACAGGCAGGGGCAATGCCACCAAAGAGCAGGTATGGAAAATGCTGCAGGTATGCCTGAAGTTTGAAGATGATGTGCGCTTTATGGATGCTACAGATGCCGTGGCCGTGGCTTTATGCCATCATTACCAAAGCAGGATGCCCGGCAAAACCGAAGGGAATAACATAATAAAGAACAAAGCAAAAAAGGCAAACGGATGGGGTGCTTTCCTGGCTGAGAATCCGGGTAGGGTGAAACGGTGAAGCCACGTTATAATATATTGGCTAATAAAATATTAGCATCAGATAATTAACAATTCACAATATTTATTATTTTAGTCCCTGTATTAAAGGAAAAGAGAAGTATATTTATAGAGTTTCCGAAAAAAAGGGAGTATATGCCTGAATACAAAGCAAAGATTTTACTGGTCGAAGACGACCCCACATTGAGTTATGTCATTAAAGACAGCTTGAACAAGAATCAATTTGATGTTGTTCACTGTCCCGATGGCGAAACAGGTTGGGCCCAATTTATGAAGCACAACTTCGATATTTGCCTGCTTGACGTGATGCTGCCAAAAAAAAGATGGCATGTCGCTGGCTCACCAGATAAGGGAGAAAAATGAGTCTATTCCTATTTTATTGCTCACATCCAAATCTATGGATGATGATAAAATAGCGGGCTTTAAAAGCGGTGCGGATGATTATATCACCAAACCCTTCAACATGCAGGAACTCATCTTAAGATTGGATGTATTCCTGAAACGTACTAAAAAGAAAGAAGACAATACACCAACTCAGTTCGATCTTGGGGAACTGGATTTTGATTATACCAACCTGATACTGAAAGGGCCTAAGGTAGAACACCAGCTCACGCAACGTGAAGCTGACCTTATCAGGTTCCTTTGCCTGAATGCAAACAGGGTATTGAAACGCGATGAAATATTAATGAGTGTATGGGGCAAGGACGATTACTTCCTGGGCCGAAGCATGGATGTGTTCATCACCAAAGTGCGCAAATACCTTAAAGAAGCCAAGAAAGCAGAGTTGCAAACGATACACGGTATAGGTTTCAAGTTCGTTTACAGTCCATAAAAATAATTACAAACAAACATTCAGCGCCCCGATTATTCCGGGGCGTTTTTTATTGATTTCCCCCTTTAGGGGCCAAGGGTTTCAATTGCCTCTTATACAGCTGCACACTATTCTCCAGCCCGTAATACAAAGCATCACTTATCAATGCATGCCCGATAGATACTTCCAATAGCCCCGGTATGTGCTGTGCAAAATATTTCAGGTTCTCCAGGTCCAGGTCATGCCCGGCATTGATGCCCAGCATTTTTTCATTAGCTACCTTTGCGGCATTTACATAGTCCTTTATTGCAGCTTCCTTATTACTTTGGAAATTCTTAGCGTAGGCCTCGGTATATAATTCCACCCTGTCCGTACCCGTATTTACTGCTGCTGCTACCATTGCTTCTACCGGATCAACAAAAATAGAAACGCGGATGCCTGCTTTCTTAAATACAGCAATGATATTCCTTAAGTAATCAGCTTTGCCAATCGTATCCCATCCGTGGTTTGAAGTCAGTTGTCCCGGCTCATCGGGCACAAGGGTTACTTGTGTCGGCTTTACCTCGAGTACCAGAGCCACAAATTTATCCTCCAGTGGATTGCCTTCTATGTTGAACTCAGTGCTGATAACAGATTTTATTGCCCTCACATCACTATAGCGTATATGCCTTTCATCCGGCCGTGGATGCACGGTTATTCCATCGGCTCCAAACAACTGGCAATCTATCGCAGCCTTTACTACATCAGGATTGCTTCCACCCCTGCTGTTACGCAATGTGGCTATCTTATTAATATTTACCGAAAGCTTGGTCGACATGGGTATTCTTTATCCAAAGGTAGCTTATCCCATAAATCAAACAACAAGGGCCACTTATCGGTATTTTGTTAATCCACCGTTAACAAGTTTCAAAGCATCCGTTAAACACCTGCAGATTTACACCATATTCCCTCGCTTGTCGCACTTTTGTATCGAAAACAAACAAACAAATAGAGTGAAAAAGTGGATCATTTTTACCAGTCTCATAGTTTCAGCGTATATAAGCAATGCGCAGGCAACTTCTTCGGCTAACCAAAACGTAGGCCTTGTGCTCAATAACGCCATCGGCATCACTTTTGTTAGTTCCGGAACCAGCACGGGTGCTACCGTTTCAATGCCTTTTACCACGGTTAGCGACTATGCAAACGGCGTTGTTTCAGCCGATCAGCAGCTAAGGGTACAGTCAAACGTGCATTTTAATGTTTCGGTTCAGTCTAATAGTCAAAACTTTTCTTATTCAGGTACCGTAACACCTTCTCCTACTATATCGGTAGCCAGTGTGTTACAAATGTTAGTTAGCGCCAATGGTACAGGTGGTAGTTTGTCTTATACCAGTTATTCAAGCATTCCTTCCGGTACAGCTACTATCATAAACTGGGGCAGCCCGGGCGGAAACCAGACCTTTTCTGTTCGTTATATGGCTACACCCGGCTTTTCAATGCCCGGCGGCACATATACTACCAATATAATATATACAGCTACTCAACCTTAGTTTCCTCATATTTTCTTAGTCGAACAACCGCAGCTCATGTGGTATAGTGTTTACAAAACCCTGCGTTTTGTGCAGAACTATACATCAACTTCTCGTCCATCCTATCCAAAAAATAATATTTTTGCCACATTATTTTTTTGTAAACAAACGAATTATAAAAATTGACTATCCCAAAAGGTTTTCTGGTATCTGTAGGTGGCGCTGAAGACAAAGGCACGGATCTTGAGAAAGGTATTATAGCACGCGACAGGCTTCATTTTTTTGAATTAGGCATACTGAGCAATATTGTTCACTTAGTTAAGAACTCGGCAAGCATCCAGCCACATGTGGAAGTCATAACAACAGCCTCCTCTATTCCCGACGAAGTAGCAGAAAATTATAAAGATGCTTTTAGCAAGTTGGGTTGCACAGATATTGGGCACATGCGTATCCGTACCCGCGAAGACGCAGCGAAACCGGAGTATATGGAACGGCTGAAGAAATGTAATTGCGTAATGATATCCGGTGGCAACCAACTCAGGCTATCTTCCATACTGGGGGGCACGGAATTTCTTGATGTGCTTAAAGAACGTTACTATAATGAGCATTTTGTAATAGCTGGCACCAGTGCAGGAGCTATGGCCATGAGTAATACCATGATATATGAGGGCAACGCCGCCCTGGCCAGTCTGAAGGGTGAAGTTAAGATTACTACAGGTCTTGGTTTGATACAAAACGTTATAATAGATTCTCATTTCGATAAACGTGGCAGGTTCAATAGACTGGCACAGGCTGTAGCCGCCAATCCTGGTGCTATTGGCATAGGGCTTGGCGAGGACACAGGTGTGGTAGTAACCAAAGGCATAGAGCTAAAAGCAATAGGCAGCGGCAGTGTGGTGATTGTAGATGGTAGGCTGATTGATTATAACAATATAGGGGATATAGAATTCGGGCAACCGATCTCTGTAGAAAATATCATTGTTCACATTCTCTCCTCCGGCGACCTTTATAATATTCATACCCGAAAATTCAGTGGGCATACGGTTATGAGCACTGATGAGGACTAGTGTTTACAAACGATTACCGAGTAGCATTTTGTTTTGTAAACAATAGCAGGTATACTATTACAAACAGCATGGAGGTAAGTGCGGAAGCCAGCACCTTCAATAAAAGATAGCTGACATTCGAAAAATTCCAAAGTTCGATAGTGAAGAAAATAAGGTGATGCAGCAGTATTAAAAACGAACTATAAACCAGGAAAGGCATCCAACCCATATTTTTTATAGACGGCGACTGATTTATATAGTCAGATAAATTACGCGGCATCAAAGCATTCAAAACATTTGTGCGCAAATAAGCTATCAATACTGTCGCAAATGCATGGATGCCTGCGGTATTCATAAAAGCATCTACTGTGATTCCCATTGCAAAACCCAGCATCAGCAAAGCCCATACGGGTGTTTCGAATGGAAGCAATAAAATATAGAGAGGGTAAATATTGGGAATAAACAAAGGAAAACCCGATGGCTCCGGCCACCAGCGCAGAACGATCTTATTTAAGATAAGCACCTGCAGCAAAACTATAAGAGCGAATTTTAGAAAATTCTTTACATATAAGTTCATGGCTTGGTTTTTACTGAGTCCTCTAATTGTTTTCTTTCAGGGTCTGATTTATTTTCCACAACATAAACATACTGAAGATCACGGAAATCTGTGGAAGGTTTAAGGTATAATAGTTGCAGGTTATTTTTCTTAACGGTCTCTGTTTTAAATACAGTTCCTATCATGATGTCGGGAGGAAAGAAGGAATAGCTGGTTGTAAAAACAGAGTCTCCTGCTTTTACTTTTATCTGTTGCGGCACATCTCTCATTACCATCACATCAGGTCGTTCTCCATCCCAAGTAATATAACCTATTGTTCCATCTTTAAGTTTGGCGCTTACCTGTTGCTTAACACTAAGCACAGATAGTATGCTTGCAAAATGGGAGGATACATGCACCACACGCCCTACAATACCCGAACCCGAAATGACCGCCATATTCCGGTTAACACCATCGTCACTGCCCCTGTTGATAGTAACGTAATTATTTGCAGCGGATATCGAGTTATTTACAACCCTTGCAGTACGGTAAACATATTCGGCATAATGCACAACATGGCCCGAGTCTGCTTTGTCAAGGCCCTTTCTTATAATAATATCTTTCAGTGTATCGTAGCTGTGCGAAAGAGAAAGCATAGCTCTTAAATGCGCATTCTCATTTATAAGGCTGTCGTTCATTTTTCGCAAACCGAAATAATTGACTACATCGTTTTGCTTTTTATACATCAGCCCCGACACAGTATTTGCAGAGCTGACAATATCTGTTCCCTGCAAAGTTTTGGTGCGCGCTATCAACATAATGCACACTATTTCCAATGCAAGAAATAATATAAGGTTAAAGAAACGGCGTACGAAGAGAATAAAGGTGCGCACTTTGTTTTAAAAATTGGGGATTGGAGATATGTAACTAATATTTTGCAATTTCCAAATCATAATTTAATTACCTTTTTTCAAAGAGTTCTGCATTAACAGGTATTGCTTCTTTTGTTCATCAACCCTAATTTCCAATTACAAATTCCTGATTGCTAAAAAACTTATTTCATCAGGAAAGGCATCTTGGCAATATTCTTCAGGGCCATGCCTGTGCCGCGAACCACTGCACGCAATGGGTCATCAGCGACATGTACCGGCAACTTTATTTTATGCGAAATGCGTTTGTCAAGCCCGCGCAGCAAGGCTCCGCCGCCTGTAAGGTACAGGCCACGACGATAAATATCGGCAGCGAGTTCGGGAGGAGTACTTTCCAGCGCTTTCAATATCGCTTCCTCTATTTTAAAAATAGATTTATCAAGGGCCTCTGCAACTTCCTGGTAAGATACCATGATCTGTTTAGGGATACCTGTTACAAGATCTCTTCCATTCACAGCAATATCATCGGGTGGGTTATCAAGGTCTTTTAATGCTGAGCCTACATGGATCTTTATTTGCTCTGCAGTACGCTCACCTATCATTAAACTGTGGTAACGGCGCATGGCTTCCATTATATCGCCTGTAAATTCATCGCCTGCTATACGTATAGACTGATCGCACACAATACCCGCTAATGCAATAACAGAGATACCTGTAGTACCACCACCAATATCAATGATCATATTGCCGGTGGGTTCTTCCACATCTATACCAATACCCAAAGCAGCAGCCATTGGTTCATGTATCATATACACTTCCTTGGCACCTGCTTGTTCTGCAGAGTCGCGTACCGCACGTTTTTCTACTTCTGTGATGCTCGACGGAATGCAGATAACCATTCGCCAGCTTGGAGGAAATAAAGGTTTTTTAGGGTAAACCATTTTTATCATTTCCCTAAGCATTCCTTCGGCCGCATTAAAATCTGCTATAACACCATCTCTTAAAGGGCGTATAGTTTTCAGGTTCTCATGTGTCTTCTCATGCATCATCATTGCCTTTTTACCCACAGCCACTATCTTATTTGTCTGGCGGTCTATGGCCACAATAGATGGCTCGTCCACTACAACTTCGTCGTTATGAATAATTAAAGTATTGGCAGTACCCAGGTCAATGGCTATCTCCTGCGTCAAAAATTTGAAAAACCCCATGAAGCTCATTAAGTGGCAATTTAGTGCGAAAGTAAAGGCAATTTGCGAAAAATTAGTTCTATTTCTGCCCAAATTTCGCTTTTTTGAGGGATTTCTTCAGATATAGTAAAACACAATGCATTACTATTAAAGGCATTTTCTCATAATACGAGGTCTTCTAAAATTAAAACAGAGTAAATATTATCAGGCTTATTTTTCATCAAAAAACAATTACTTTTGCGCCTCGGGCGTTGAGCCCGATTTTTGTATCTGCTCATCGCCCGCCTTGGTTTGTAATTTGTTTTTTTTACTTTTTTCGATTTTTATAAAAGATGCCACAAGACCACTCCATTAAAAGTGTACTTATCATAGGCTCAGGCCCTATAATCATAGGCCAGGCCTGCGAGTTTGACTATTCAGGATCGCAAGCTGCCAGGAGCCTGCGTGAAGAAGGAATAAAGGTGATACTCATCAATTCCAACCCTGCCACTATTATGACTGACCCCATAGTAGCTGATAAAGTTTACCTCTGGCCGCTTACGGTAGAGAGCATTGAGCGAATACTGGAAGAAAATCAGATAGATGCCGTTTTGCCTACAATGGGCGGACAAACTGCATTAAACCTTGCAAAAGAAGCCGATGAGCTGGGCATTTGGGACAGGTTCAATGTGCGGCTGATAGGTGTGGATATTAAAGCCATAGATAAAGCAGAAGACCGCGAATTGTTTCGCAGGTGGATGATAGAAATGGGCATTCCTGTTGCACCGGCCAGAACTGCTAATTCCATGCTGGAGGGAAAAGAATTTGCACAGGAAATAGGCTTGCCATTAGTGATACGCCCTTCCTACACATTAGGCGGCACAGGAGGTGGTTTTGTAATGTATAAAGAAGAACTCGAGCTGGCTTTGGAACGTGGCCTCTCTGCATCCCCCATACACGAAGTACTGGTTGAAAAAGCAGTGCTTGGCTGGAAAGAATTTGAACTGGAATTGCTGCGTGATATGAATGATAACGTCGTTATCATTTGCACTGTTGAGAATTTCGACCCTATGGGCATCCATACAGGAGACAGCATCACAGTTGCCCCTGCTATGACATTGAGCGATACCGCATTTCAGCTGATGCGCAACACTGCAATAAAAATGATGCGCGACCTGGGTAATTTTGCAGGCGGCTGCAATGTGCAATTCGCCCTCAATCCCGTGAACGAAGAGATCATTGCGATAGAAATAAATCCTCGCGTAAGCCGCTCATCAGCGCTCGCATCAAAAGCTACCGGCTACCCTATAGCCAAGATAGCAGCTAAGCTTGCCGTCGGTTATTCATTGGATGAATTAAAGAACCAGATAACACAAACAACATCTGCCTATTTTGAGCCTGCTCTCGACTACGTGATAGTAAAAATGCCGCGTTGGAATTTCGATAAATTTAAAGGCGCGGATGATACATTGGGGCTGCAAATGAAATCTGTTGGCGAAGTGATGGCGATAGGCCGCACTTTTCCTGAAGCTTTGCAGAAAGCATGCCAGAGCCTGGAAAATAACGCTACAGGGCTTTCTTTCCTCAGTACCAGCAGAATGAGACCCGAAGAACTTCTTGAACAATTAAAACGCCCTCAATGGGATCGTGTTTTCCGCATAAAAGAAGCAATTGCTGCGGGCATCTCCATTAAAACAATAAGAGAGTTAACACATATCGACCGTTGGTTCTTATACCAGATACAGGATATAGTAAATAAGGAGAACGAGATACGCAAGTACAAGCACCTCGAAAAGCTGCCATTTGAATTGCTAAGCGAAGCCAAACAAATGGGCTTTAGCGACCAGCAGATAGCAGACCTTATAAACGACTGCACTGAAGAAGAAGTATACGAGCATAGAAAAAAAGCAGGCATTCGCCGTGTTTTTAAAATGGTAGACACATGTAGTGCCGAATTTGAAGCCAAGACCCCTTACTACTACAGCACTTTCGAGCCTTCGTCTTATTCAAAAGAAACAAAAGGAGATCTTGTTTTTAATGAAAGTATTATTTCGAAAAAGAAAAAAATAATAGTGCTTGGTTCCGGTCCCAACAGGATAGGACAGGGTATAGAATTTGATTATTGTTGTACACACGGTTTGCTTGCCGTAAAAGAAGCAGGCTATGAATCCATCATGGTCAATTGCAATCCCGAAACAGTTTCCACCGATTTCGACATGGCCGATAAATTATATTTTGAGCCTGTTTACTGGGAACACCTTTGGGAAATAATAGAGCACGAACAACCCTATGGAGTAATTGTGCAGCTTGGCGGACAAACCGCCCTGAAGCTTGCAAAGCGCCTGCACGAAAAAGGCATAAAAATAATAGGAACCTCTTTCGACAGTATGGATATTGCTGAAGACCGCGGCCGTTTCAGCGACATGCTGAAAGAGTTGGGTATCCCTTATCCCAATTATGGCACAGCATACACAACTGATGATGCAATAGAAGTTGCAAAAGAAGTAGGTTACCCTGTATTGGTTCGCCCATCTTATGTTCTTGGCGGACAAAGAATGCGCATCGTAATTAATGACGATGAACTTGAAAAAAGTGTGGTGAGCTTATTGAAGCATCTGCCCGGTAATAAAATTCTAATTGACCATTTCCTGGATCGATGCCAGGAAGCTGAAATAGACGCTATATGTGATGGTGAAGATGTGCATATTATGGGCATCATGGAGCATATAGAACCCGCAGGCATACATAGCGGCGATAGTCATGCGGTGCTCCCTAATTTCAACCTTGGCCAACTTGAGGTAGATGAGATGGTGGACATTGCTAAAAAAATTGCCCTCAGGCTCAACATTAAGGGTCTCATAAATATACAATTCGCCATTAAGGACGGCAAAGTATTTGTAATAGAAGCCAACCCCCGCGCCAGCCGCACCACTCCATTTATTGCAAAAGCATACCAGGTACCTTACTTAAATATTGCTACTAAAGTAATGCTGGGAGAGAACATGCTTAAAAATTTTGAGATCCATAAGAAACTGGAAGGCTATGCAGTTAAAGAACCGGTTTTTAGTTTCAATAAATTCCCGAATGTGAATAAAGAACTGGGGCCTGAAATGAAAAGCACAGGCGAAGCCATACGCTTTATTAAAACTTTGCGAGATCCCTGGTTCAGGCAATTGTATAAGGAGCGTAGTATGCACCTTTCTAAATAACTTTATTAGCAGTTTTGACTATTCAAAGGACTGGCAGTGCTACCTTCTTTCCGATTCTCTTATTGGTCGCCCGATCAACAAATAAGAAGGGAGGCAGGGTATGCATTCGTTAAAATACATTTATTGTTTTGCAATGTCTAAATATCGTACTTCCTCTAATATTCATTGGCAGATAGCACAATATGTAAGATAAATTTTCATGCTTTTTTTAAAAATTAATCATTTATTTTTATCTCTCTCAAATTTTAAACGTATAACCTCTTGAATAGACTTATGGCAGAAAGCATTAAAGAAGACCCTTTGGTCAATGAGGATCTGGCAGTATTTGATAACATAAAATCAATGCCCGGCCAACAACGTGATGTTTCCAGTGATATAGAAAACCAGGCCTTTATTAAGAGGCAAGCTGACTACGAATCAAATGCCAGGAGTTATCCCCGAAAAATGCCGTTTGCGCTGGCACAGGCAAAAGGCATTTATTTAAAAGACGTTGATGGCAATGTATATTACGATTGTTTGTCCGGCGCAGGTGCTATTGCATTAGGGCATAATCATAACGTAGTGCAGGATGCCATTCGTCGGGAACTGGATAATAACCTGCCCATGCTTACTCTGGATATCACTACGCCGGTAAAAGAAGAATTTGTAAAAGAAATATTAAGTTGTTTTCCTGAAGAGTTCGCAAAAGATGCCAAGATCCAGTTCTGCGGCCCTTCTGGCGCAGATGCAGTTGAGGCTGCTATTAAACTGGTGAAGATGGCCACTGGCCGCAGAACTATGGTAGCCTTCGATGGTGCTTATCACGGCATGACCCATGGTGCTTTGAGCCTGATGGGGAACCTTGGCAGCAAAAACAAGATAAGCGGCTTAATGTCGGATGTACATTTCTTCCCGTTCCCATATGCTTATCGCAGTCCCATGGGTCTTCCCGGTCACGAATCCTGCAGCAATTATATTGATAACATATTGCAGGATGACGAAAGCGGCATTCCTAAGCCGGCCGGCATTATCATAGAAGCTGTGCAGGGAGAGGGTGGAAAAATACCTGCTCCAAACGATTTTATGGTTCGTCTCAGGAAAATTACCAAAGACCAGGATATACCATTGATAGTAGATGAAATACAGACGGGCTTGGGGCGTACAGGTAAAATGTTTGCATTTATGCACTCGGGTATTATACCTGACGTAGTCATACTATCTAAAGCCATTGGCGGATCATTGCCGCTTGCTGTGGTTGTGTACAATAAAAAGCTTGACACATGGGGTCCGGGCTCTCACGCAGGTACATTCAGGGGCAACCAGCTGGGCATGGCGGCAGGTATTGCCACAATAAAATACATAAGGGAGAATAATGTTGTTGATAATGCAGCACGTATGGGCGAGCTGTTCATGAATAACTTGATGGCTGTCCAATCTGAAACTAACTGCATTGGTGATGTGCGCGGCAGAGGATTGATGATAGGTGTCGAAATAGTAAACCCTTTTAGTGGTGTGACACAATCAGGGAAGCCCCAGCGCTTCGAAGAGTTGTCCCGGCGCATACAGTATGAGTGCTTTACAAGGGGGCTTATTATCGAGATCGGTGGTCGTCAGTCAAGCGTACTCAGGTTCATGCCGCCCTTGATCGTTACAGAGGAGCAAGTAACGCATATCTGCAGTATTTTTAAAGAATCCGTAAAAGCGGCAGAAGCAGTATTCTTTATCAGTAAGAACTAGTTTATACGAATGAACAAAAACGGAATACCTGCTACAGACGAGTACCAGGCCCTGCACAAAGCAAATAATGCCTTTAAAGACTACTTTCTTAATAATACCGACGATAGCGTAAAAGCTTATCGGGAAGTTGTCGAAAGGCTTGCGAACGATATCTCCCAACAAATAAAAGATCAGCATCAGCCTTACAATGGCAAAAGCCCGGCATCACTGCGGGCAGAAATAGAGGCCATTGATATGTTCCCCGAAAATGGCAGTTCATTGAAAGACGTGCTGGACAGAACAAAGGAACTGGTGATAGAAAGTAATATTTCTGTTTACCATCCGCACTGTATGGCGCATTTACACTGCCCTACCTTCATTGCCTCTTTGGCTGCAGAGATGATCATCAGTGCATTTAACCAGTCAATGGATTCATGGGATCAGGCACCCGCTGCTACTATGATCGAGCAATTGCTTGGCAGACAGCTTTGCACAGAATATGGTTTTGGGCCCGATTCGGATGCCACTTTTACAGGTGGGGGCACTATGTCTAATTTTATGGGCTTGCTGCTTGCAAGAGACCGTTACAGCCAGGAACATTATAACTGGAATATTCAACAAAAAGGGCTCCCGCCGGATGCTTCTAAGTTCAGGATCATTTGTGCCGCAAATGCACATTTTACAGTAGCACAATCTGCTTCCATATTAGGTTTGGGTGAAACGGCGGTTGTAAAGCTCAATTACAATGAAATGGCCGAAGATGCTGCGACATTGGAGGAAGCTATACTAGACTTGCGCAGCCAGGGCCTCTTGCCCATAGCCTACGTAAATACTGCGGGCACTACAGATTTTGGCTCAATTGGCGCCATAGGAGATCTGGCTGATTGCGCCCACCGCCATGGTCTTTGGATGCATGTAGATGCAGCTTATGGCGGCGCTCTTATGTTCAGCCAAAAACACAAACATAAACTAAAAGGCATCGAAAAAGCAGATTCGATAACTGTCGATTTTCATAAATTATTTTACCAGCCTATTTCTTGCGGTGTATTCATTGTTAAAGATAAATCCTCTTTCGAGTTCATTCGTTTGCATGCAGAATACCTGAACCCCGAAAGCAATGAAGAGTTGGGTATTTTGGATCTCGTATATAAATCTATTCAAACCACGCGCAGGTTTGATGCGCTAAAACCATTCATCGCTCTGCAACATATAGGCGTAAAGAAATTCGGAGAAATGCTGGATCATACTATAGCACTTGCGGAAGAGATCAGTGCTGTCATAAGCAATGATCCTCAATTCGAACTTGCCTACAAAACGCCTATTAACGCAGTAGTGTTCCGTTATTTGCCATCCGAAACTCTTAGCGATGCGCAAATAGATGCCATCAATAACGGGATAAAGATTAAATTACTTCTTTCGGGTAAAGCCATCATTGGTCAGACATGCTGCAATGAACGGGCATTCTTAAAATTTACATTGCTGAACCCAATGTCGACTGCTGCGGAAATAATGACCTTATTGCAACAGGTAAAAACCATAGGCCAGGAAATGCTAAGCGAGTGCAAAATAGAAAACTGCTATGTCTAAAAAAAAACTGCTTTCCGCTAAACGCATCGGTTTATTAAATGAAATAAAAAAAACAACTGAACTACCTATTTCTATTTTGGGCTTTGTTTGGCTCGTATTATTGATAGTAGAAATGGCACGGGGTTTATCCCCATTATTCGAGAACATTAGCCTCATTATCTGGGGAATATTTATTCTCGATTTCATTCTTTGTTTTATCATCGCTCCGAATAAAATAACCTTCCTTAAAAAAGAATGGCTGCTTGCCATATCTCTTTTTGTTCCCGCTGTTCGTTTCGTCAGGTTTTTTAGGTTTGTCCGTTTTCTGCAGGGAGGCCGTATCATTACAATGATAGGGTCTATACACAGAAGTATGCACAGCCTTAATGTTACCTTAAAACGTCGGGGCTTTGCTTTTGTAATGGTACTAACCATTGCTGTTATCCTTCTTGGTGCAGCAGGGATATATTCATTCGAAAAGAACCAACCGGATAGTTTTACATCGTACCCGGACGCTATATACTGGACCACAATGCTGCTCATCACTATCGGCAGCGACTATTGGGCGCAAACACCGGCTGGTAAAATACTTACTTTGCTCATTTCTCTGTATGGTGTCACCGTCCTCGGCTACCTTACAGCAATGATTGTTTCGTTCTTCGTGGAAACAGATGTCGAGAAACAGGAAGAAAAAAATGATGATGTGGGTGCAAATGATATTGCCGAACTCCGCAAAGAGATCAGGGAATTATCCAGCAAAATCGATCAGCTCAATAATGGCAAAGAGATAAAATAATGGGTCACCGTCCAATATCCGGGTTTACGGTAAAGCAAATTCTATTTTTTGCCCCTTGGAATTCAATTGCATAGAGGTTTTTTTCAAAATAATTTTACCTTTTTATCTCATAGAGACTTAAATTGCATTGATTTATTTGCAAAGTGTATCTTATTTTAAAAAAATAACTGAATGAAAAAACTACTACTTGGCTTCGCAACTTTATTATTTGCAGTAATTGTTTCAGCTCAAACTCCCATCACATTAAGCCAGTCCAGCTATACAAGTGCTTTTGCAAATACTAACGACACGGTTTTGACCTCCATAATATCGTCATCATATCCTACTCTCACAGCGGCAACTAACGCTAGCTGGGATATGACGGGCGCTGTCTCCACAACATCGGTAGCCAGTATTCTGCATGTCAATCCCTACACTTCTGGTTTTGCATCCGCACAATATGCCGACAGTGGCACCTACTCATTTGGCCCCTTTTCATACCAGGCAAGTGTTCAAAATGCAATTGCTCCAACTGCCTTCCTCGAATATGGAGAGCATATATACCGCAAAGGCTTTTCTTTAGTGGGTGTTGCCCCGGGAGCCACAACCACAGATAGTTTTGTGGTAGATGCACAAAATGACATCTACTCTACGCCCAGAACTGCTATTTCTTTTCCCGCAACGTATCATAGCACATGGACGAGCAATTACAACCTCGATTTCACCTATCATTTAACTTATACAATTGTTTATAATAATGTGCCTGGCTATGTGAGAGAATTCATTACTGAACTTGATTCGGTAGTTGGTTGGGGGCAAATGAGGGTACTGGAACTGAATGGTGATACTTCGGGGTATATGGATGTATTGCAAATAAGGTCTGACGTGTCGGTGATGGATAGTTTTTATCTTAACGGCAGCCCTGCACCGTCTGCTTTGTTATCGTCGTTTAATGTTACCCAGGGTATGGTTACAGTTTCCAACACACAATATTACGTACGCCCTAATGAAGTTACCCCTTTAGCTGAAGTGTCGTTTGATGACAGCACTTACAGCTCTGCCAATGGTGCCCAGACACATGCGCAACGTTTGGCTGCAGGCCCGGCAGGCGTAGCTACTTTAATAAACAATGGTAATATTGCTGTCTACCCCAACCCTGTTGTGGATAGGAATATTTATCTGGATATCCCGACTGCCAAAGCAAACGATAGATGGACTTACGACTTAACAGATATAAATGGAAAGAATGTTTTGTGCGGTAATCTCTTGCCAAATATCGTACATGCACAAATTAAACTACCTTCTGAACTGAGTTCGGGCATTTATTATTTAAATGTGAGCAATAAAGGCATTTTAGCGGCCAGCAAAGCATTAGATATTACTAGATAAAAGAAACCCTTTTACTGAATTTAAATTTTTTCAGGGTTTTTACTCAAAATTCCGTCTTGTTGTAGTAGGCGCTTACTGGAACATATCAGTCCTACGCATTGTATTTATTTATATAGATTGATTTGATTTTTAAAATTGGTAGCAATATTGAGCTATTTTTGTAGTTTTACGATTCTTTAATTTTTCGGGTTTATTAAAGTTACTATTTGGATTATGAAAAAACGCATTTTTACAATTTGTTCTTCGATACTTTTTGTTTTACCCTTTTGTGCATCAGCTCAAGGGCCTATTACTTTAGGAGTGGTTGACAACGGGACTTATATAAATGTTTCGACCAATAGCCTTGGTGTTGAAACCGACTCTTTGGCTGCAGTTGATATGTCAACAGCCGTTTTTCCTGATTTTAGCGCAAGGCCTACGGGGTATAATTGGGATCTGACATCATTATTTTACACGTCAACTCGTTTAGGAACATACTCTATTGGTACATCCCCATATCAAAATCAGGATAGTATTTGGTATTCGTTCGGCCCATTAAAATATTATGTATTTGAAGATAATTTTTTTGTAGGAACCGGTTGGTCTTGCCATGGTCATAGCATTGATACACAAGCAATTGTATTGCCCAGAACACATGGCACAACACATGATACCACTACCTTTTCTTTTACCTTCTCTTTTAATTATTTATACTCTCCTGCGAAGAATTTAACATACAGAAATATTTTGCCGTTCAATACAACAATGGGCACAAGTTGGTCCTCTGTCTATCACTTTACACATCCATTTACAATTAAAGACACAAACCCAAATCTTCATTACACTTATTTCACTCCTGGCCATCACATAGAGTATGTAACAGAAACAAATAATGTTGTTGGTTATGGGAAAATGAAAATAAATTCGATTGATTCAATTCCAACAAGACTTATAGATGTCCTGCAGATAGCAAAGGTTAAAACCTACCTGGACAGCATCTATATTATTAATCTTCCCGCCGGTATATACGACACCATTGGCCTCAACCATTCTTATACAACAAAGATCTATGAAATGGATTTTTGTACTACACAGTTAATGTCTCCATTAGCTAAGATAATTTTTACCGATAGCACTATGACAACCGTTCAAAGCGCTGAAATAAGTGTTGGTAATCTTAGCGGCATTGATAACAGTACTGCTGGAGTTGAGGTACTGACCAAAAGCGGAACTAAAATGACAGTTTACCCTAATCCTGTTTCCGGTAACCAGTTTGCTATTGAGATCGCAGATGCTACAGCCGGAAGCTGGTCTTATGAATTGTATAATATTTCCGGTCAATTGGTATTAAATGGAACAATGCCTTTAGGAAACGGCACAACGAAAGCACAAATTTCTATACCTTCTAATATCGGAACCGGTATGTATTTTATACATGTTAATCATGATGGTTCTGCTGAGGCAAATGCACCGGTGTTAATATCAAGATAAAGGTCTTTACATAATAATGTTGAAAACGGCTATTTTTTTAAATAGCCGTTTTAATTTGTGAAAATTCTGAACAGTCCCACACAAACAAACTTATCTTTGCCAACGTTGAAAAATAAATGAATATGCAAGCAAAGCATCCGAAAGATACGTTTGTAATAATGTCGGAATTGGTATTGCCAAACGATACCAATACACTTGGCAACCTCATGGGTGGCAGGCTTATGCACTGGATGGACATAGCTGCCGCTATTGCATCTCAAAAACATTGTAATTGCCCTGTTGTAACAGCCTCTGTTGATAATGTATCATTTAATAATCCTATAAAACTCGGCAACCTTCTCACGATTGAGGCTAAACTTACTCGTGCTTTTCATACATCCATGGAGGTATACCTCCGTGTATATGGAGAGGACCTCAGCGCCCAGCATAAATATCTCAGCAACGAAGCCTACATGACATTCGTGGCCCTTGATCCTAATAGCCGCCCAAGAAAGGTGAGCGAAATAATACCCGAAACAGAAACTGAGAAAAAAATGTTTGATGGTGCTTTGCGCCGCCGCCAGCTAAGGTTAATACTGGGCGGCAAAATGAAAGCCGAAGACGCGGGCGAGCTGCGTGCATTATTTGTAAAAGAGTAGTTTTTATTTTTTAAAAAAGTACAATGACTGTTGATAGAAAAAATATTCCCGCTATTCATGATGCCATAGAATTTGAGTATGTTTTGCCATCCATAAACGAGCATCGTCTTCAAAATGGATTGCCATTGTATTGGCTGAACGCCGGGGTGCAGGACGTAGTCGAAATAGATTGGGTGTTCCCGGCCGGCATTTGGTACGAGCCATTTCCTTCTGTAGCATTTGCGGTGGCAAGCTTGCTTAAAAATGGCACATCAAAACGTAGCGCGCATCAAATAAATGAAGCACTTGAATTTTTCGGGGCAAGCCTTAAAGTGAATACCGGGAATGACCATGCAACGGTTACCTTGCATAGCCTCACAAAACATCTGCCCGATCTGCTGCCCATTATTTACGAGCTTGTGAGTGACGCTGTATTCCCTGAGTCAGAACTTGAGATTTATAAACAAAACGCTATTCAACGTTTGCAGGTGAACCTGCGCCAATGCGAATTTGTGGCCAATCAGCGCATTGATGCTGTGTTGTTTGGCGAAGAACACCCCTATGGACGTTTCTCTAAAAAAGAAAAGATCGAAGCATTAAGCCGCGAAGGCCTGCTTGGCTTTTATAAGAATAATTTTGACCTGTCGAGAGTGAAAATATTTATGGCCGGTAGAGTGGGCGATAAGGAAGTGAAATACATCGACGAAATATTTGGCAAGCTGGCACTTAATACATCAGAATTAATAAACGAGATCATTGCACCATCCACGACTCCTGACAAAAAATATAATATCCTCAACGACCCGGATGGTGTGCAGGCAGCCATACGCATAGGGCGCTTATTTCCCAACCGTCATCACCCCGACTATGCGCCTATGGTGGTGCTGAATACATTATTTGGCGGCTATTTTGGTTCCAGGTTAATGAGCAACATTCGCGAGGACAAAGGATATACTTACGGCATTTATAGTTCTGTTACCCCTTATCAGAATGGTGGTTCTCTTATAGTGCAAACAGAAGTGGGCAGGGATGTAATGGAAGCCGCGGTGAAAGAAGTGTACCATGAAATGGAATTGCTTTGTAGCGAAGTCGCAGGCGATGATGAACTGCTCTTGGTAAAAAATTATCTGTTAGGCGGTCTCTTGGGCGATCTGGACGGGCCGTTCTCCATCCTGCAACGTTGGCGCACAATTATCCTCAATGGTTTTAGCAAAGACCATTTTGATACCAATGTGCATATATACAAGACCGTTACTGCAGCCGAATTGAAAGAACTCGCCAACCGCTATTTTAAGAAAGAGGACTTTTATGAGGTAGTCGTTGTGTAATACAAATTCCTACTTTTACTGTTGTAGTGCTTATTAAGCCACAGTAGCTCAGTGGCAAAGCAACAGTTTCGTAAATTGTAGGTTCTGGCTTCGACTACCATGCTTGACCCTTCCCTTATATAAAACATAATAATTTCTTATCCTTCCTGCGTCCGGATTTCGTCTTTATTTGCAGTTCACACTTTTTTGTGAGCCTGAAGGGTTTTATTTACTAATACGCAGGCAAAATAAAATATTAAAGGCCAGATATGCGTTGTATGACCATATTCCTCTATGGATTTAAGGAATGTTTAATATAGCGTATGCCTTAAAATCAATACCTTTGCCGTCCCAAATAAATATATAAATCACATTTAACATACATGTTTCTCAGGATAATTAAGACATTAGTTTTTATTTTTTGTTCAGCCAATCTGGTCAATGCCCAAACCTTTTTCCAGGTAACTGCTACCAGCGGTACCCAGGTATTAAATGGCGTCACTGTAACCGTAACAGCTATTTCCGGCGGCGGTGTTTATTCACCTTTGCCTTACTGCGGCACTTCAGGCCCTTATTGGATCGGGAATGGAACGACTACCAACTCAGGATATGAATTTTCTTTTTCCAGCCCGGTAAATGTCATAGAAATGCATTTAGCCGCAGGCGATTCCGGGGAAGTATTGTCATCACAGATAAATGGCAGTGCTTATACATATACCACTTCAAACATATCTTCTTTCCCCGGTACTTGCAATAATCCAAATTACTTTTCTGCGTCCGCTGGTAACATTACAGTAACTGCCAATGCTACAAACGGCACAGGCTCTGGTGCTACAATTGATGTCGGCCCTGGCTTTGGAATAAATACCTTCACTTTAGTACATGGCAGTGCTAATCACGGGGGCATTATATTTGATTTTTCTTTTAGTACAAGCTGTCCCGGCCCCATTACTGCATCAGCCACACATGATACTATCTGCACAGGCGACAGCCTTAATTTGTTTGCAAATGCTACCAATTTGTCCAATGTCGTTACTTACAACTGGACAGGGCCTAATGGCTTTACATCCACTTCCCAAAATCCTGTTATACACAATGCTACAGCTCTGACAGCCGGCACTTATACAGTAACAGCCACCCAATCGGGAATATGTAACTATTCTTCTTCGTCTTCGGTAACTATTACTTTGAATAACCTGCCTGCACTAACTGCTACTTCTAACGGCCCTTTATGTCCCGGCGATACATTGCATCTCGGTGTAAATACAGTAACTGGTGTAAGCTATCATTGGGCGGGTCCCAATAGTTTTTCATCCAATATACAAAATCCTTCTCTGGTATCTTTTGCGGCGCCCGATACAGGTAACTATATCATAACCGCTACTCTAAACGGATGTCATTCTAAAGATTCGGCCCATGTCAGTTTAAAGCCTTTACCTGATGCGCCTACCGTAAGTAATAATGGTCCGCTTTGCGCCGGGGCAACTTTAAACCTCACAGCAAGCAGCACTACCTCAGGGGTTACCTATCAATGGACAGGGCCTAACGGCTTTACATCCACTTCTCAAAACCCTACTATTAGTCCGCTTATACTTGCAGACTCGGGCAACTATATTGTAAAGGCAATATTAAATGGTTGCAAATCTGCAGATACTACACATCTTACAATAAAACCATTACCGGCCACACCTACAATAACCAATAACAGCCCTATTTGTATAGGTGACACGATCAAGATCACCTCTCACAGCACATCCACCGGGGTAACTTACAGTTGGGCAGGGCCAAATTCTTATGCCTCTACCTCTCAAAATAGCACCATTCCTAATTCTGTATATCCGGATTCAGGGAACTATTACCTTACTCTTACCCTCAACGGATGTACTGTATCCGATACAGTTCATGTTACAATAAATCCCTTGCCCCTTGCCCCTTCTGTAAGCAATAATGGCCCTCTTTGTGCCGGTGCCACTTTAAACCTTTCAGCAAGCAGCACAACAACAGGTGTTACTTATCAATGGACTGGCCCAAATGGTTTTTCTTCCAATAATCAGAACCCTGTTATCAATGCAGTTGTCTTGGCAGATTCTGGCTACTATATTGTAAAGGCGGTATTAAATGGTTGCAAAACTGCCGATACAACCCACCTTACTATAAAACCCCTACCTGCTGCACCAACCGTTACTAATAACAACCCCTTATGTGTAGGCGATACATTAAAGATCACATCAAACAGCACAACTGCTGGTGTTACTTATAGTTGGTCTGGCCCTAATGCATATAATAGCACATCCCAAAATATTACAATTCCTAATGCAGCTACAGCAAACGCAGGGACATATACACTTACTGTTTCCTTAAATGGTTGCAACGTAATTGCAACGGCAAATGCCATTGTAAACATTATCCCTGCCACACCGACTATTACTTCTAATAGCCCCGCGTGTACAAACACAAATTTGAATCTCAATGCCAACAGTACGACAGCCGGCGTAACATATCAGTGGACCGGGCCCAGCAGTTTTTCAAGCAACGCTCAGAGTCCTGTTATTACACCCGTAGTAATGGTGGATTCAGGGTATTATATTGTAAAGGCGATTCTGAATGGTTGCAAAAGTTCTGATACTGCACATGTAACAGTCATTCAGGGGCCGGATTCTATTTCCTTCAATAGTAATAGCCCTGTGTGCTCCGGAAATACTTTGAATGTAAATTCCTATGCAGCTTCCGGCACAACATTTTCTTGGACCGGGCCCAATAGTTTCAACTCATCATCTTCCGTTTTTTCTATAACAAATACTACAGTTGCAAATAGTGGTGATTACTACCTCTCTTTAACTAAGAATGGCTGCATCGTACACGACACCATTCATACTGTTGTGAATCAAACGCCTGCAATACCTCTTGCCGGTAGCAATAGTCCTGTCTGTGTGGGCAGCAACCTTAACCTTACTTCATCTACAAGCACAACCGGCGTAACCTTCAGCTGGTCAGGTCCCAATGCCTATTCATCTACCTCCCAAAACCCTGCAATTACTAATGTTACATTGGCAGCTACTGGAAAATATACTATTACAGTAACAAAGACAGGCTGCTCATCAAAAGATAGCACACAGGTAACTATTATTACCAACCCTGCAGTTCCAGTTGCTGCTAGCAACAG
>Ga0206970_10060_pt1 | contig 31215 bp, 21 predicted proteins | sample Alteio_BWOrgHeat_88_FD_152964 | JGI IMG/M metagenome (GOLD analysis project Ga0206970, IMG submission 152964) | Enriched cells from forest soil in Barre Woods Harvard Forest LTER site, Petersham, Massachusetts, United States -... | ecosystem: Environmental > Terrestrial > Soil > Temperate forest >... | reverse complement strand
CCAATGTTATTTCCATCACTGTGACAATAAACCATGTAAAAACCGGTAGGAAACTTCGATATATCGATCCGTGCATTATTTCCTGTTACGTTCACGGAACTCATCTTTTGCCCGGTTATATTCACTATGTCTAATACCATGTTTGCGTTTGTGATATTAATTGTTATGTTTATCAGGTTTGTAGCGGGGTTAGGATAAATATCAATGGCAATTGCCGCGTTTACACTTTGAACAGCTAATGGCGGAGCATTATAGTAGGTTTTTTGCATACAGCCTGAAGCGGAGGTAATTACCCAGTAATACTTGTTTGCGAAATCGGGATTTGTATTTAAATAGTCCTGGTTGATCTCTCCTGCCAATGTGGTGCTTGCAAGCGTTGCAACATCATCATATCCCCACTGGTAAGAGTCTTCATTGCTTGGCAGGCAAACAAAATGAGATTCGAAATATAATACTGTCGGTGCTGTAGAAGCTGCAGACGCACCGACATTAACAACAAAAGTATCGCTGCTTTCACAGAGCGAACCCGCTGCGATAGCTGAAAGAATAACATCTGCAGTACCTGCATTAGGAAAATTGACAAGGGCGTTTTGTCCGTCGGCGCTTGTATTCCATACGATAGCATTCACTGCACTCCAGCTATACATGATATTTACAGGAGGCGCTGTGGCTGCGCTGAAATTCTGGTATAACACACCTGCACACAATGATGACGATACAGCAGTAGTAATAAGAGGTACAGTTGGTAAAGGGTTGACTGTAAGTATCATTACCTGAGCGTTGTCGCAATTATTAATACCCAATGTATAATTATATGTTACGGCGATTGGGCCGGAACTTGTGTTCTGCAAAGTTTCATTAATATTTGTCATACCGTTTGCCGTTGCAGGGGCAATACCTGCGACCAGGCCTCTTGTCCACATAAATGTCGCATTGTTGGTAAGGCTTGTCGCTAGATATAAGAATGGTGTTCCGCTGCATACTGAGTTTACAGTAGTGCTGCTCAACTGTGCAGTCGGATTTATTAATACGCTTACATCTTCAGTATGTACACAACCGTTAGCTTTTAAAGTATCCACATATACTACCGTAATTGGGTTTGGCGAAGTATTTGTAAGTGTTTCATGTGGATCATTCAATCCTGACGCACCTGCATTGCTGATGCCATTTAGTGAAGCCCTGCTCCAGCTGAATACGGTCCCGGTGGACAAACTTGTAGGGGTATAGCTGAATACAGTAGTATTACAGATGCCTATCGGTGTCAATGTGCTGTTCAGCTTTGGAGTTGGATTTACTGTTACCAATACATTTTGGATACGAACACAGGCATTCGCTGTCAGTGTTTCTATATACGTTACTGTTATAGGGTCGGTAGTGCTGTTGTATAATATTTCATTAGGATTGCCAAAGCCGGAAGAGGCGAGGTTCGTTATTCCGCTTACTGCTGCCCTGCTCCAGTTGAAACTTGTGCCGATAGTGGCGCTTGTAGGCAAATAACTCAATAAAGTGCTTTCGCAAATTGCCGGTGGCGTCAATGAACTGCTGAGTGCCGGTATTGGATTAACACTAATATTGAAGTTCTTAGAGATACCAGTACAAGCACTTGTTACCGGTGTAACTATTACTATTGCTATAACCGGGTTGGTTCCGCTATTGGTGCCTGTAAATGATGGAATATTACCATTGCCATTTGCCGGCAGGCCAATGGATGTTGCATTATTCGTCCAGGAATAAGTTGTTCCACCGACTGGAGAGCCTGTAAAATTCACTAGTGTAGTATTAATGGCGTTACAAATACTTTGGTTAGCAACATTATTAACAGAAGGTGTAGTATTTACCGTTACTATTTGTGTTGAAGTATCAGAGCCTGCCATATTTGTCACTATATACCGAATGGTATCAATTCCTGCAGTAACGCCTGTTACAACCCCGTTGACAACAGTAGCTGTAGCATTGCTGCTGCTCCAGTTGCCGCCGTTCGCACCGGGCGTTAATGTTATTGTAGAACCCGTGCATACAGTGGTTGCTCCCGTTAAACTGCCACCGGCATTTGGTGAGGTGTTTGCGTTGACAGTCATTCCCCCTGATACAGATAAAGCTCCGCCGGTTGTAAGGGCCCGTCCATTAAGTGTAGCTCCTATATTAAATAGTATTGCACCATTATTGGCAATAATATTGCCATTAAACACAGAACTGTCATTTATATTAACGGCGCCATTAACCAGCCAATACACATTTTTCGACTGGGCACCATTTATTAAAATAACATAAGACAAAGTGCTTGTTGAAAGTGCACCATTTATCCTGATGATAAATACAGCATTGGCATTCCCTTCTGCATTCAGATAAAGTGAATCTGTGAAGGTGGTGGCTGCATTCAGCAGGTAACTATGTGGGGTCAGCACCAGGTTGTTGCCAAACTGTGCCGGATATAACAATTGGATATCAATTGGCAAAGTGTTAAGATAAGAATATACGTTAGCCAGATCTGCTGCTGCTGCTGCTGTAGATGCATTTGGTACGGTGTCAATAGTGCCTGTAACAAACAAGGGGTTAAAACCTGTTGTCAGGCCAACATTTGTTCCAACATCACCTATTATATGTGTGATGCCACTGTTCGAAACCGGACCATCGGAAGAAAACAAACCAAATTGTGCTGTTGATGCAAGCGCAGGTGCAGTTGGCCCATTTAGATAAGCACTTCCGCAGCCGATTGGCGTGTAAGCGACGATCCCTGAAACTGTAACAGCCCCAGCAATTGCAAGAGCCCTTCCTTCCAATGTATCGTTAGCAGTCATATTAATGCCTGCATTGTCCGCTATCACTGTGCCACGCATCGTAGTTCCGGTGGCCATAGACACCAAACCCTCTGCTTCCCAAAACACATTGCAGGCTAATGCCCCGTTTATCAATTTTACTTTAGAAGAAGGATTTGTGGAAAATGCACCCTGTATTTGAAAAATAAATACTGCATTTGGATTTCCTTGTCCATCTAAAATAAGATTGGAATTCAATGTAGCTGCACTGCCTATAAAATAAACGCCGGCTACAAGCGTCGCACCGTTTCCTATTGTTGAGGCAGGAAAGAATGTCGGGGTTGCGGAACTTATCTGGCCGTATGCTAATGCCAGGTCACTTGCGCAGTGTACACTGGCAGTATCTCCGTCGTGCATTCCGCCGTCCACATTGCCAAAACCCGTACTGGAACCGCTGTTGGTGCCCACATTGCCGGTAAGGTGTGTGATGCCGGTATTAGTAACTGCCCCTGCGCTTGAAAATAGTACAAAGTTTTTAGCAGTCCCCAGGTTGGGCGCCTGTCCAAAAACCAAATTCGGGAAAGACAGCAAAACAATACCTGTTACAAGAAGTAATATTTTTTTCTTCATCATCATTTAATTCTATTTGTAAAGAAATTTTTACCCTGCAAAGGTCTAGCTATACACAGCCATAAGCATTACACGAACTTGGGTATTAATTGTATAATTCCCACTTACCGGCACCAGAGGACAACAAGTGCGATTCGTAGCACTTTATTATAATGTGTCAAAATTTCTATGCTTTTACTTCTTTTCTTTATAAAATCTTTATACCCATGGTAGTAACTCTTACCTAATATTTATAATCTTCAGGCTACTTTTGTGTTGTAATAAGCGCTTCTTTACTCGATGAAGTTCAGTACAGGAAATATTAAAGTGTCTGTCCAGTATATTATCAGTTTCACGATTGTATGCCTTGCTGCTTTCATAGGATATATTATTTCCGATTTTGCGGGTTATAAAGTAGTTGCCTATATACTATTGGTAACTGTTTCCCTTCTGTCAATGTTTCTTGATATTGCGCCTGTGCTACTGGCCGCATTTCTAAGTGCCTTGATCTGGGATTTCTTTTTTATCCCTCCGCGTTTCACCCTACAGGTTAAGACGACAGAAGATGCCTTAATGCTGATGATGTATTTTATTATTGCGCTGGTAAATGCGGTGCTTACTTATAAAATAAGACAAGTGCAAAAAATTGCGCGGGAAAAAGAAGAAAAAAACAATACAGTAAAACTTTACAATACTTTATTAAACTCCCTTTCGCATGAATTACGCACCCCTATCTCCACCATTATAGGTGCTACTGATACCTTGCAAAACAACAGCGCTAAACTTACTCCCGAAAACAGGTTTGAGCTGATAGGAGAAATATCGAAAGCCTCCTTCCGGCTGAACCAACAGGTAGGGAACTTGTTGAATATGTCGAGGCTGGAGTCTGGCTTTATTGAACCGAAAAATGATTGGTGCGATATTAATGAATTGGTATATGACGTTGTAAAAACTGTTGAAGAGAACAAAATAACACAAAAGATAAGTATCAATATCAACCCGGAAATACCGCTCTTTAAATTAGATGAAGGGATGTTGGAACAGATCATTTACAATCTCCTGAATAACGCAACTCAATACACGCCGGCAGATACTAAAATTGACGTAATAGCTATGGGATATGCTGACGTACTACAGATTATAATAGAAGACAATGGCAATGGTTTTCCTGAAGACGAAATAAAGAATGTTTTCCATAAATTCTACAGACTTAAAGGAGCCCAGGCCGGAGGAACGGGTTTAGGCTTGTCGATAGTAAAAGGATACGCCGAGGCCATGGGTGGTACTGTGCGCCTGGAAAACATCCGCCCAAAAGGAGCAAGGTTTACAATAGAGATACCCGCTAAAACGTCATACTTAAAAAATTTGAAAAATGAATAAGGCGGTAATACTTGTAATAGATGATGAAGCGCAGATAAGAAAACTGCTTGAAATAGCCTTGCAAAGCAATGACTATACAGTAAACCAGGCATCAAACGCAAAAGACGGGGTGATACTGGCTGCCAACCACCCGCCTGATATGATCATACTGGACCTTGGTTTGCCGGATGAAGATGGGCATAGTGTTTTAAAAAAACTAAGGGAGTGGTACACCAATCCTATCATCATACTTTCTGTTCAAAGCGATGAAGAGGACATAATAAAAGCATTGGACAATGGCGCAAACGATTATTTGGTAAAGCCTTTCCGCACAGGTGAACTTTTGGCGAGAATACGCTCCACCTTAAGAACTGCACTTAGCGAAGAAGCCAATCCTGTAATAAACTGCAAGGACCTGCAAATAGACCTTGCCGCCAGAACCATAAAGAAGAAAAATGAACTGGTGAAACTCACCGCAACAGAATATCACTTGCTCACTTTATTTGTAAAAAATGAAGGCAAAGTATTAACCCATCATTATTTGCTGAGGGAAGTATGGGGACCGGGTTTTATTAATCAGTCGCAATATTTAAGAGTATTTATAGCACAACTAAGAAAAAAAATAGAAAACGATCCTAACCGGCCGGAATTTATTGTTACAGAATCAGGCGTTGGTTATCGTTTCGTAAACGGAGAATAATCTAAACCACATATTAGTTATTTATTAAAAAATCAAAGCGTATGTATTTGAACAGGGATTTTTTTGCCTTGTATAATTTGAAAAATAAAACTTCCAGTATATGCTTATAACAACTTTATTGATAATCGGCACGCTTGTTTGCTTTGGCCTTTTGTTTAAATCTATTGAATGGTTCGAAAAAATCTAAAACTTATGATAGCACTCTTTATTGTTTCCATACTCGTGTTTGTTTACATGCTGTATGTATTGATCAAACCGGAAAAATTTTAAATGACATTTTATGAATGCAGAATTACTTGGAGTTATTGTAATGTTCGTTGCTACCCTGCTGCTATCCGTGCCGCTTGGGCGCTATATAGCGAAGGTATACGCAGGCGACAAAGTATGGACAGATGCTATACTTAACCCTGTTGAACGTTTATTTTTCAAATTGTCGCGAATAAACCCTGCAAGGGAGATGAACTGGAAGCAACACCTTATTGCATTGCTCACCATCAACCTTGTCTGGTTTTTGTGGGCTATGTTTTGCCTGCTTAACCAAAGCTGGCTGCCCTGGAATCCTGACCATAATCCGTCTCAAACACCGGACCTGGCTTTTAACACAGCAGTCTCATTTTTAGTAAACTGCAACCTCCAGGACTACAGCGGCGAAACAGGAGCTTCTTATTTCACGCAGGTGTTTGGGTTCATGTTCCTGCAATTTACATCGGCCGCTACAGGCATGGCAGCCGCTGCAATTGTTTTCAATGCACTGAGGGACAGAACAACAGAAAAACTTGGAAATTTTTACAATTATTTTCTAAAAAGCATAACACGCATTTTAGTTCCAATATGCATTATAGTTGCAACATTGCACGCCTTTCATGGCACCCCGATGACATTTAAGGGTATTGACACTGTAACCTCTTTACAGGGAGACACCATGCATGTGAGCCGCGGGCCTGTTGCTGCGTTCGTAGCAATTAAGCACCTTGGTACAAACGGCGGAGGTTTTTATGGGGCCAATTCTGCGCACCCTTTAGAAAATCCCGACTATTTCACCAACACGGTGCAAATGATCATACAGATACTCATACCATTTGCTATGGTGTTTGCTTTTGGTTATTATTTACGGAAAAAGAGGCTGGCCTGGGTATTCTGGGCTGTGATGACCATTGGTTTCTTGTGCCTCGTAATTCCTGCTATTAATGCAGAGATACATGGCAATCCGAAAATTGCGCAAATGGGCATATCCCAACCCAGTGGCAATATGGAGGGCAAAGAAGTTCGCTTTGGCTCTTATGCGTCTGCGTTCTGGAGTATTGCGACAACCGTTATCTCAACCGGCTCTGTAAATGCCATGCACGATAGCTTCATGCCTATATCGGGTATGAATATGTTACTGGGTATGATGGTCAATTCCTTTTATGGAGGTGTAGGTGTAGGCTTCCTGAACTTCTTTATCTACGTGATACTTGCCGTGTTTATGGGTGGCCTGATGGTCGGCCGCACGCCGGAGTTCATGGGGAAAAAGATAGAAGCACGAGAAATGAAAATAGCAATGATCGTGGCTTTGCTGCACCCCTTCCTGATATTAGCTTTCACTGCTGTTGCCAGCCATTTCACTGCTCTAAATACCAATATGGGCTGGTGGTTTGCGGATGCGGCGGGTAAACATAATGCAAGCGGCTGGCTGAACAATCCATCCTATCATGGTTTTTCAGAAATGCTGTATCAATACACATCCTGCTCTGCCAACAATGGCAGTGGCTTTGAAGGCCTTGCGGATAATAATCCGTTCTGGAATATCACAGCGGGGATCGTATTGTTATTCTCCCGCTTCCTTCCCATTATCGGCCCAATAGCTATAGCAGGTTTAATGGCAGGAAAGAAATTCATACCCGAAAGCAGCGGAACACTGAAAACAGACACTGGCACATTCGGCATTCTAGTTTTTGCAGTGAAGGTAATTATCGCCGCACTGGCATTTTTCCCTGCACTGGCACTCGGCCCTATTGCAGAATTTTTTAGCATGAAATAAAAAAATAAACAAACTTATCATGTCAGTACATAAAAGACAACAAAGATTATTTGAGCCTGCATTGGTTAAAGAGGCCATAGGGCAGTCTATCATAAAATTGAATCCACGCGTCATGGTTCGCAACCCGGTAATGTTTACCGTAGAAATCGGCACTGCGATCATGCTGGCAGTGTGTATATGGATACTTACAGGAAACAAAGACCAGGGCTCTTTTGCTTATAATTTCAGCATATTCCTCGTATTGTTTTTCACCCTGCTCTTCGCCAATTTCGCTGAGGCTATTGCAGAAGCAAGGGGCAAAGCACAGGCAGCGTCATTGCGCAAAACAAGGAAAGACACACCCGCAAAAAAAATAGAACTGCTTGGCGATATTTTTGTGAACGAAGTAAAAATAGTTCCCTCCTCACAACTTGTGAAAGGCGATATATTTATCTGCGAAACGGGTGATATTATACCAACCGACGGAGAGATCATAGAGGGTATCGCAACTATTGATGAGTCTGCAATTACCGGTGAATCTGCTCCGGTTATCCGTGAGTCAGGCGGCGACAAATCATCTGTAACAGGTGGCACAAAAGTGCTGTCTGATAAAATAAAGGTAAAAGTTACCACAGAGCCCGGCGAAAGTTTTCTTGACAAAATGATCGCTTTAGTAGAAGGCGCCAGCAGGCAAAAAACTCCGAACGAAATAGCCCTGACAATTTTACTTGCGGCATTTACACTGATATTCATTATTGTGTGTGTAACACTCAAACCTTTTGGCGATTATGCTAATACCCCAATAACTATTTCTGCATTTATATCCCTGTTTGTCTGCCTCATCCCTACCACGATTGGCGGTCTATTAAGCGCTATTGGCATAGCAGGTATGGACAGGGCATTAAGGGCAAATGTAATAGCCAAATCGGGCAAAGCAGTGGAAACAGCGGGTGATGTTGACACACTTCTATTGGATAAAACAGGCACCATTACAATAGGCAACCGTAAAGCGACTAACTTCTATCCTGCCCCTAATATTCCAATGGCAGACATGGTGCAAGCGTCTGTGCTAAGCTCAATGGCCGATGAAACCCCTGAAGGCAAATCGATCGTTGAGTTGGGGAAACAAAGCAACCTGGATTATGATGCAATGGCCCAACCAGAGGTACTGCATAAAATTAACTTCAGCGCAGAAACACGCAGCAGCGGTGTGGACCTTGCCAATGGCAAAAAGATACGAAAAGGTGCTTATGACGCCATTAAAAAAATGGTAACTGATGCGGGAAATTCCTTCCCTTCAGAAACTGCAACACAGGTTAGCAAAATTGCGCAAAACGGAGGCACGCCTTTAGTCGTTATTCAAAATAGCCAGGTATTAGGCGTAATAGAATTGCAGGACATCATAAAACCCGGCATACAGGAACGTTTTGACCGTTTGCGCAAAATGGGCGTAAAAACCGTGATGGTTACAGGCGACAATCCGCTCACTGCAAAATTCATTGCTGAAAAAGCAGGTGTGGATGATTTTATTGCAGAAGCCAAGCCGGAGGATAAGATGAATTACATCCGCAAAGAGCAGGCATCGGGCAAACTAGTAGCCATGATGGGCGACGGCACTAATGACGCACCTGCCCTGGCCCAGGCCGATGTTGGCGTAGCCATGAATAGCGGAACGCAAGCCGCCAAGGAGGCAGGCAATATGGTGGATCTTGATAACGACCCTACTAAACTGATTGAGATAGTGGAGATAGGCAAACAATTACTGATGACAAGAGGCACACTAACCACTTTTTCAATTGCCAATGACGTGGCTAAATATTTTGCCATTGTCCCGGCACTGTTCATTGTATCCATTCCAACCTTGCAGGGCTTAAATATCATGAACCTGAAGAGCCCGGAGAGCGCCATACTTTCAGCAGTTATATTCAATGCCATTATTATCCCATTATTGATACCATTGGCCTTGAAAGGAGTTGCTTACAGGCCTATTGGCGCCAGTGCGCTGCTGCGGAGAAATCTTTTTATATATGGGCTTGGTGGAATTATACTACCCTTTATAGGGATTAAAATTATTGACTTGCTTGTTGGCTTATTTATGTAAAATAAAAGTTTAAAAAATGAAAAAAGAATTATTATCATCCATATTGTTAACGATCGTTTGTATGGTCGCCTTTTCCGGAGTTTACACCATTATAGTTTGGGGTATAGCTCAAATGGCACCAAACAAAGGGGAGGGTTTTGTCGTGAGCGCCAATGGCAAAACTTACTACGCAAATATTGCGCAGAAATTTACCGACGACAAATATTTCTGGTCAAGGCCATCAGCAGTTGATTATAACGCGGCAGGTTCAGGCGGCAGTAATAAAGCACCAAGTAACCCCGATTACCTGGCTGATGTGCAAAAACGCATAGATACTTTTATCGCCCACAACCCGGGAGTAAAAAAATCAGATATTCCGTCTGACCTTGTAACAGCCAGCGGCAGCGGGCTTGATCCTGACATCAGCATACAAGGCGCAAAAGTGCAGGTAAAGCGCATAGCCGCAGTAAGGCATATTCCGGAGGACAAACTGGATAACTTAGTGACTGAACATATTGAAAAGCCATTGCTGGGTATACTTGGCCCTGAAAAAGTAAATGTTTTAAAACTTAACCTTGCTTTGGATCAATTAAAATAAACAATAACAGTAAAGCCAAACATCATGGCCGAAGAAAAACAAAATAGCCCGGAACATTTTCTTGATCTGATACGCAAATCGAAGCGTGGCAAGTTCAAAGTATATATGGGCATGAGTGCAGGTGTCGGCAAAACCTTCCGTATGCTGCAGGAGGCGCATGCCTTGTTGAAAAGCGGTATAGATGTACAAATTGGTTTTATTGAGCCCCACGACAGGAAAGAAACGATTGCTTTGTTAGATGGAATTCCCGCAATTCCACGCCTTAGCGCTTTTTACAAAGGGAAGCAAATGGATGAGATGGACCTGCAAGCCGTTTTGAATGCACACCCAACAGTGGTGCTTGTTGATGAATTGGCCCATACTAATATACCGGGCAGTAAAAATGAAAAACGCTGGCAGGACGTCCTAGACATACTGGACGCGGGAATAAACGTGATAAGTGCTGTAAACATACAGCATATAGAGAGCCTGAACAGGGTTGTAAAAGAGATAACTGGCATTGAGGTTACAGAACGCATACCCGATAAAGTATTGAAACTGGCTGATGAGGTTGTGAATATCGATCTTACTGCAGATGAGTTAATTGACAGACTGAAGGCTGGCAAGATCTATGCACTTGAGAAAGTAGAGATTGCCCTGAAGAATTTCTTTAAGCCGGAAAGTATCCTGCAGCTACGCGAATTGGCGCTGAAAGAAGTTGCAGGGCAAATAGAAAGAAAAGTTCAAGCAGAAATACCAAGAAATATAAGCTTCCGGCATGAAAAAATACTAGCCTGCATGAGCAGTAATGAGGAAACATCAAAAGTAGTGATCCGCAAGACAGCCCGCCTCGCCAGTTACTATAACGCCCAGTGGTATGTATTATATGTAGAAACACCAAATGAAAATTCAGGAAAAATACCGCTTGCAAAACAAAGGCACCTTATCAACAATTTCAAGCTGGCAACAGAGCTTGGGGCTGAAGTGATCAGGGTTAAAAATAATAAGGTAGCGACCGCGATTATGCAAGTAGCTGACGAAAAAAACATAACAACTGTATGTATCGGCAAACCTACATTAAGCCTTATTGAAGTGATTTTGGCGACCAATGTATTCAATCAACTGTTAAAAAAATTATCCGTCAACAATATTGACCTCATCATAATGTCTTAGATCATGGCAAAATCAATAAAATCAAAAATCGCTACGGCCATAGGTGTTTTATTCGCATTATTACTTGCGGTAAGTATTGTTGCTATAGTTTTCATTAATCTCCTGTCCTCAAAAACAGAAAAACTTTTAACAGCTAATTATAATACTATCCGTTATTGCACCGAAATGTCGAATGCCATCAATGATATTGGTACAAACCCTTTGGCACTTGATAAATTTGAAACGAACCTGAAACTCCAGGAAACTAATATTACAGAACCCGGGGAGAAAGACGCCACAAAAGAATTACGTTATTATTTTGAACAAATAAAAAACGGCAACAACGACCCTGAGACTTTCCGTAAGATAAACAAGGAAATATATGGCATCTATTTGCTTAACCAGGGCGCACTGGAAAGAAAAAATGCCAATGCCTTAACCACTGCAAGCAATGCCAAACTATGGATAAGTATACTGGCCAGTGTTTTGGTGCTGATCAGCTTTTCCTTTGTGGTCAATTTCCCTGGTTATATTGCCAATCCTGTATTGCTGCTTACTGAGGGTATTAAAGAGATAGCTCAAAAAAACTACGAGAAGAGGATATTTATTGACAACAAGGACGAGTTTGGCGAAATGGCAGACGCCTTTAACCGCATGGCTAAACAGTTGTATGAATATGAGCATAGTAATATCTCAAAGATACTGTTTGAGAAAAAACGTGTTGAAACTATTATCAACCAAATGGAGGATGCAGTAATAGGGCTTGACGCAAGTAATAGGGTCCTCTTCATTAACCATAAAGCGGAGGGCCTCTTCAATTTAAAAGCAGCGGATATCATAAATAAATATGCTCCTGACCTTGCATTATATAATGATCTTTTCCGCACGGTTTTACAAAAAGACAACAAACAACAACCTTTAAAAATAATTGTTGACAGAAAAGAAGCTTACTTCTCTGTTGATTACCGGACTGTTTATAATGAGAAAGTAAATATCGGGGAGGTGCTGACATTAAAGGATATCACTTCTTTTAAAGAAATAGATAATTCCAAAACCAATTTGCTTGCTACAGTTTCTCATGAATTGAAAACCCCTATCTCATCAATAAAGGCAAGTATAAAATCGCTTAATGAGGAGAAAACCGGGAACTTGAACGAAGAACAAAAGAACCAGTTAAATAATATAGAAGAAAATGCGGGAAGGCTCATGCACATCACAAGTGAACTATTAAATATGACACAAAAATAAAAAGCTAAAAAAATAAATTTTATACATTCTAAAACACAAAAAATGAATAGAACTAAAATAGCATTTACGGCATTGGCGGCCATAATGCTTACTCAACCAGCCAAAGCACAAACATCAGAAGAGCCGGATAATAGTGACAAGATTCAGATGAAGTCGGTAGAAGCTCCATCTGCAAATAAAACCCCTGTTGAAAAGATAGCCTGGGATGGCTTTGACCTGTCGTGGGTAAATGGTGGAGACAGGAGGGATTCTACAATATTTCATATCCCCTTTTTCACACCCAGCATATTGGTCGATTGCAACGCAACCCATTCTTTTAATAACCCGATAGACCATACTGTAGTAGGCTCTACCGCGCTTGCACGTAATGACGAAATGGTTATTTCTGCCGTAAATTTTGGTGGCGATTTCAGTTATGGCAATGCACGGGGACGTATCATGACACAATTTGGTGCACGTTCAGAAGTTGTTCCCAGGAATGACCTAAGCCCCTATCGTGGACAATACGACCTTGCTGATGCATATCGTTATTTAGACGAGGCATACGTAGGGTACCATTTTAACAAATGGTATGGTATCAACGTGGACTTTGGATTGTTTATGTCCTATATAGGCCTTAATTCTTATTACCAGCAAGAGAACTGGGAATACCAGGCTTCTTTCACATCCGATAATACGCCCTGGTTTTTTAATGGTATCAGGGTACAGATATTTCCCAGCAAATACTTAAAGATAGAACCCTGGATCATTAACGGATGGCAGAGCTATGGCATGTTTAATTCTTTGCCCGGTTTAGGTTGCAACATTACTTATATACCCAACGAGAAGATCAAAATGCTTACAAATGATTATTATGGCACAGATGCCGCAGGCGACCTGGGCAGGCACAGGTTCCACTCAGACAATAGCTTTTTATACAGTTATTATAACCATCCTAAATCAAAAGGTATAACCAGAATGGCGTTTTCTGCAACGGGGGATATTGGTTTTGAAAAAGGAGATGGTGTGAATGGATTTACAAGCGACCCGGTAAAGGGGCCGGCTCAATATTTTGAAAGCTGGATGGTGTACAACAAAATATGGTTTGCAAAAAACAAACTGGGAGTGTATTTCGGTGGAGGCTGGATGACAAACCCCGGGCGTTACCTTGTTCTTGCCCCTACTGGCGATGCAAGCCCTTTCCCCAATCCATATAGCCCTACTCAAACTGCGGGCACACATCCTTTTACCGAAAATCCCGGCGACCAGTTCACAGGTTGGGATTGCTCCATCGGATTTAGCTGGACACCTAACCAAAGCGTGGAATTCAAAACAGAATGGGTTCACCGCCAATCAAGTGTACCCTATTTTGCAGGGCCCGGTGGCGTAACCTCGCCAAGCGGTTATACCTATACTCCTGTACCTACAACAGGCTGGGTTCCCGATCTTACAACCTCAGAAAACAGGATCATAATTGCAATGCTTTTCAGATTATAGGCTAATTCAATCGCAATATTATACAAAAGGTGTGTGTGTTAAATATAGGTGGCAAAGCCCGTTGGCTTGCCGCCTTTTTCTTGTTTCCTGATCTTGAAATACTATTGTTACCCACGGAGCTAAAAAAAACATCTTCATTAATTCAATGTGTCTGCACTGTTGCCACCTATGAAATTTTCAAAAATTTTATGTTTATTTACAGGCTTCGTATAAATTTTACACATTAAAAAACACAAAATGAATAAAGCACACACGTTATTCATTGCAGTGGCAGCAATGATGTTTACTTGCCCGGCCAAAGCACAAACAAATGAAGAACCTGACAATAGCGATAAGATACAAATGAGGTCGGTGGAAGCGCCTGGCTTAAAAGACAAGAAGGTAAAAGAAATTTGGTCACAGGTGCCGTTTGAAGGGATGGACCAGTCATGGTATAATGGTAATGACCGCAGGGATTCTTCTGTGTTACAAACCAAATACGTAACCTGGAACGTTTTGCTGGATGCAAATGCAACGCATTCCTTTAATAATCCGATAGACCATACAGTGGTAGGCTCCACAGCCCTTGCCCGTAATGACGAAATGGAGGTTTCTGCTGCAGTTATTGGAGGTGATTTCGTTTATGGCGATGCCCATGCCAGGATCATGACCCAATTCGGCACTCGCGCCACAATTGTTCCGAGAAATGACCTGAGCGTGTATCGTGGACAATATGACCTTGCTGATGTGTATAGATATATAAGTGAAGCGTATGCAGGTTATCATTTCAACGTATGGCACGGCATTAATGTGGACGGCGGTATGTTCATGTCTTATATCGGCCTCAACTCCTATTACCAGGCCGAGAACTGGGAATATCAGGCATCCTATACATCCGATAATACCCCATGGTTTTTTAATGGGATAAGAGTGCAAATGTTTCCTACACCTCATTTAAAGATCGAAGCATGGGCTATAAACGGCTGGCAGAGCTATGGCATGTTTAACCAGTTACCCGGCGTGGGTGGTAATATTACCTGGATACCCAGTTCAAATGTTAAACTGCTCACTAACGATTATTGGGGTACCGACGCTGCAGGCTTATTAGGCAGGCACAGGTTCCACTCAGACAACAGCTTTTTGTTGCGCTATTATAACCATCCCCAATCGCATGGCATCACAAAAATGGCTTTGTCTTTGACTGGCGATATAGGCTTTGAGAAAGGCGATGGCGTGGATGGTTTTACAGATGGAGGCCCGACCAATCCCGCACAATACTTTGTGAGTGGCATGATCTATAACCGTATCTGGTTTGCAAAAAACAAATTTGCATGGTGTATAGGTGGCGGATGGATGAAAAACCCCGGCCGTTATTTGGTGCTGGCACCAACAGGCCAGGCCAGCCCATTGCCCAACCCTAACAACCCTACCCAAACCGGGGCCTTTCCTTTTACGGAAAATCCCGGCGACCAGTTCAGCGGATGGGATTGTTCTACCAACATTAGTTGGATGCCCAACCAGAGTATAGAATTCAGGTTAGAAGTTGTGCATCGTGAATCGAGTGTCCCTTACTTTGCAGGCCCCGGCGGTGTTACTTCACCAAGCGGATATACTTATACTCCCCTGACCGCTGGCTGGACTCCCGACCTTACAACATCAGAGAACCGGATCATAGCAGCTATCCTGTTCAGGTTATAATTATTTAATAATAAGTAGTTCAATATTTTTTTTCAATGGCGTAGCAATACGCCATTTTTATTTTATTATATTTATTGCTTTAACTGTAACAAGAACATGAACAAAATGAGATTATTATTAGCAGTTGTAGTCTTGATATTAGTAAGCAAACAAGTTACTGCACAAGAAATCACTCCCAAAAATATTCCGGACAGTTCTTCAAGAACGTTACCGAGCCCCATTGCATCTCCCCCTTTCCCTGGTGCTGAATGGGACGGAGCCCCGATCATCGGCACACCAAATGATGAAACCGTTTATGCATTGCAAAGATCCCTTGGCCTCGCTAATAATAAAGCCGGCATCAGGATATATGGCTGGATAAGTGCGGGTGGTGACCTCAGCTCTTCAAAATATTCCAATGTACCTACCGCATATGATCTTGTGCCAAATGCTGTTGAATTGGACCAACTCATATTGCGTGTTGAACGGGAACCCAATACGGTGCAAACAGAGCATGTGTCCTGGGGATTCCTTTTTGACAATATTTACGGCACTGATTACCGCTACACCATTGCAAAAGGCATTTTCAGCGACCCACTACTAAAACAAAACAAACTATACGGCTATGACCCCACGCAAGTCTATGCCCTGTTATATATTCCCAAAGTGGCAGAAGGTATGCTGATAAAAATGGGCCGATTCATTTCGCCATCGGATATTGAAGCACAGTGGGCACCGGACAATTATTTATATTCTCATTCCCTTATGTTCACAGTTGACCCCTATACTTTCACCGGTGTACAGGCAACTGTCAGGCTTAGTAAACGCTTCCAGTTTGAGTTTGGCGCGCACGGAGGGAATGATGTCGCTCCCTGGAGTAATTCATCGAACCTGAATGGAATGCTAATGGCACGCTGGGTGGCAAAGAACAATAACAATTCACTATACGGCGGCATTACTTCAATAGGCAAGGGTTATTATACCAACGAACATGATAATCTGCAGATGATCGTTGAAACCTGGGGGCACAAGTTTAGTGAAAAAGTACATATGATGACGGAGATGTACTATATGTGGCAGCATGATGCCGCAGTAGGCGGTACCGTAATTAACGGCCCCGGAGAATCGTACTACATGGCGACAGGCCCCGGAGCTATTGTTCCCGGCATTTCGTCTGCAGTAGGAATAGTAAATTTCTTCCAGATCCTTTTATCAAAAAAAGATTACCTGTCCATCAGGAACGATTTTCTTAATGACCCTCAAGGCAACAGGACCGGTTATGCAACAGCCTACACAAGCCATACTATCGGCTGGGTTCATCATTTCAATGACCTGGTGATGATGCGCCCGGAGATCAGGTATGAGACAGCTTATGCCAATGGTGTAACACCTTATGACAATGGGGCGAAAAAGGACCAATATTCTGTTGCAGCAGATATTATTGTACGTTTTTAATGTTCTAGTATTGAGTTTTACAATTCAATGTTACTAATTTATCTCTTGTGCTATATCTGGCAATGATTTACTAAATTTGCTGTAGATCATTGTTTTATGCAAAAATTATATAAAATAAAGAACTTTATTGAATGGAAAGCCTTTGGCGTTTGCAGCGCTATAGGCGACAGGCTTGGGGTTGCCACTTCCCGCATCCGTTTGTGGTTTATTTATATTTCTTTTCTTACCCTCGGCTCGCCTCTTATCATTTATATGATACTTGCATTCTGGATGAATCTTAAAAACTACATCTGGCTAAGGAAAAGAAACCCTTTAAAGTGGTGATAAACAATTGAGCAATTACGCTATTCAGACATTGAGTCATCATTTCACCTTCTCAACCCTTACCAGCTTTTTACCCTCATAAAATTTAATAGTATTTACTCCCGGGTATCTGGGTACGATCGCCAAGGCCAAAGGGTGTATGGTATAGGTTATCGGAAATGATCTCTTTACTTTGTAATACACCTCGATAAAATTGCCGGCTTTTACAGCACTCACATATTCGATAGTAGTTTCTTTCTTCGTCTCCGGTAAGGCCAGCACCAAAACTATCTCCTTTTTAAAATCGGGGTAGTCTATTTTATTGCTCATGGTCTTTGCCACTCCAAACATTTTATCAAATTGCTTTGCTTTTGAGATGAGGAAAAAGTTCATCCCATTGTCCAGCTCTGTTCTATTGGCTAAAAAGTAGCCTGTAAGACGCTTTACTATAACATCCACTGGTTGTGCATAAGATGAGCCAAGCATCATCAGCAACAGTATTAAGAGGCAAGCTCTTCTCATCCTCCTAAATTATAAAAAATCGTTTATTCTTTTCTTTCCTCATTATAAACACTAATTTACACTAACATTCAGCAAGCGCTATCTCATTGTCAAATTTTCAAATCGCTAAATTTTCAAATTGAACATGGGCTTTACTAATAATATACCTGCGGTGATACTTGGAGCATTGATAGCCCTTGTACTAACATTTATGCTGCAGGGCATTGTAACCCATACATATCCCCTGCCCTCGGGCACTGATATGTATGACGCAGAATCTGCGGCTAAGGCTTTTGCCGTTATGCCGCGCAATGGCCTGTACATGATGCTGGGCAATTATTGCATTACATCTTTAATAGGCGGCATACTTGCCACTCTCATATCTAAAAGAGAAAAACGAAATCCTCCATTAGTGGTTGGCCTCATCCTTAGCATTGGCAGCATATGGAATTATTACCTGCTGCACGAGCCGCTTTGGTTTTTCCTGCTTGCCCTGCTTACTTACATACCTTTTACTTACATGGGTTATTTGCTGGCGAGGAAAAAGAAAAGCGCCTGAATTACAGCCCTAAATATCATTTTTCCGACTAAAGCCTAAATCATATCTTCGCATTGTAGCATAGCGCATTATGGCATTAATAAAATCTATTTCAGGCATCAGGGGCACCATTGGCGGTAAACCCGGCACAAGCCTCACACCCCTCGACATAGTAAAATTCACAGCGGCTTATGCAGCATGGGTATCGCAGCACAGCGATGTTAAGAAAATAATAGTAGGCCGCGATGGCCGTATAAGCGGCGAAATGGTGCGCAGCCTGGTAACAGGTACTTTGCAAAGCATGGGCTTTCATGTTACAGACCTGGGTCTCAGCACCACCCCGACAGTAGAAATGGCTGTGAAGATGGAGAAGGCAGCCGGCGGCATTATACTTACCGCCAGCCATAACCCAAAGGAATGGAATGCCCTGAAATTGCTGAACCATGAAGGCGAGTTTATAAACGCAGCAGACGGACAATGGATACTGGACCATGCCGAGAAAAATGAAATAGCATTTGCCGATATAAATAAAATAGGCCATATAAGCGTCAACGATGAATACATACAAAAGCATATTAAAGCTATACTGGAGCACCCGCTTGTGGACAAGGAAGCTATCAAAAAGAAAGAATTTAAAATAGTGCTCGACCCGGTAAATTCTACAGGCGCCATAGCAGTTCCGGCCCTCTTAAAAGCTTTAGGTGTTAGTGATATTACCATTATAAATGAAGAAGTTACGGGTAAATTTGCCCATAACCCTGAACCTCTGCCCGAGAACCTTAGCGAGCTTTGCGCAACTGTGAAAAAACAGAATGCTTCCCTCGGCATAGCCGTGGACCCGGACGTGGACAGGCTTTGCTTTGTGTGCGAAGACGGCAGCTTGTTTGGCGAAGAATATACCCTGGTGGCCATAGCAGATTATGTGCTGGTGCATAAAAAAGGCAATACGGTTTCCAACCTTTCCTCCACCCGCGCCTTAAGAGATGTTACCGAAAAACGCGGGGGCCACTACTTCCCCAGTGCGGTAGGCGAGGTGAACGTGGTGAAGAAAATGAAAGACGTAAACGCAGTGATAGGCGGCGAAGGCAATGGCGGCATTATAGTGCCCGAACTGCATTATGGCCGCGATGCCCTTATTGGCATTGCTCTCTTCCTTACCCAATTAGCCAAATTCGGCAGGGGCGCCAAGGCCCTGCGCAGCACTTTCCCAGACTATTTTATCTCCAAGAACAAAATTGAGCTGGGTGCCGATATTAATGTGAAGGACATTTTTGAGCAGATAAAGGTCCGCTATAAAAAACAACCCATTAACACCGAAGACGGCCTGCGCATAGAATTCGACAAAGACTGGGTGCACCTGCGCACGTCAAATACCGAGCCCATCATACGCATCTATGCCGAAAGCGGCACCGAAACCACTGCCAGCAATATAGCCAAACGAATAATGGCCGATATTAAGGAAATGATGCTTACCAAGGTGGAGTGATCTAGGATCCTTACAATCTATTATCAGGAAGAAACTTTACCCAGCACATAGATGTTTTCCATAGTGGGTGTGGGGCTGCCGCCTTCTTTCTCCAGCGATATGGCGAAGGCTTGCCCATCTGTAACTTTCATGTGCAGTTTGTCCATACCTGTAGAGGCAATAAGCTGGTTAGCCAAAACGCCCATGTCCACAGGTTTGCCGTTTTGTATCACCCACATCTGGTATTGCATGCCCTTGGGCGGCATGGGCAATTTATCTATAGCCAGGTAAGCATCTCCATTGGTCTTGCTCCAATACACAGTGGCTGCCATAGGGTGCCCGGGTTTCATGGTGTGCATTACAATGGTTTGGGTGGCGCTGTCGGCCAGCATGTCCGATGCTTTTTTATAACGGTCCAGCAGCGAAGCCAGTTGTGTTTGCTGCCGGCCCAGGCTGTCCACACGCAGTGTCATGGCCACTTGCTCGTCCTTAGCTTTATTGCGTTGGCCAAGTAAAATAAAGTTGGTTAAAATACTGGTCACGAGGGCTACCCAGACCGCTGCCCGTGCCCAATTCTTCTGAGTTGGCTTTGTCTCAAGCGGAATAATTTTAGCAGCCGGTGGCGTCAGGTATTCGGTCTCATGACTTACGACTTTCGACTTACCACTATCTTCAATGGCATCCCATATTTTATCTTCCATAAAAGCAGGCGCTTCTTTTGCATTCAGTTTTGCAAAATTGAGCATGGCAGCTTCTATTGCCGCCACTTCGGCGGCCAGCTCGGGATACTGGGCTATTTTTGAAAGTACTTCGTTACACGCTGTTTCAGAGAGTGTATTGAGCACGTAAGCTTCTAAAATGCCTGATTCTATGTATTCCCTGACGTTCACTGTTTTTCTGTACTGAATTTTTCTCTTAATAATTTTATGGCATGGCGCATACGCGTCTTTACCGTGCCAAGCGGCATGTCTAATGTTTTAGCTATCTCATCCAGTGTAAAACCTTTAAAGTAGGCCAGGTTAACGATGTTGTAATATTCGGGTTTCAATTCCGCAACTATCGCCTTTAGCCCTATAGTATCCGTTGACTGCTCTGTTCTCATACCGCTCTCCATATTACTTACGATATCATCACCCGTGCGGATTTTACCATGCATGATCTCTCCCTTCGATCTTAATTTATCTATCGATGCATTACGTGCTATGTTTATCATCCAGGTGTATATGCGGCCGCGCCCGGCATCATAAGCCGCAATGTTGGTCCATATTTTAACAAAGACTTCCTGCAGCACATCCTGGGCTATCTGCTCATCATACACTATCTTATTGATAACCCCATACAGCACTGCAGAGTATTGCTTGTACAGGTAAGAGAAAGCATCCCTGCTTTGCTGTTTGAGCAGCAATACCAATTCCTCTTCGCTATATATGCTTACTGTTGACAATCCTAAATTATTGTACCTCTAAATTATATATTATTTGGAGAAAAGCATCCGATAATCTGTTTTCACTTTACCGGCACTTATATCATCCAGTTTTTTCTTTATCAATCTTTTCTTCAGTTGAGGCAGGTAGTCGATAAATAATTTACCTTCTATATGGTCATATTCGTGCTGGATGACCCTTGCGGTAATACCATCAAACACATCCTCATGCTCTTTAAAATTTTCGTCCATATACCTGATGTGCACATGGCTGGGGCGCTGTATGTCTTCCCTTACTTTGGGAATGCTGAGGCAACCTTCGTTATAAGGCCAGGGTTCGCCCCTGTCCTCAATTTTATGTGCATTGATAAATACTTTTTTTATCGGCTTTTCCTTAGGGTATTTTTTCTTGTCCTCGTCGTCAAAGCCTTCCACTATCTGCAATGTGTCTACAATAAAGAGGCGTATCGGCCTATTGATCTGCGGAGCAGCAAGCCCTACCCCATTGCTATTATACAGGGTCTCCCACATATCCTTCAGCAGTTTTTCCAGTTCCGGATAATCCGGGCCAATATCCTCTCCAAGCTTCCTCAACACAGGGTGCCCATAAGCAACTATCGGTAAAATCATTCAATCAGTCTTTTATAAGAATTTGCAAAGCTAAGAAATTTTCTCAGCCGTCAGTACCGAAAGCTCAGATGGCTAAGCTAAGCCGCTATAAGCCGTCTGACTGCTTAGCAGCGTTGCTGACAGCTCATCCCCTTGCCTCCAGCCAGTCCTGCAGCATCATTACAGCCGCCACGGCATCGATCAATTCCTTCTTTTCCCGGTCCTTTTTTTTGAGACCCATTGCTGCAATTTCGCGACTGGCAAATTTGGACGTCATACGCTCATCTATCTTCTGCACAGGCATGGCAGGAAAAACATGCGTGAATTTCTTAATAAATTTATCAACAAGGGGGGTTGCATCTGTGGCAGTGTCATCGAGGTTCAGGGGGTACCCAAGGAGCACCATTTCCACTTCTTCCCTGGCAAAGTATTTCTTCAGATAGCCTATCAGTTCATTGGTATCCACGGTATCGAGCGCGGTGGCAATTATCTGCACAGGGTCTGTAACGGCAATACCTGTTCGTTTTTTACCATAATCGAGAGCGAGGACGCGGGGCATGGTGCAAAGTAATGGATTTGGCTTGACCATTCCCCGATAAAAGCAGACCATAAATAAAAAATAGTGTCACATAGAGGTGGCATACCTTAGCAATTAGTGGACAAGTAAAACACTTTACAAGAAAATAAGCAGGTAAACGCCTCACTTTTTTGAGAATTTATACGTCTAAAGCTTATATACAAGATCGATGACAGAAAGTGTTTAGTATTGTTTGCTGTGCAGATTTGACATAGTAATGTAAATTTAGTATAACAGCAGACGAGATATAAACAAATTGTAATTATTTTGTCCCTGATTTATACAGCACTACAGAAGCTTAAAAGAAAATTAATTTTTACATTTACATACAAATGCCAAGACTAATGCATACCCAAGCCCGGTTTTTCACTTTAATAAGCCTATTGTGCCTTTCTTCCCTATTTGCAAATGCACAATGTGTGTTGTCTATTACCGGCCTGCCCGACACTATAAAAGTTTGCAGGAACCAGCAAGTGCAACTGAACCCTAGCCTTGCATTTACAGGTGGTACAGCCGTACCTACCGACACTGTGTGGAGCCCGGCTACAGGTTTGTCAAATATAAATGCGATCAACCCTATAGCCACGCTGGGCACCAGCCCTATACAATATATTATATCTATCAACTCCATTACTGCGCTGAATTTTGTTGACAATGGAGATTTCAGTTTAGGCAATACTGGTTTTACAAGCGATTACAGGGACACGAATGGAGCCGGATCGCTTTATCCTGAAGGTTTTTATTCGATCGTTACCAATCCCAACAGTGTACACCCCAATTTTGCAAGTTTTGGTGACCATACTACCGGCACGGGCAATATGATGGTGATTAATGGCGCAGGCAGCCCTGTAAATATCTGGTGCCAGACCATCGCTGTTACCCCTAATACCCAATATGATTTCTCTGCATGGGGCGCATCCTGCACAACAGGTAACCCGGCGCAGTTGCAGTTTGAGATAAATGGTGTTTTGGTAGGCACTTCTTTACAGTTACCCGCGGTTAACGGGCAATGGGTTGAATTTCATGTGGTGTGGAACAGCGGGGCTAATACTTCTATTACAATTTGCATACATGACCAGCAGACAGCATTAAGCGGCAACGACTTTGCGATTGACGATATTACCTTCAGGCAGATATGCGTTGCTACAGATTCTGTATATATAAGCGTAGACAATGTGATTCCGTCTATTAACAGTACAGTGAAATTGGGATGCATATCTGACACTGTAGTATTAAATGGTATTAATTCGGGCACTAATCCAGACAGTCACTGGTGGGATTTTGGTGACGGCACACCTACAGACACTTCTATAAATACAACACATATATACCCGGTGCAGGGTGTATATACTATAAAACTCACCGAGTCTACTGTAAACGGCTGCGGAGATTCTGCCACAGTAACGGTCGATACCAGGCACCCACTCAGCATTAGTTTCACAGCGGATAAGGATACCATTTGCGCCACACAAAGTGTACAGTTTACCAGTAATGATAATGGCACTAAGACACCACTCGTTTATTTCTGGGATTTCGGAGACGGGTCTACCGACAATACGGCCAGCCCTTCGCATACTTACAATATCCCGGGCGTCTATACTGTAACTCACGTAGTCAATGACCAAGTGCCCTGCTATGACACAATGAAGATGCAGATAGTGGTGCTGCAGGGGCCTACTGTAACTGTAAGCATGAATGATTCACTTATCTGCAGGGGCAAGGACATTACGTTTACTGCTGCTTTGTTTGGCGGATATGCAAATTTAGAATGGAGCTTCGGAGACAATGCGGTGTTATATAACGCGAACCCTGTAGTACATGCATTTGACATGTCCGGTAATTTTACAGTGAACCTGACAGCCACATTCAGACAATGTCCGCCCATTTCCATAAATAAAAACGTACAGGTGTTTGATCACCCTACAGTAAATATCGGCCCTGACACCTCAATATGTCCTAATTCGCCGCCGATACAACTTGCAAACCTGGCTTATGATACCGGCGCACTGAGCTATCTTTGGAGTAATGGTGACAAAACAAGCACTACACTTGCCAGAGAACCCGGTGTTTACTGGCTAACACTAAGCAATGTCGGTGGCTGTAGCTCCACAGATAGCATTGCAGTACTGAATTCATGTTATCTTGATGTGCCCAATGTTTTCACGCCGAACGGGGATGGAATAAATGATTATTTCTTTCCACGCCAGGTCTTATCAAAACAATTGCTGAAATTTCACATGGAGGTGTTCAACCGCTGGGGGCAATTACTATTTGTGACAGATAATTTAGATGGCCGGGGATGGGATGGCAAGTTTAACGGTATAGGCCAGCCGCAAGGCGTGTACATCTATATGATAGATGCTACTATAGATGGGATGGGCGAAGAAAAGATGAGAGGAAATCTCACGCTGTTGAGATAAACTAGCTATTTCTTTGAATTAAGAGGTACAATAACTGTATTCACTTTTTTAAGGATGTCTTTCTCGGCAGCTTTAAGGTCGATGTATTTCTTCAAAAGGAAGTCTACTTTTATAGGATCTTTTTCTTCCTTAAAACGTTTACTGAGTTCGTCCTGCAGGGATTTTATTTTCTTGTGTTCAAAGTATGCAAGAGGGCTATCCACTTCATTGATATAATTTAGCTCACCGTTTAATGTCTGGATACCATAATTTTCACTCCACTTCGGACTCATATCGTTCTTTGCCTGCAAAAGACTTATCATTTGTTGCTGTATAACCGCTTCGGGATAATTCATAAAATATGGCAAGCCAGGTGATGCATTGTATTTGAGTTTATAGTTATAATAAAGGTCGAACACCTGGCGCGCCAGCATATTCTCTATAAGGTCGGGGTCAATACGCTGCTGCACCAGGATGGCAACGTCTGTATAGCCCTCGTAGGGCTTTTCTCCGTATTCGATCAGCACCCGTATCAATTCCCATTCCTGCTCATCATTATCCTGCTGCCTGAGATCAGGAAAAGCAGGTTCTTCGGATGACAGCAGCGCAGGCTCGGGCAAAACATCTTCCTTCCGCTGCTGTCTTTTTTCCTGCTCTATACGTTCGCGTATATGCTTATTCACCAAATTCACCAAACCGGCCTCTTCTACATCCAACTTCCTGGAAGCCTCGCGTATATAATGCCCTTGCAATGCAAAATCTTCTGCTTTGTTAATACGGGATATACTTTCGGCTATCTCGTTGACCAATTTCGACCTTCTTACAGGGTCGGTGCCAGCGTCTCTCAAGCCCACTTCCAGTCTGAAACCTATAATATCCTGTTTATGGCCCTTTACATATTCATGAAACCTGGCAGCTCCTGATTTCTGTATATAGCTATCCGGGTCTTCTCCTTCGGGTAGTAATACCAGTTGCACATTGAAGCTTTGCGACAATGCCATGTCCAGACCCCGTAAGGCCGCTTTGACTCCAGCGGGATCACCGTCATATAGTATCGTCAGGTTCCTGGTAAGTTGAGATATGAGCCTTAACTGGTCTTCCGTGAGCGAGGTACCACTGCTTGAAACGACATTCTCTACCCCGCCCTGGTGCAGCGATATCACATCTGTATATCCTTCCACCAAAAAGCATTCGTCCTGTTTGCCAATGGCCTGCCGGGACTGGTACATACCGTACAGCACACGACTCTTTACATACAATTCGTTTTCGGGCGTATTGATATATTTCGGAGCCTTCTCGTTACTCTTCAGTATCCGGGCGCCGAAACCCAAGATACGACCGGTCATGCTTTGTATAGGGAAAATGACACGTCCCCTATACACGTCATGGTGAATACCATTCCGGTTCTTTACAAGCCCGGCTTTTTCAAGGAGGTCGGCATTATAGCCTTTCTGAATCGCTGCCCTGTAAAATATATCATTCCCTTCAGGGTCATAACCTAAACGAAAACGCTCAATAATGTCTTTCCTGAAACCTCTTTGTTTGAAATACGAAAGCCCGATCGTTTGTCCTTCTTCTGTGTTAAGCAGAGTATCATGAAAAAAAGTAGTGGCATACTCATTCAGTATCCTCAGACCCTCTTCCGCCAATTGCTGTTGCTGTTGCTCGGGTGAACGCTCGGTTTCTTCCAACTTTATTTTATAATAATCAGCCAGCCACCTGATCGTATCCGGGTAGGAAAGTTTTTCGTGCTCCTGTACAAAGGTCACAACATTGCCTGCTTTACCACAACCAAAACATTTGTAAATCCCTTTTGAAGGTGAGACGTGAAAAGAAGGAGTTTTTTCCTGGTGGAAGGGGCAATTAGCAATATAACTTGCTCCCCGCTTTTTCAAACGTACAAACTGCCCCACGATATCAATAATATCCGCACGGCTCATCACTTCCTGTATGGACGCTGGAGCTATCACAATGCTAAGTTAATACGAAAATGCGGCAAATATATTTTGAATACAGAGATAAATATTATGTAAAAAATAAAGGTGGCAATAAATGCCACCTTTAAGAAATTTATTATTTACGATATGCTACCAATTTGTTTTAACGAGTTTTTCGGTATGCAAAAGCAAGTTGTTTTCATCATAAATATGTATCATATATATACCACTTGCCAATTGACTGATGTCTATTTCTTTAGGATCAGCATAGCTTGATATCTGCTTCCCTTCCATATCTGATATGCTTACGTTTATCTTAACAGCGGCATCAATATGTATCAATGATGACGCCGGGTTAGGATATATTCGAAAATTATTTGCCGCGCTGATATTATTTACAGCAAGGTCTTCTATATCAATATAATTAGACATACCTCCACAACCAATATCATCTGTTGTCCAAACGGAGTAATGGCCATTTTGCGCTGGAACATAGCAAGTGCTTATAGCACCCGGAATGGCATTACCGTCAAGAAACCACTGGTAAGATGTGTAAACATCCGTACACAACATGTCATTATAAAGCTGAATGGCCGGACTCACTATATCCAATACAATATGGTATGGGATAGAGGTAGTAGAACAACCATTGCCATCTGTGATCACTAAAGAATAGTTTCCAGAATCCGGTGCGTTATAAGAACCCGCAAGCGCCCCGATTATTTTATTATTGTTGTCGTACCATTGGTATGTAAAAGCACCGGAAGCATCTGAGGTAAGTGTAACACTGCTTCCCAAACAAATACTGCTTGGCCCTTCGGGAATGATAACAAAAGGAGCAGGCGGTGTGTTAATGACCACATTAACAACCGTCGATGTATCTGAGCAGCCATAGCTGTTAGAAACCGCTACCGTGTATGCACCAGAACCGGAAACCGGAACCAAATAATTGATACTGATAGCGCCAGGGATGTTTACACCATTAAGCGCCCATTGATAAAGAAGCCCCGGTACAGGAGTTGCCTGCAGAGTAAGAGGTGTTCCAGCGCAAACAGTGTCAGGCGTGGTCGAAGTGATAGCCGGTGTCGCAGGTGCCGGGACAACATCTATATATACAGGTGTTGAAGTGGCAGAACAACCATTTGGTGTGCTGATATTTACCGAATAATCGCCAATAGTACTGGCATAATATATAGTGCCTGTAGCTCCACTGATATTTCCGCCATTAAGTTGCCATTGATAGTTTGCGCTAGTGATGATATTTGCATCCAATTCAACCGAAGCACCGGAGCAGAAAGAGGTCGCACCTATCGGTGTAGCGTTTGCGGTAAATATAGCAACCGTCAAAGTAGCATTCGTGGTGGTTACAGCCGGCAAACAGCTTCCTGACACGACACAGGTATATACGCGGCCATTCATTGCAAGCGTGGCGCCTGTAATAGTAAGAGTGGAAGTGGTGACACCACTATAAACACCGACATTGCTAAGTGCAACGCCATTTTCCTTCCATATATAGCTTAAGCCTGCACCCGTAGCTGTTACAGAAAAAATTGCATTATTGCCCGGGCAAGTAACACTGTTAGTCGGTTGACCACCTATTGCAATGGCAGGCAAGGCATTCACATGAAGTGTTGCAGTGCCGGAAATAAGCGGGGAACCACATATATTAGACACCACGCATTGGTATATATACCCGTTCATAGATGCCGGGGCACCAGTTATATTAAGTGTATTGGTAGTAGGTATACCATAAACGCCTCCAAAGTTAACATTTGTAAAACCTGAACCCGTGTTTACCTGCCATTGGTAACTGAGGTTACCACCTGCAGCAGCCAACGAAAATGAAGTGTTCGCTCCAGCACAAATTGTTTTATCGGTTGGTTGCGCACTGATAGTCGGCGTATTAAGTACATTCACCGTAAAGACTGTACTCGCGTTAAGAAGATGGCTGTTTGCACATGAATCAACCAGTCTGTAATAGGTTGTAGTGGCTAAGGCAGGTGTAGTGTATGTCAGATTTGTCGCTCCTGCAATATTGCTCCATGGGCCTGTGCTTGCCGCTGATTGCTGCCATTGATAAGAAATACCTTGTGTACCGGCTGGATTGGGGTCAGTAGCTACAATAGTTTGCGTGCTGCCATTACATATTGCGGCAGGTGACGACGTGCTTATCAGCGCGGCATTTGGCGTACCCGAACAGGGTATTTCATAATTTACGATCAATGCAGGGTGCTTCGTTGCATCAGGGTTCCGGCTGGAGCCAAAATCCTGCTGTCTGTATTGCACTTCTGTTGCAATTTTTATTAAAAACCCTGTATTGACATTATTGAACATATCAATTACCATATTGGTAACATCCATGGTGTCATTGCCGTGCCAGCGCGTAACAGACTGAGGCAATACAGTCGAATCTACATGTTTCCAGCCTGGTTGGGTATTCCATGTAACTGTTGTTATGCCAAATGTATTAGCCAATTCATAGACCCAACCGATATCGCTACCAGAACTATTATAAGGAGAACCGGGATAATTTGAATTCCCTATATTACCTACGCTTGTATCAAGGTGAGGGAGTACCAACTTGGCGGATACAATTGTGGCAGTTGCCGGGATGACAGCAGTGTTACTAATGTCAGCAAAATTGACAAGCATCCTATATATACCGAAACAACCTTGGAAAGTCCAGGCCATTGGGGTATTTTCATAAGCAAGTGGGCTATATTGATTAGTATTATTTATATTAGCTGAGCATGTACTATCCTTATATCCTATCATAACATCATTGCCGTTCGTAGGCTGCATTACAGCTGTTGCAACATTTACAGGATTCGCAATATTCACTGTAAAATCCTGTGCTTGCCCGTAAGTATTGCCAACACAGGGGTTGTTATCCCCATCGTTAGTGTAACTTAATCTTGCCCTCAAGCGCGTATTACCCAATGTAGTACCTGCCGGCACGGTAAATGAGGCTGAACAGGTTTGTGGAGTATTATTACCGTAGCAACTAAGAGTGGCAACCAATTCAGACGCATCAAAAGTGCTATTATGGTTATAATCTATCCACACAAATACCGAATCTCCTAAAAATGGCGACGAAAGTATAACAGTAATAGTGTATGGCTGGCCTATTGTAAGAGGTGCAGCAGGTTGGGCGGAATAATCACTATACCCGGCACTGGTTACCCCGCAACTTGAGGTTGATGTATTCACGGTACTAAAAGCTACATTAATGATCTCCTCACCTCCGCTACCGCAATATGAGGATGTTGGGACACAATATTGAGCCATTAAGCCGCTTCCGTAAAAGCACAACAAAGTAAGGATAGGAATAATTTTTTTGTACATAACGTCGTTTATATAGTTTAGCAATTATACTTAAAGATAGACTCCTCTAAGCATATTTTCGTTGGGTTAATTTTAAAAATGTGATTCATTATTACATAATAATGCCTTTATCAATTCGCCTTCATCAATTTGTCAACCCTTATCAGCGCATTATTAGCATCATATACCATTATCATATACATACCGTTTGGTAATTGGCTGATATCGACGTCTTTTGCATTTTCGACATGCATAAACAATTTGCCTTCCATTCCGGCAATTGAAACACTGACTTTTTCCGGTGCACTTATGTGTATCACAGATGTAGCCGGATTAGGATATATCTTAACCGCATCCTTAGATATTACATTGTTCACCTCGAGCGGGGATACTATATAAGGGCTGGATGTTTTTGAACAAATGCTATCAGAAACCGTTACCCAATACGCGCCATCTTGTAAAGCAGTATAACAAGAACTGTTTCCACCACTGGCAATCGCAGCTCCATTATAATACCATTGATAATTAGGGAATGTACCTACACAGAGTGTAGTGCCGCTTGCAGTAATTATAGGGTTCAGTATATCTGCTGTCAGGTAGATACTATTGGAAGATGTGGCACTACACCCATTGCCATCAGTGATGACAAGCGTATAATTACCGGTATCCGGGGCTGCATATTCAGGACTGATCGCACCTAAAATTTTATTATTATTATCGTACCACTGGTAGGTGATGCCAATTGCTGCTAAAGACGTTAAAGTTACGGAACTGTCCCAACAGAAATTGGTAACTCCGTTTGAACCAATAAGCGGCGTACCGGGTAAAGTATCTATGGTTACAGTTGTTACAAACGATGTTGATGAACAACCACTGTCATTGGTTGCGATAACAGTGTAATTACCAGCGATAGAAGCCGTATACCCGGTAGCAGTAGCACCTAAAACCGGAGATGCATTATAATCCCATTGATAAGTAAGACCAAAAACAGGAAAAGTGCTGAAGTACACACTTCCACCCTGGCAGAAAGTGATGGGTCCACCTGCAGTAAGTACAGGTTGTGTTGGTGGCT
>Ga0206970_10058_pt2 | contig 31223 bp, 28 predicted proteins | sample Alteio_BWOrgHeat_88_FD_152964 | JGI IMG/M metagenome (GOLD analysis project Ga0206970, IMG submission 152964) | Enriched cells from forest soil in Barre Woods Harvard Forest LTER site, Petersham, Massachusetts, United States -... | ecosystem: Environmental > Terrestrial > Soil > Temperate forest >... | reverse complement strand
TGGAGTTCTTCGCATTGCTCTACAAAATCGACCAACGCAATAAACGAAAAGATCTAACTAAGAAGGAGGAAGATACTGAATCACTCTGCAACTTGCCACAGAGCGGTGTAGTTGATGGAAAGAACCGTCCATCAACACATACAAGCGTCAAGATTCAAGAAACAACTGATCGGCGACATCCGATCATAACTGCAGGAGACATCTCATGATGCATTCTACTAAAAATCATTGCACTCTTCAACAGAATTTTAGCGGCAGCAGCAAGCTACAGGAGCTGTTGACCATTATCGCACACAAGACAAATTATGCACCAAAAAGGTATGGCAACGGATACATGGTTAAATGCCCGAACCATGCCGATACAAGACCAAGCTTATCGATAAGCGAGGGTACCGATGAAAAGGTACTCATCTATTGTCACGCAGGATGCACCACGCAAGAAATTTGTGACGCCATTGGAGTCCCTATTAGCTACCTGTTTCCAAACAAGAAACGACAATATCATAAATCGTATCGATTAACACAAGCATGGAGAAAATCATGACTCCTGTAAATAAACTCCTCTATGCTATCGCAAAAAAGACTAGTCATCATCCAGAATATCAAGACGGTAAGCATATTACAGAATGCCCTGTCAGCAGCAATCCGAGTCATAATCTTATCATTGAGCAAGACACACAACAGAATCCTCTACTAACCTGTGAAGACGGCTGTACAGATGAACAGATCTATACCGCACTGAACATGTCATTGCCCGAATTACTTACACCTACTGCCTGTATTGCTGAAGAACGTAAGCCAACGTACACCAAATATCACTATACCGATGAACATGGCAACGTTATATGCACAAAAGTGCGTAAAGAAGCAGCTAACAACATTAAGGATTTCTTCTGGGAACATGTCGATAATCATGGAAATACCATTGCGAATCGGAGTGGCTGCAGAAGGACTCTGTATAATTTTCCAGCGGTCATCAAGGGCATTGAAGACGGTAAAACCATTTACCTCGTAGAAGGAGAAAAGGACGTTGAAACTCTCAGGCACCAGGGGCTCATTGCTACAACGACCGGCAGCTCAAGCGAATGGTGTGATGAGTACACGCAAGTATTAACCAACGCCCATGTCGCGTTACTTCATGATTACGACAAGGCAGGCATTAAACGTCGCGATATGATTATTCAGCAACTTACGCAACATGTTCGTGAGAAAAAGTTAAATCTTCGCATCGTTGATCTTCCCGCAATTGAGTACACTGATTCTCATGGCAAAGACATAACCGACTGGCTTAATATGGGCCATACAATTGATGAACTCGAAAAGCTCGTTCAAAGTACTACCCCTTATGTTGCTGCAGTGCCTGCTGAACAATCACCAACTCACCTGCCCCTTGAACTACTACGTGTTGTCTCAATCGATGAATTATTGCGTATGGCTTTACCACCAAGACAGATGTTGCTTGCCCCGTTTCTGCCCAGCCAGGGACTTGTACTCTTATTTGCAAAACGCGGTGTCGGCAAGACTCACGTTGCACTGGGCATTGCATATGCAGTTGCAACAGGAGGTCAATTCCTACGTTGGTCAGCAGAAAAACCACATAAAGTACTCTATGTTGATGGCGAAATGCCTGCAGTTTCTATGCAAGAACGCCTGAAAATGCTCAAGCTGATGAATACCAAACAACCCGAGCCTAATTTCTTTAACATAGTAACACCAGATCTTCAATCAGGGCTCATGCCAAATCTTTCACTCGATGAAGGGCGTCAGGCTCTTGATAAGCTCATTGTTGATGTTGATTTGATCGTTATCGATAACATCTCATGCTTATTCCGAAGTGGCGGCGAGAACGAAGCAGAAAGCTGGCAAGCCGCACAAGAATGGGCATTGGACTTACGCAGACGCGGCAAAGCGGTACTCTTTGTACACCACGCAGGAAAAAATGGTGTACAACGTGGAACAAGTAAACGCGAAGACATACTCGATACAGTCGTCATGCTCGAACATGCTGATGGGTACAAACCAAGCGAAGGCGCGAGCTTTAATGTCACCTTCTCAAAGGCACGACACTTCAGCGGTGAAGACGCTACAGGATTTCACGCATGCCTATCAACACAAAGCGGCGAGAGTTATTGGATTATCTCGGATATTCCTTCAAGCGATACTAAGGTCAAAAATGTCGCTGAAAAAAAGAACTCAGGTGCGACTATTCAAGAAATTCGCGATGAGACAGGCTACAGTAAATCACAAGTTGAAACCCTTATCAAGAAAGGACGCGATGCTGGATTAATAACAGAGTAGTATGAATTTCCGATTTCTGATCCCCTAGAAAAATCAGAAATCGGAAATCAGAAATAGTATGTGTGCTATACCGAATTGGCAATGATTGGTAAACTTAAGAATGAAGGATGATATATGGTTAATAGAATAGACGACTACCTCACTATTCATGATGCAGCACAATTTATTGGCGTGGCGCCTAATACTCTCAGAAATTGGGAAAAGGCTGGCCAAATCAAGGTGTATCGTAATCCCATCAATAAATATCGCCTCTACAAGCAAGAAGATCTCGAAAAACTATTACAAACAATACGAGCCGTTACCCTATGAAAGCTATCATCTTTGCACGCGTATCAAGTAAAGAGCAGGAGGATGGCCAGTCCATCCCTGCTCAAGTACGCCGCCTCACCGAATATGCCCTCAGAAAAAATTTCACCATCACCGAAACATTTCAAATTACGGAATCATCGACCAAAGAAACACGCAAACAGTTCGATAGCGTCATTGCATATGTTCAAAAATCCAAGGAGCCTATTGCACTCATTACCGATACCGTTGATAGACTACAACGTACTTTCCGCGAAACTCCTCTACTTGATGAGCTTCGAAGACAGGGTAAGCTCGAAATGCACTTCTTGCGTGAAAGCCTCATCATTAACAAAAGCTCAAACAGCGCACAACTCATACAATGGGATATGGGAGTATTGGTTTCATCAAGTTATGTGCGACAGATGAGTGATAACGTTAGAAGAAGCCAAGAGCAATGTATCAAAAATGGCCAGTGGATCTCGCGCGCTCCTTACGGATACCAAAACGTGAGCCTTCCCTCAGGACAAAAATCCATCATCATCAATGAAGAACAGGCGCATTTCGTAAGAATGGCATTCGAGCTTTATGTTACGGGAGCATATTCATACCAAACTGTTGCTGATGTACTACAGAAAAATGGATTCGCGTTAACTGGCAGAGGTAAATCTGCTACGGACCGAACCATTGAACTGATACTCAATAATCCTTTTTATATGGGTATGATGAATATCAATGGTGAGCTTCGTCCCCATAAATATGATTCCATTATTTCTGAATGGATGTTTCGCGAGGTACAAACAATTATTGATAAGCATCATAAGAAGCCTGTTCAATATGCACGAAAGCCCATCCTTCTGCGAGGACTCATGAGATGTTCACATTGCGATGGAACCGTTAGCGGTTATATCAAAAAGGGAAAATACGTATATTATAGCTGTCACAACTCTCGTCGCAAGTGTAAAAAAAAATGCTTCACCGAGACGGAGATTATGGATGTTATCATGTCACATTTTCGCAGTATTCAATTGACAAACAAAGAGATTACCGAGATTGGTGACTATGTCGAACAGACTGAACTTCGCGATCAAACAACTATGCAGTCACTGTATGATGCCGCAACACGAAGATTATCAGTAGTAACGGAACGTATATCGCGCCTTATTGATATGTACGCCGATGGGTTAATACAACCAGATGCCTACAGGCTGAAGTTGAATGAATATGAGCGTGAAAGAAGCGAAGCAACGTGCATTGTGCAAAGCCACAGCGCGGGAGGGAAAACTGAACGGGTTGCCGCTGAAGAAATACTGAAATTAGCACAGCATGCTGAGGAAATATATGAAAGTTCGAGTTTTGAAGAAAAACGCCAACTTTTAGGTTTCATGTTTTCGAACTTTCGATTAGGATCGGAAAAGATCGACGTAGAGCTGCGATTTCCCTTCTCTACTATGCCAAAATTACAGGATCAACACATATGGCGGGACTGACGAGACTCGAACTCGCGACCTTCCGCGTGACAGGCGGACGCTCTAACCAACTGAGCTACAATCCCGCAAAATTTATGGTACTCCTATGCTACTTAAAGTAGCTTCGAAGTACTGGCTTGTCATTCATTTCCTTCGGAAATGAATGGCTCCCCGGGCAGGACTCGAACCTGCGACCTAACGATTAACAGTCGTGTGCTCTACCAACTGAGCTACCGAGGAATATATCACTAACAACATTTCAAAGACAATAAACATAACATGGTGGGCGGTGCAGGACTCGAACCTGCGACCCCCAGTTTGTAAGACTGATGCTCTACCAGCTGAGCTAACCGCCCTTGCTAGCCACCACCAAGTGCCTTTATTGTAGAGAATTACTTATAAAAAGTCAAAGCGAATTTATGTTGTATACACTGTTTTCGCCCAAATGAATACTCATCCCCACAAACGTCTCGACAAATGAGCCCCAGATTGTTACCATAAAATCGGTAGTATTTTCAGATGATCAACAAAAAGGTACCCAAAAATGTCCCAAACCTCATCCAATTGGATCCGTAATATTTTCTTCCTTTTATTAATTGTACAACTTGCACCAACAGTCATACAAACGGTTAAGAAGTATTACGATGAAATAATTTCAGCTAAAACCAAAGTTGGTATTATCACGATTAAAGGCCCTATTAGCGACACTTCGCTACATGCACAACACCTGAAAACATTTTTTGAAGATGAATCGATCAAAGCAATCCTGCTTAAGGTTGATTCACCAGGCGGATTTGCTGGTGCATCCGCGTCTTTAAATTATGTTATCCGATCACTCAAAGCAACTCACCATAAACCGATTATCGGTTGGGTGCAAAATGTGTGTGCATCGGGCGGATATTATATCATTGCTGCTGCTGATCACATTATTGCAACACCACTTTCCTGTATCGGGAGCATCGGTGTTTACATACCACAACTTCAACTGCAAGATATGATCGAAAAATTACACATTAAATACGACGCGGTTCACGCAGGCAAGTATAAAACAACGGGAAATCCTTTACTCAAAAATACCCCTGAACAGAACGCCATGTTACAACAATTTGTCGACGACACGTATAAAATATTTGCACAAGATATTCTTGAAAGCAGACGGACCTTGCTCACCGCCCCTGCAGAAGTATGGGCTGATGGTAAAATATTCACCGGACAGCGCGCGCTTGAGCTTGGCCTTATCGATCAAGTAGGTTCTCAAATAGATGTTGAGGAAATCATTAAGGAACATGCACATATCACGAATGAAATCGCATGGGTTAAGCCTCCACAACAACCACATTGGCTCAAGTTTTTCACCGGAGCTGATGACGATAGCGACAGTGATCATTCATATATGACCACATTTGTACATACATTGATGAATTATATTTCAACACAAAATACTCAACCAACACTCTAAGCTTTTACAAAACGGGCTGCGCTGAAGATAATTCATTCGCAGCCTGTTTTGTTTCGACAAGCGGCTGCGTTGCATCATATTCGGCACCCCGTGCAAGAATATAACACTGGTGAAGTGAACCGATATCGCACAGCGGTTTTACCGTCACTGCATACTGAAGCTTGTCGCTATCGTGACGTATTGACGTAATATGACCTACCGCAAAGCCACGTGGGTAAATAAGACCATCACCACTTGTTGTCAACAGATCGCCTTCTTGCAACGGCTCCAGATGGCTGACATATGACAGAGAACCTTCAGTCAAACTGTTCATACCTTCAAAAATACCGGTCGTTTTTGTTGCAGCACATATCACCGGAATCTTGCTCAAACGATCAGTAACTAATGTCACTTTGCACCACCACGGATAGACATCGCTCACTCGTCCGACAATACCATGTTGATAGACCACCACCATGTCACGCTCGACACCATGACGTGCACCGCGATCCAAAATAATCGTATGCGCGTCGGGTGATATAGTCTTACTAATGACCTGTGCGTGAATCATCCAATCGGTACGGTAGCGATAACGAAATAGTTGTGCATCATGAAGCTCATCAAGGTAAAGTGACGTACTTCGTAATTCAATAATCTCTTGCGATAATCGCGCAATGGTGTCCTGACTTGTCATCAACGCTGCAACCAATTCATCAATCGACCGTCGTCGCCGCAGCCACGTATTTTTAATATTGGTCATCTGATACGCAAGGTATACAACAGGATAGGATATGTGCGCAATGACATAATCGATCTGCGCCCTCCCAATCTGAAAATATCCCCCTACACCAAATAGCACCAGCCCAACTACAACATATCGTTTTTTCATGCCACTCCAACACAACGTATAATAAAAATATGGATAGCGTTTCCACTATCCATATTAAATGAGTTGTTAATTGAAGCAATCCTTAAAACCGACTTTACTTAACTTGCTCAACATCTGAAGCTGCTTGAAATTTACCACAGATCGCCTGCATCCAACCAGGAATATCTGGTTGCAATTTTGGTGCTTGCATTGGACTACACAAAGAAGGAACTCTTCTCTGCGCAAATAAATTACTGAACATCAACAATGAAACTAAGCGACTTTGCCGTGCTACGTCCGCAGAAAGTTGGTCAAGTCTCGTTGAAATTTGCCGCTCACCGCGCTGCAGCGTCTCTGCAGTAGATTGTGTAGATTCTTTTATTAATTTAACATTCTCTTGGGTTACCCCACATGTCTTTGCTATTTCTTTTATCTGCTCATCAGCATCTCCACCTTGTCTCTGAGCAGCTTTTAACATCTCAAGAACTTTTTGATGTTGCACTTCGGTCACCTTGGCCATTTGTTCGAAATTGTGTTTAACACCATCAAAACCGTCTTGAGCAGCAACTGCGCCATCAGCAATCATATTTCCAATACCGTTAAATTGACATCTCACGCCGCTAAACCCTGTGTCAATTCCATCACGCAGCAATCCCATTTCTGTTTTGACACCCTCAAACCCTTGGTTCATTCTGCGATCCAAGCCAGATATATCATCTCTTGCTGCAACGATTTCCACTCTGTTGCGCAGAACATTTGTATTAATATTATTCATCTGACATCTATCCGAGTACCGCATACCAAAGTAAAATACCAATGGTAAATACCAATATCGCTCACGAAGTTTTGGAAACAGGTACATTGCTGCACTAATGCCCCCTAAGCACATATCCGCTGAAGGAGTACATTCCCAAGCAGTTGTGCCTGCCTTATATACAAAATTTCCAGCCCTGCAGATTGATTGTGGTCCGCCCCACCGCGTCGCGAGCCTTGTAAATTGATTAAAAACATTCGTGGCAAATTGATAACCATGTGATGGAACACCACCTACATTCAATCCTACTGACTGCCCCCGATCTTCACAACGATCCATACTCGAGACATTTTGAGCAAACACTAAAGTCACTGCAGTCATTAATTTAAAACGATCCATACTACTCACCATACAGCTTTATTCAATCTTGATTTTATTCATCTAAACTCATCTCTCTGCACATTCTCATGTATTAAATATTTTGAGAGCAACAGGTTAAAATTCATTTATCAGAGTATCCTAAGTTTAAAGAAAAAACAATTACTGCAACATGTTTTTTAATTTTTGATCATATCGAAGACAACTTGATATCATTCTCAACATCATCACGCTAGAATTATTGCACAAAAAAAAGCGCTGTAGATTTTAACTTACCGCGCCCTTGAAAACTATAATTATTTATATTTCTACTTTTTTACCGTTACACAAAGCCTAATGTTGATTAGAGCTCAACGCGTCATTAGTATTAAATGATGAACGACATTTAACTATTGACTGTTATCAACCTAACAAAAGTTGCAATTGAGGCAAAAATCTCACGTTAATTTTGTTTTGCCGTAATTCATAACACAATTTCATCTTAAGACAATTAAAAGCAGCCATTAAACCCTCTGAAACTTGTACGCCCTGTGATTGTACACTTTCTATAGTTAACTTCAATTGCACTAACTGCACCAGCTGTAATTGAAACTGTTGATTCTGTAAAATCTTCTTAAGATCTTCATGCTTAACTTGAGCATCTTGGGACTGTTCTATATGACGGATCCCAGCAGCATTGTCATACTCTTTCATTTTATCCAGAATACTCTTTACAACCCCTGAAGACGCATTATTTATTGCTTTCAAAAGATCTGCTTTGACTTTCACTACCTCAGTCTTAACACCATCGATCTGCGCAGATAACCCGCCATACCAATATTTGTACAATTCATGAGCGCCATACCCAAGCCCTGCACCAACAACAGTACGTGCAAGACCGTTTTGTGGATATCGCAATGCATAATATCCCACTGCTGCACCGGTAACACTTGCCCCAATCGACTTCATGGTTTCTGACGATTGATATGTCAATTGACATGCGCTCTGCGCTGTCGAACACAACCAAGAAGCACCGCTATACATTTTTGAAGCGCCGTTATACATTTTTTGAGTAAAAGATTCCTCTGAAGCCATAAGGCTTCCCATAGCAGAAACTGCTATCAACCCCATACCAACGCGTTGTAATATTCGATTTATTACCATTTTAAGCCCCCCTGTTCATCTATAAATTTTCACATTGTCAAATTAATTAAACAATATAAATACATCTTATATAACTAGAATATAAAATATAGCCAGGGTAAGCAAAAGCGCCACCAAAATATGCTCTAGATGGCACAATTGCGGTTATTACAGCATTATAGACGGTTAAGGTCTGGGTGTTTGGTATGCCATGGGGTAGCCTGCTCGTAAGCATAGGCGGATTGAAAGAGTAGCCGTTCTTGCCAATGGGGCGCTAAGATTTGGAAACCCATCGGCATGCCATTGGCCGTAAATCCGCAGGGCACCGCGATTGCTGGATTTCCCACTAAATTGACCCATGAGGTAAAATAGTCGCAGAGATCCATTTGGAGTGGGTTATCAGCACAAGCCCCCAATATAAAAGCTGATTGTGCGGCAACAGGCATAAAAAGAAGATCAACTTCAGCAAATATCTTTTCGGCTTCGGCACGCATTTGTGCCCGTGCAGCACACGCGCGACGATAAAACGCATCCGCATGCCCATGTGATAGCACATAATTACCTATCATAATACGTCGCTTCACGTCATCGCCAAAACCTTCTGTTCGCGATAATGTATAGGTACTATTCAAATCAGATGCTTGTGGCGAACGATAACCATACCTAATGCCATCAAATCGCGCTAAGTTTGACGTCGCTTCTGCACGGCTAATAATAAAATAGGTAGCAGCACTCAATTCCATAGTCGACAATTTTATCCAACTAATCTGTGCACCGAGATCCTCATACACTTTTAGTGCCTGAGCTAAGAGCGCTTTAACATCGTCAGACATACCGACCGCATTGACCGCATTGTCAACAACGCCAATACGTAGCCCTTTTTGAATCGCACCCGTTAGGCCATCGGTCAAATTATATGACGCGGAAAGCTCACGTGCGGTTGCGTCACGAACAGGATTTTCGCGACCAGCTATTGCCGACAACACTAACGCATTATCGTACACTGTTCGCGCTGCAACACCAACCTGATCAAGCGATGAGCCGTATGCCGTCAATCCAAATCGCGATACTAATCCATATGTCGGTTTACTTCCTACAATACCACACCATGCGGCAGGTAAGCGTATTGAACCTCCCGTTTCTGAACCGAGCGACCAGGGAGCCATCCCTGCAGCAACAGCTGCGATCGATCCGCCGCTTGAGCCACCCGGCACCCGCGTAAGATCCCATGGATTTTTTGTTAATTTAAGCGCAGAGTATTCACAAGAGCTCCCCATAGCAAATTCATCCAAATTTGAACTGCCAAGCGGAATGCCACCTTGCGCATATATCTTTTGAATGACGGTTGCATCATAGGTTGCATGATAATTTTCAAGGATACGTGACGCACAGGTCATCCGTTCACCCTGTACACTAATATTGTTTTTGATAATGCCCGGAATATCAGCAATCAGACCCGTCGTTGCTTTTTTTGCAGTTACTTGCTTCATATCAAAAAGATCAATAATCGCACCAACTGCGCCATCATATCGAGCAATATGGTCGTAACAAAATTGAATAACTTCTTCTTGGGAAACTTCTTTTCGATCTAATAATGCACGTAATTCGCGAATAGTCGTCCACGGTGATAACATTATATCCCCTTATTGAGCAATAACGACAGGAACAACAAATAATCGATCTTCACACTCAGGAGCACCTGATAATATAAGGTCTGCGTTGCCACACACAGGACGATCCCGACGAAGAATAACCTCTTGATATTCCCTGCTCTCTTGCGGGCCAAGTACTGCATGGTAAGGCACCGCCTCCATCAAAGCACCGGAATATTCGAGCACCATATTCAACTTTTTGATACAATCATCTTCCTGCGCAGGGGCAAATTGTAACCGTGCTGATCGCGCTAAATGCTGTAATTCTTTGTTGCCAATAAACTTCATCCACTACCTTTCACCACATTGTATGGCGCCAGCGACCGCTGCGAAACCAATACACATAACAAAGCGCCATAAGGCCATTGCCAAAATAAAACGAGCTATAAACTCCTATAAATGTATCAAAATCATTCATAAAGGCAATGGAAGACATAAGCCAGGTTGCCGGGATTAACACGCCCACAAGCATGCCAATGCGTACCCAGAGTACCACGCGCATATGCGCAACACCACGTAAGGCGCTCGACAAAATAACCTGTAATACATCAAAAACGGCAACGCAACTCATAATACGAAGCGCGGGGACCGCAAAGTCGGTAAATACATGATGTGCATCAAACCAACCAACAATCACCGGTGCATACCATGAGCATATCCCGAGAATGAACATAACCATACTCACCGCAAGAATTAACGTACGTTTCACGGTATAGCGAATAGCTTCTATATCTCCCGCACCAAAGTGATTGCTCACTAACATGGTGGTCACCTGGGCAAATGCAACCGCAGGAACAAATGCAAACATTTCAATATCTTTAATAACACCAAAACTACTCAATGCAACATGACCCATCGGCGCAATGGCACGTACAATAGCCATTTTCGCAAATGCCAATACAGATTTATCACACATCACTGGCCAGCTTAATACACCAATACGATACGCGGACCTTAATGACCATGATCGATACCAGGACGTCATAAATTGGCGAATATAATCTGTCCGCGCCATCGCAACTGCCAATGTGCCCAGCATACAACTATATTGCACCACCGAAGCAATAGCAGAACCTTGCAAGCACAACCTAGGAAATCCACATTTACCAAATATTAACAAGTAATCACAAAGAACAAATACTAATGAACCGAATACTAAACAACGTGTTGGAATATAATTTTGTTGAATGCCCCGTAAAAATCCGCTCAAGGAAAAAAATAAAAACATTAGCACAATGCTGATTGCTTTCATCCGCAGAAACGGGATACCGATAATAACGATATCTTCAGGTATGCCAAGCAGCCGGTAGATATCTCCCGCACACCAATATAATACTGCTCCAACAATGCATCCCAAAACCGCGGTAACAATGAACGAAGAAACAGCAGCCCGCTGCACCGCATCGCTATCGCCCTTGCCGTGATGGTAGCCACATAATACCATCGTACCTACTGAAATGCCTTCAGCTATTTTCGTTAAAAAATGTATCAATGTATTCGTAACACCAATGGTCGCATAGAGCACTGTTGATTTTAAATGCGCGATAAAGCGAGCATCGATTAAAACAACCAATGAATAAAGAACCAATGCAGAAACCATCTCGGGAGCAAAATATCTCATAATTTTGGTGTACGACGCCCCCTTTGATCGGTCACGTAAGCCGTCAAGGTAACTCGTGATAAGCGCTTTTTTCATGGAATTCCCCTGCGCATTCCCAATGTGCCGCCAGGGACATCATACCATTAAAATGTAAAAAGCACGCTATCTTTTCAAGAAAAAGCATACATATCTGACCTTTACCATGATATAGGTGATATCGGAGATATTGGAGATATAGTTAACTTGAGGCGCCCACTCGATATTATCAAGAATACTTTGATCAACTTCGCTGCACTTCATCCTCAATTTTGACGTATTTTTCTCTTGACCTTTTATTACAAATTTTACTATTTATTATAATTGGAAGTAGATATTAAAGCATTACTTTTGGATGGGGGCAGGATTTTATGAAACAACAGGTCAATTTTAGTAAATTTGCAGTGATAATTGCTCTTTTGCAGACGAGTTTCATCTGTTATGCAGCATCATCGACGTATAAGCCGGATCAGATGGTAAAACAATTGATAATTGATGAGGTTATTAAATTACGCGAACAACCTGAAGTTATGGGGACGCTCGATCAGCCGGCTCAAAGAACGGTACACAGAGAATTTTTTGATACACTCGATACCCTCATTGATCTTATTATGAAGCCACTAGCATTGGCGTTTGGAAGAGAAACCAAGGAACAGGTTGAAAAGATATATACCGCATTAAATCCTACATCAGGACGCGGAAATGATCTTCTTGAGCTTTTGTTGAGACATCGTGTTATTGCTGTATTACAAGGCATTGCTCAACATGATATAAGTTGGAATGCATGGTGGAAGGAACGATTACAGTATAATGATCAAGTGCAGAAACTTGGCAGTGAACATATCCGAAAAGATATTGAAAAATTTTTGCAGTATGAGCTTGAAATTACCAAGGCTGAAATAGCAAAGTTTAAAAAATCTATTGTGTTGTTCTGGCAAATTAAACTTTTGGAACAGGAACAAGAACGGCAAATTCAAAATCGTGAAGGAGAGGGGAAAGAAAGTGTTGCAACTGCCGAGCAAAGTTTACAAAAAATTCAAGAAGTCTTAGATAGATTACATGCGCAACAAAATTTGCGCGAACATTTATCTGGGCAACGCACTGCTCCTGATGTTATGAAACATATTGTCCAGGGAAAATATGAGGAATCATATAATCTTTTGCATATGTATCGTGTCCCTGAATGCGGTCATCCGCCTTTCATATCAAATCAAGGCATACTATTTGTACGAGGACATTATAATGGTGATGACGAATACTATGGTTATATTAAAGCATTTGCTCCACAGAAACCCCTTGAACAACGCATATATAAAATTCTCTTTCCATATTTGGTGGATTTACCGAATGCCTATAATGCTGCAGCTGATGAGTTTGACTTGTTCAATATGAGATATGGCTTTGACCATGGATATCTTATGTATATGCTCGACGATCCAAATATAGAGGGTAAAAAAGTATGTAAATATCGGTTCTTCAACATTGAGCAACCCGCTCTTTGGAAAGACTTCGAAAAGCATAAGTCGAGTGCTCGGGGTAGTGATGTGGAAAACACCAGAGATATTGGCGACTTTTTGCAACATATTCCAGGAAATGCTGTTATTACCGAGACACCAGTACCACATGACGATCTACCAAAACAAGACATAGATCAGCTTCTGCTGAGTATCAGCCCTGATTATCAAGCAACTATTTCAAAAAAGACGAGCAATGGTGCCGTTATACTTTCGAGAATAGGAAAAGCGGATACTCTTTTTATGAAGCATACGGGTAATAAGGCAAAGTTTTTTATGTCAAATTTAGGCACAAAGATAGCTGTTTGTTATTACAGCGTATATGAGAAGGCAAATATTATCGATATTTATGACAATACAAAATTGCGTTGGAGCACCCATCCTATGGCTCGTCAGGGTACTAAGAAACTTGAACTTCCTCGAAGGGATACTATCTATAACGAGATTGACTATTATGAAAACGAAAGACACTATACGCAGTGTGCTATATCGTCGGATGGAAAATTGCTCGCGTCCGTGGTGCTATCTAAGGTAGGAAGACGATACGCTTCTGTATGGAATATTGATACAGGGAAACAAATATGTCGTATTCCTTTTGCTCATGCACAACATGTACAATTTGATGAACGTGGTCAATTACTCATATGCCTGAGTATCGAAAAGACTGATGAAGAAGATGATGATGATGAGGATGAGACAGAGGCTGAAACGAACGATAAAGCCGCTGCAAGCACAAATGACGATAATTCTATCAAGAATGCAAAACTTATGATTGCTGTTATCGATAATCAGACATTACTGCCCAATAATGATTTAGCCATGTATAACTACATTTATTCTCCAGAAGCGCTGCGCAATCTCAGATCTGTAGAGGTATCTGCAAGTTATAATTGCCAGTGGATTGCACTTGGTGAACATACCCATATCGACAAAGAGGGTGCTCTTTCTGAACCTTGTTTATATAATGTGCAAGTGATAAACCTTACTGGACTGCCGCTGCTTGAAAGCATTTCGCATCAAATGGTTACTGCACGTAAGCATAAAGCCGTCTGGAGACCAAACGAAGAAGAAAGTGCATTAATTCGAAAATTACGCGAAACACCGGGGTATGTCATTCCTGAATCATGGAACAAGTACATTAAAATGCCTGTTCAACATCAAAAATAGAGAGGCATATATCACAGAACCCTTGTGCCTTGCTTGCAGACATACTGCTAACCAGCACTAAATACCACCAATTTTCTGGTGCGGTTACCAACGGTATACTCATGTATTTTCTGTATATATTTTTCTTCTTGCACGGTTGGTTGCCATTGTTCTGACGCCCAATAGACCAATTGTGCAGAACGGTATGGTGATGATGGTTGAAACATACGTAATAACTCAGATGGCTTGAGCGATGCCCGTGCACATATCACTTGGACCTGCTCCTGTGACGTGCGCAAAAAAGTCCGCCAATCACGTTCATCAATCATAACTGATGCCAATAGTAACGCATCAACAACCTGCTGCAAAAATACCCGACGTTTTGCTAACACTTCCAACAACAATACCGTACAAGTAGAGTATGCAATTTTCAACGGTAATCCGGGAAATCCGGCACCTGAACCGACATCGACCAACATATTGACTTTCTGCATATCGATGCAATTACCAAGCTCTAAAGAATCTGCGATATGGTATTCGATAATATCTGATTCTTCGACAATAGCGGTTAAGTTGTATTGTTGCGCCGCCTGTTGCAACATTGTCACATAGTGAATCATCTGTTGCATCATGTGCTGTGAAAGGTGATAACGTTCTGCCAGCAAACCCCATTGAGAGTTCATGTGCTCCTCATTTTCATAATTATTTCTTAAACTATAGCGTTTTTTAATATCTCTATGATATCATACATATATGATATATGAATACTATTAGCGTCAAGATTGCTTATGAAAGCACATTTTCTGACTATTGTATCGCTCACTTTACTCCTGATGAATAACACAAGCGGTACCAACAAAACTCCACCACCCTCATCACATATACCTCATACAATACGATTTTTCTTCAAACCGCTTTATCAACAAGCATTTTTCGATATTCCAATTTCAACCCTTGTTCCCTATCTAGGAAATCCACAAAAACTGAACCGTGCAACGATTCGTCAGCGTATCAGCTCTGAAACAACAAGTGGCATCGAGGTCTTGTATGCGGGAAGAATTACCACCTCAGACTTCAATGGAGAAGTAATACTGCCTCGTCTTCATGATGAAGATTTCATTAACCTTATTATTGTTCCTCGCATAAGCCCCTTAGTGCGCCATGGCGTAACGGTCGAATACATCAATCTTGGACCTCTAAAATACGCAACCTGGTACACCATACGACGTATCAATGATCAAGAGCATAATCGCCTGTTCTGGAATATACAACGACAACCTCCACAAGAAAAAATTCCTCCCTACGCTATTGTCATTCTCACAGAGCCATCAACGATCATTCTTGAAGAGGGCGTATATCTTGCAGAAAAAGGCGACCACCTTGCACTTCCCGATATATATGTTTCACCATCGATGAATATTGCAGAACATGCCGCACGCGTCATTCCTGATAATCGTTTTTTCACTCAAACTCAACCATGGAATTCCCACACGACTGAGCGGTATGCTCTTATAGTTACTTAAAGCCCATCAGTACGTCTCATGGGAAATCATAAATGCATTTTCACATTATTATAATAAGGATTACTGTATGAAACTCCAAATAGCATTCGACATACCTGAGATTGATCAAGCGATTGCAATCGCTGAAGCGATTCAGGAATATGCAGACATTATTGAAATCGGATCACTTCTGCTGTATCGCTACGGAATAGAGTCCATACAAACATTTCGCCGTCACCTGCCTCAAAAACAGATCCTGGTTGATATGAAAATTGTCGATCGCGGCAAGGAAGCAAGTAAACTAGCTCTGCAAGCCGGCGCTGATTGGGTAACCGTTCTCGCAGGAACGAGCAAGAACGTTATACATGCCGCCTGCGCAACAGCTCACGACATGAACAAGCGAGTCATGCTTGACCTCATCGATTCCAGTTCTCTTGGACAATCGGCACTCGATGCACGCTCACTAGGCGTTGATGCCCTTCTCTTTCATAAACCGATTGATGATAAAGATGCGCAACTTTCAGTTCTTGAGCAATGGGACATGGTCAGAGGAAACACCGATCTTCCTATTTTTATTTCTGCTCCCGTCACACGAAGCACCATCAACAGCGTGATCGACCTCCGTCCCGAAGGAATTGTTTTAGGAAAGGTTATCATGGATAGCAATGATCCAACTGCTGATCTTATATATTTTCGCGAACTCGCCAATCATCTTTCAACAACTCGCTGATGTCGATATAACTCTTGCACTTCATGTACCGTTGTCGCATCCACAGCAGACTTATCAGCACGAAAATTGACCATTCGTGGAAAGCGAAGCGCAAAGCCGGTAGCTTGTTGTGAGGTTACTCCCGCAGAATGAAGCGGGGAAAGAGTAATTTCATCTGCAGCAACTTCCACAACGTATTCAGGCGCTACCCATACATCCGGTTCTAATTCACGTGCTACCACAGCATTAATTGGCTTCTTATGTACCACACGTTCATCACATTTTTTCTTTAACTGTTGCCATTCAATGTCGGACAAACCAGTACCAATTTTTGCAATCGTTTCGAACGTATCTAGCTTTGCATTATATACTGCAACCAAAAACGCTCCTATACCAAACCGAGCACGTTTACCACGGCCCGCATAATAGCCAATGATCACAGCATCAATTGTATCCTCAAGATGCCCTATGCTCTGTCGTTTTATTTTGATCCAATTAAAATTACGTTTACCTGCCTGGTACGGTGCATCATCTCGTTTAACAACCAATCCCTCAAGGCCATACGATACTGCTTGCGTAAAATAGCTCTGTAATTCATGCGCCGTCTTAATGATACGCTCTTCAATCACCGAAACGGCTACCGACTTCACCAAACTAACAATATGACATAACAATGTATACCGAGCATGATGCGGCAATGTTAATGTTTCTTTGTTATGTGCATACAGTACATCAAATAATACTAATCGCAAGGGATACGCTCGTGCGCTAACGCTTACCTCGTGCTTACGTCGTCTCTTAACCGTTTCTTGAAATGGTAACAATTGACCAGTTTCTTCATCATAGGCGATCGCCTCACCTTCTATAATACAACTTTCTCCCTGCCAATCTTGAAACGCTGCCACAAATTCAGGGAACATATTATCCATACGTTGCAAATTACGCGAGAAGAATTTCAGCGTTACCCCTTGCTCTACTATCACGTGCACCTGGACACGAAATCCATCAAGCTTGGGTTGCGCAATACATGTTCCAAGCTTCTTCATAATGTCTTCAGCCGTTGACAACCGCTCTGCAGCAGCAGGACGAATGGGAATACCTGGAGTAATGTGAACGTCTTGCACTTTCTCAATACCACCATGCTTGGCATACATAACAATACGTCCAATATCAGCACACACATTATAAGCACGCTCGATAATATCATGATCCTTAGTTGTACCCGACAGCATCCATGATATTGCATCAATAATTGTCATATCAGAAAATCCCAACCGCAACGAACCGTTGATGATACGTACAACTAACGCTGCTTCCAACGGTGTTACGTTTGACAAGAGATGTTCAAGCGCACGCATACGCGTATCTTGAGAACCGGAGCCATGTAATTTTTCAATATCACTTAATAGTTCGTGCATCTCACCAACCGTCAATTTTACTGTGCTGGTCCATTTTCCTGCTACAAGAATATCTCCAATATCGCCCGCTTGCACCATTTTATACTTCACGTCCGCTATAGGTTCCTGAAGAACCTTCGCCGCGATAGGAATTAACGATTTTTCTGCCAGATTAAATCGCGTACCTTCATAAGGAGGACGTAACTCTCCGAGCACCAAATACGCGATTTGTGCCGCTTCATCAGCAGTCGCATGATCAAACAGCTCAGCAAGATACACGATCATCTCTTTGCGAGAACTCACTTGACGAAGCCGATCAAAATATGACGCAACAGTATAAAATAACATGAACGGCCCTTCTTGATCGATTTATTATGCTATGTTAGCAGGCATTCTACCATTTACTCAAGAAGTTTTACACACTACAAAAAAATACTGAAAATAGACACACGCTGAATAGATCGTACTTGTCAAAGCAGCAACTAAAGCAATATGTTCAACCAAAAAAGCTGCTGGTGATGTTGTTACACGACTGTTGATAATAACAATAGTGATGTAGATAATTTGCAAAAACATTTTCACTTTACCTGACCACACAACAGGAATCAGGGCACCATGGGCTAATGCAACTTCTCGAAGACCCATCACCAAAAACTCTCTGCCTATCAAAACAATGGCAGATAGGTACGATACTCTTCCCAATGACACCAATGCAATGAGCGAAGAAAACATTAACACTTTATCGGCTATAGGATCAAGAAGCGCACCAAGAAAGGATTCCTGACACCAGGCTCGTGCTATATATCCATCAATAGAATCGGTCGCACCAAGCGCTGCAAACAACCCCGCCAACCAGCCCGTTGTCCACAACGAAGCTGCTGGCAGTCGCATAACTAATAATGTTGGCATAATAAAAGGAGAAACGCTTAAACGAATAAGAGTAATACATGTTGGCAAAGTAATAGCAAACCGATTCATACATTCTTACGTTGGTGGCGATGCAGGGACTCGAACCCCGGACCTACGGATTATGATTCCGCCGCTCTAACCAGCTGAGCTACATCGCCGCATTTATCGATAATATCAAATTAATTATATACTTAATTTTCGTAAACCCAAACCTTCTATCGCATACCTGAACAGCGATTTCAGCAAAAGGTACCCGGTGAGCAGCGTCGATATAATACCCACCATCATAGTGACCGCAAACCCTTTAACAGGACCTACGCCAATGTAATATAAAACAACAGCTGCCAAAAACGTGGTAATGTTCGCATCCAAAATAACCGTCAACGCACCAGCAAATCCGCTGTCGATCGCAGCAGCCAATGGAATTCCTCGACGAAGTTCTTCACGAATACGCTCATAAATAAGCACTGAAGCATCAACAGCCATGCCAAGCGTGAGTACCATACCAAAAATTCCTGGTAATGTTAATGTAGCATCAAGAAGCCACATAGCATATAAAATACACAAAAGATTAAACAATAACACAACGAAGGCAAAAACTCCTGCCAATCGATAGAAAAAAATACTAAATATAAAAAGCAATACGACACCAATAAGACACGCCATAAATCCACGATGAATCGATTCAGCTCCCAGCGTTGGACCGATGGTACGATCTTCCGCAAACGTCACCGGCGCTGCAAAAGCACCTGACTTGAGCAGCTTAGCCAACTCCTGAGCTTTTTCAATGGTAAAATGACCCGTTAGATAGATCATAGTTCCTTGTAACGGTGGCTTTGAAACATCCGCATCAGTAATTGCCACGCCATCTATAATAATCGCAAGTCGTGGCCGAGGACCTTGGTTTGTCATATTATAGAGACGATCTCCACCTTCAGAACTAAATCTCAATTCAACAACCGGCTCCGCTTGCAATTCTCCTCCACGTGGATTTGCACGAGCATCCAAGAGAAGTTTACCCGTTATCTCGGCGCGTCGTGGCACCACCAGAAAGTTCGCACGCGCAGCTCCCTGTTGAGTAGGAACAATATCAAGCCCCTCGGGAAGATCATTTTTGAAACGAGCCAAAATCTCTTCCTTCGACGTCCCATCGGCTAAAACTGGCTTAATTTCAAGAATGGCAGCAGTCCCAATAATACTTCGTGCACGTTCAACATTTTGTTCATGTGGAAGTTCAACAATAATCTGATGGTCACCATGAGGCATTATAGCCTTATCTCCAACACCAAAAGTATCAACACGAAGACGAAGCACTTCAATATTACTTGCTATAGCCTCACGCGTTAATCGAGTAACTTCACTTGATGGTAAAGAAAAAATAAGAGTTGCATCTTCACGCACAACATCAAGGCGATGTTCCTTCACATCAGGGCACGCTGCAACCAATTGTGCAATCGATTCTTGAGCAAAAACAACGCGATATTTTTGATCCACTGCTCTTTGCTCTTGAGGAATAAAATCTTCCGGCTTACGTCCTGCTGGGCATGATCGAGAAGGAAAAGTACGCAAAAGAACAATGACGCGATCCGACAATTCCATTTCAAGAACTTTTTCCATATGCACGTCAAGGGTAACATACATGCCGCCGACAAGATCTATGCCAAATTTTACATATTGCTGTAAATGAGTGACAAAATATATGCCAAAAATACCTGCTACAGCCCACAAAGCAAGACTTGAAAAAACAAACCTTCGAATCGCATAAGCCATAGTTGCCTCCACTTAATCAATCATTCATATTCTGGTGCGGAAGAAGGGACTCGAACCCCCACGGGATTTCTCCCACAGCCACCTCAAGGCTGCGTGTATACCAGTTTCACCACTTCCGCAAAATATTATCTACTGGAGACAATGTACCACATCTTTTGCAATGGATCAAATTCTCCCGCTACACCAACTTTGTCCAGATCCATACAAAAGGAGCAGCAATAACACCCCATATTTTTGACCAAACGCTTTGATCAACAGGACGTGATTGTATCTCAATGCTTTCTTGTTTCTTTTTTATTTCATCAAATTCGCTACGCGTCAGAGGAAACTTATGCATCCGTAGCTGGTCGCGAGTACTTTCTAGAACATGTAACTGTTCGTGTATCAACTCTATTCTTTGGCGACAATAAGCGTCTAAATCCCGAGAAATATACAATTGCATAGCATTGATATGATCATTCATCGCCTGCATTTCATCAAGTAATACCTTTGCCATAACATCATTATAGGTGGTATCGATCGCCACGTACTTCTGCCAAGACTCATCACCGTAGCTACGCATAGTAGCGACTTGTCGTTCCACCGTATTCATCGCGTTTTCAATCAACTTAACAAGCTGACCATTCTGCTCTAAAGCAGCATATAGCTTTTCGAAAAGTGATTTGATATCAAGTGTTTTCCATACAGCATAATCTTGTACACCATTGCCTGATAACATCAATTCCTGATAATGTTGCTCAATAAAATGAAGATCATCTTCTTGCATGCCGATCGCCTTTAATGAACTAGCACATGAATTCAGTTCAACACGATACGCCTCCTGAAATTTCTTCAATGCCGCATCAAGTTGTTTACTGTCCTCCTCATTTTTTTTATACACCGACTCAGCCTGACGAAAATACTTCAACTTTTTCAACCAGTTTCCCCTTGTGGCATTCTCGCTGGTATCAACAGGAGCAACCCCGTTTTGCCATGAACGAGATGCCGCTGCATTCGAATCCTTGTTTGAAAAAGATCCTTCTGCTAAAGCATTATCAAGGCTATATAAACATGCAGTATAACATATGATAGTACCGATAATTGATGTCAATGTTGTACGTCGATATTGCATGGCATCCCCTGCTCTCTACGCTTAACTACAAAATAAGCGACAACTCTTTTAATTCATTCATCAAGGCCGTTGTAACTTCTTCAGCCTCTGGAGAAATGTAGCTCCATTGAACTCCCGCATCAACACGTGTTAAAGAAGAACGGTCGCTCTTAATATCAATCGTATCAACCCGAACAACATTCATTAATGGATGCGCGAGCGACGGCGCACGGACAACACCCACACGACCGAGAATACTGTAGGCAACATTTCCTTCACCTAAAATACATAACATGATCTTTTTTTGCCACACCATATTATGATACCCTGTATGATCCTTATGAATTGACAGCAATATACTCCCAACACCCTTTGGATAAATGCATTGTATCGGAGTTGTATGAGGCAAACCCTTTTCTGAAAAAGTCGCTAAAATCGCTATAGCCTTTTCGCTTTTTAATAACTGTAAAAGGTCTTCTGGTAATTTAACACCTACATGTTTTGCCATATAATTATCATACTCCTCGTCTCAAATATATACTACTATTGTGCCATTATATAAAATAAAAATATATCTTACGCTCCACCCCAACTATCTTAATTCTTCTGGCACAGATGATAGGTCTCATGCTATGCCATCATCGTTTTACCCGATACTCTACGTTTGAAAATTACAAATCCGATGGAAAATGCTTCTTATCCGTAGCACCACGGTCTATATTAAGTATACTCGACGTGTCAAGCCCTCTTCGCTCAGTCTACGCTGAACCTTGTCCAACTGCTTGAAAATAAGATAATAAAAGGGCAATATGTTCATTTACGAGAACATACGAGGGTGGTTGAGCAGCAAATTTAGCAAAACTTGCTTCATCGCTCATCAATTCTACCAGCTGTACAAACCGCTCTGCACTATCATGAATCTTATGCGCATCAAGGGCCTTAAGAAATTCAACATCGGTCATCCCCTCATGCAAAATACCAAAGGTATGTTGCGCATATTCTCTCATCATTTGAACCAGCTCAAGATATATCGATAATCTCTCATGATCGTGATCTAAGGACAGCTGCTGAAGTCCGTTCAACCTAAGAACAATACTATCACGCAGCGATCGAGGAGTGCGTCTCCTATAAACACGGCGATATAACACCCACAAGCCACCAATCAGCATCACCACTAATACACTCACTGCAATACATACATTCAACGGATTCTGCCACCACATAAGTGGCCACAAATCAAATGACTGACTATTCACACTAACCCTTTCTGCAAAACTCGCAATAAAGCATCTTCATGCGAAACACAAGCCACAAGATCTACATGGTTCACCCGGGTTGCGCGTAGCTCTTTTTGTTGCTGTTCATACCACATGGACAGATGGCGCTCCATCTGCGATCGTTGATAGCGAGTCATAACTTCTGCAGTAGTACCAAATTCAGGATCCAACATCTTCAAGCCCAATGTAAATATACCTTGATATTCTACTTTATCACGGATACATCCGAAAACAACCACATGCTTTCTTGCAAGCTCATGAAGTAATTTCACAAAGTATCTACCAATTCCATCACTGAGAAAAATGATAAGAGCATTTTTTCGAGCACTCAAGAAAATATAACGATTCACCTCTCGCCAGTCAGACACGGTGCCTGCAGATTTCAGAGATAATAAACGTTCAACAATCACTGCAATATGTTGCTTGCCAGCACGAGGTGGAATCCATGATATTTGTTCTTCTCCGCCCACCACAACTATTCCGACGGCATCACCAGAAAATTCCGCGGCATATGCTACCATGATCGCAAGATCGCGTGCAATGTCTTCCTTCAGCAATGCACCTGAACCATATTGCATTGAGGCTGTAGCATCAACAACAATAATAATCGTTTTATTACTTTCTTCTTCATAGGAACGAACAATCAACCGTGTACTTCGCGCAGAACTCTTCCAATCGATCGCACGGATATCATCTCCCTGCTGATACTCACGAAGGCCAACAAATTCAACCCCCGATGGTGTTACTCGTGCCGTACGCTGTGCGCCAAATTTAGTTCCTTGAATCATGCGACGAACTCGTATCCGCAATAAATGCGCTTTACGACTCATATCAAAAGATGGATAGCTCATATTTTTTCTATCCTCCTATCAATTTCATTAAATCCTTTAACACTTGAGGCACCTGGATCATTCCTTGTTCATCTTGGTAGGTCTCCATAATGGCGACCATAAGGCGCGGTAAGGCAAGCGATGACGTATTTAATGTATAGACCAATTGGCTTTTATCGTGAGGCGTTGATCGATACCGAATATCAGCACGCCTCGCCTGAAATGTTGAACAATTACTTGCAGAAGATACCTCCATATAGGTTTTCTGTCCCGGCATCCATACTTCAATATCATACGTCCGCGCAGCAGCAAAAGAAGCATCTTGTGCTGCTAAGAGGCTGACGCGATAATGTAAACCAAGGCTCTGTACAATCGTCTCAGCACATGCAAGCATACGTTCATGTTCTTCTTTTGCTTGTTGCGGAGTACAGATGGCATAAAGCTCAACTTTTTCAAACTGATGAATACGAATAAGCCCACGCTCCATTGCACCATACCCACCAGCCTCTCGCCGGAAACAACTTGTCCATGATGTGTGACGAACCGGCAGCTCCTCCGCAAGAAAAACACGATCACGATACAAGCTTGTTAAATTAACTTCAGAAGTAGGCGTCAAAAACAGGTGCTCATCATCAACCGCATATACCGCATCTCGAAATCGTGGAAAATTCGACGCAGCCTGCAATGTTTCTTCATTCACCAAATACGGAGGCAATACCATACGATAACCATGCCGTTGGTTATTTTGCAACATGTAGAGTGCCAACGCATATAAAAGCTGTGCACCCTCTGTTTGATAAAATACAAACTGAGATCCAGTCATGCGCGCTGCAGCCTGAAAATCAAAAAACTTTACCTTTTCATTCAGCGCCATATGATGCAAGACATCAAAAGAAAATGACGGTTTCTCTCCCCACACTTTAATAACCATGTTTGCCTCCTTACCCCCTGCAGGAACATCTTCATCAAGAAGATTTGGGCAACGTAGATACAAGTCTCGAAATTTCTCTTCAAGCTCTTTGAGCGCCTTTTCTTCGCCTATCAGGCTATCTCGCACCTCTTGAGCTTTTTGACGCAATGCACCATCTACCTTCATCTGCGGGCCATGCTGCGCTAAACTGTTTTTTTCAGCGCGCAGCCGTTCAACATCCTGAAGCCGCTCGTACACTTTACGCTCAAGCTCAATGAGAATGTCGATAGGAAATGAAGGATCTTTCTTCAGAATCAATTGTCTGCAGTAATCGGGTTTTTCTCGTAATAATAACCGATCAATCATGTAATACCTCTCGGTAATGATATAAAACGCTTCTTTTTATTACTGTAGCGCAACTTTATTCTTCTGAAAAGAGAAAAGCCGCATAAGCGGCTTTTCTCCTAGCAAACATAATTAATTGATCAAGTTACGATTTATTTAACCGCCATACCACGAACTTCTTCTTTGAGATGCTTTCCGGCCTTAAACTTCGGAACAAAAATTGCTTTGAGCTTAATTTTTTGTTTAGAAGCTGGATTAATGCCTTCACGCTCTGGTCTAAATGTCGTGCTAAATGTACCTAGCCCTGACCATTGAAATTTTCCACCTTTTTTAAGAGCACGAATAATATTGCGTGCCATTGATTGTAATATTCGTGCGAGATCTTTTTTGCTAAATAATGTTTCTTCGCTAAGAAGATTTATTAATTCTGTTTTATTCATGTTACCTCACGTAAAGTAAAGTTGTTCGGATTTGTTTAACACACTGCTTTTAAATCGTTGGCTTGCTTTCAACGACTCGAACTTTATACTAATTCTATTTAGTAGTTTGTCAATATTATTCCATCATCAAATGTAATATTTTAATGCAAAGGAGCACCATGTTAGTTGATACACATTGCCATTTAACCATGACAGCAACATATAAAAGTGATATAAATAACGCAGTAATTTTATCGGAAATTACAAAAATATATGATGAAGCAACACGTATGCACGTCACAAAAATAATTGATGTGGGAACAACGCTCAACGAAAGCATATTAGCAACTCAATGTGCGCTCCAACACGATAATATCTATGCTGCTATTGGCATTCATCCTTGTGATTTGCAACAAAATTGGCTCAATGACATTGCACTGCTCAATGATCTTTATCAAAAAACTCCACCGCAAAAAATTGTAGCCATTGGAGAATGCGGCATCGATTTATATCATCAACCTGCAAATCTTACGCAACAAAAAGATGCATTTTACGCACATATTGAACTTGCATTACAACATCGACTGCCGGTAATTGTTCATAGCAGAAATGCCGCTGAAGAAACATTAACTTGTATTGATCGATATCGTAACGATAACTTACGCGGCGTCATGCACTGTTTCTCCTATGACACCTCAATCGCACACGAAGTTATACAACGTAAATTTGTATTAGGTATCGGCGGTACCATAACATACCCCAAAAATAATGAATTAAGAAGCTTGATTCAATCACTGCAACTTGAACATATTGTTCTCGAAACCGATGCACCATTTCTGCCGCCACAACCATGGCGTGGACAGAAAAATTATCCACATCATATTCACTATATCGCAAAATACATTGCACAATTACGCAATGAAACATTTGAACAGATTGCAGCACAAACAACACATAATGCGGTGAAACTTTTTAACCTGTTATAATAACCCTAGCAAGAATGTTCTCAAATGCGAAATGGTGTCATCAATACTAGCACTACCCATAGGGAGAGTATCGCATGAAGAATTAAAACTTCCACCGGCCTTCAATTTCTGCGCCCAGATCGCTTCGTTCATCTTTAAATGCACGCATACGAACTTCATCAGAAATATCATATTCAACTTGATACAATGTATCTTCAGGAAGATCGAAATTTTGCTGAATAATGCCTCGTAGACGATCATTCACCTCAATCGCCAATGAACCACGCAATCCACCCCGTCCTGTTTGGTCGGTAAAGCTTGGCACAATACGCACATTACCCAGCGGACGGAAAAGCTGCTGTAACTTCTGTTGTACCAACGACGTTGTCGATGAGGGTCCAAAAATCAATCGCTCCAGCGACTGCATGATCATGGTCGACATGGCAAGATATAACGAACCATCTTCCGATCCTCCCCACAGTAACCCAATAATCTGCTCTTCTGACAATCCATTTGTTGATTCAAACGTAATATGTGGATCACGTGCCGTCCCCGTAACATGTAACTTAATCTGATGCCCTTTAATACTATTCTCGGCAATAATTTCTACAGCAGGATCGTCGATCTGCTCTGTCATATAAATAATACCTCGCTTGATAAATAGAGGCTTGTAGGGAAATAGAAATGCACCTTGTACAATCGTAATATCACCCGACACACGTGGTGCCCGTAGTGACCCAGTACCATGCAAGCTCACATGAGCAGAACAATCCAAGAATGAAGTTTGAACTCGTAGCGGAGAACGCGTCATGCCATGTACATCAAACATCACCTCTGTGCTCGTACCGCTTGAACGCCCCGCAAATCCCATTATCTGATGCTGAAATTCCTGAGAAAAAATATTGCCACGAGCGTGCGAACGATCACAGGATACAAATCCCTGAATAGCAGCTGGCTTATCACGTTCATATCTCATCGAACCCGCACCCGACAATGAAGAGAAAAGATCTTTGCCTGAACTCACCAAACACTCGCTCAGTACCAGAGGAGCCTGCATAAATTGTAATGCATTGGCGTCATCAAATAAACAGGTAATTTGTGATGATGTAATTGCCCCTTTGTGAAGGTTAATGCAACAAGATCCAATAAGTTTTTTTGTGTCAATTCGATATGCAAACTTGGCTGAAAAATCTTGCAACAAGTTATACATATATGGCAACCGCATCATTGCATGTGTCAATTCAACTGAACTATATAAAGTTTTATCTTCATAGTTCAGCGATAAGGCCATTTTTCCTTCACCAGGAATATGAAGGCCATACGATCGCAAGATAATATTCAACAGTTGATAATCAAGACCACCTTGCAAAATATTACCATGTAATCGTTGTAACTCAATCATAGCATTATTTTCGCATCGTACATCTGCATAATAAATACAACGATCTTGCAGCGAACCAGTCAAGCGATAAGTATAATTACCAAAAGCGCCATCCATCTCTGCTCGATTACCATCACTTTTCCAAGAACCTTCCACTACCAAGGCTTCGCGCACAGAATCGTGATTAACAACATCATGATTTTTTTCATGATCAACCAGCGCCATACGGCAACGAGCACGAGCGTTCAACAAATTGTCTATCGCAAAGCAACATGACATCTGCAAGCTATGCCCAGGCACCGTATACCCTCCCATCAACAATATGGGTAACTGATTATTGATAGTCATTTGTATATCAACATCTCGACAACATATAACACCTTGTAGGGATCCTCGCGAAGGATCATGTAATTGCACCGTAACCTTTCCTCCCGAAAAAATATGTTCTCCCTGAATTTCGATATGAGGAATCTCAATACCATACAATGTCATATTTGATATTGTTCCCGCTATCGACATATTGTCGTAGAAATTTTTGCAAGAACCTGTTACAACAGCTTTGATATCTCCTTGAGAGCAGCCAAGATGTTTCATGAATGGCATCGCCTGTGCACCAATACAACATGGTCCCCCGACTTCCACTTTGTAGACGTCATCCTGAAGATCGTAAAATCCCACAATATCACTTGATCCTGATGATGTACCACCATGAAAACTACCTTTTGTAGCATTCATATAACCTCGCAAATACCATCGCTGGTGCTGCAACGCTTGCACATTCCAAAGTGCCTGCATGTCATAAATCGACGATTTTTTACCATAATCATAGCGATAATAACCCGATATATCTGACACAACAATCTGTTCATTGCTGCTAATAACTCCATCATACCAATGTACTGACATTGTCCTTGCGCGATTACTGCTATTGCCTAACGGAACATGCCCCTGTATGCCATCAGCATACATCTGCATTGCTATAGTAGTTCCCCCCTGATGCTCAATCTTAACCATGGCACTGTCAATGGCGACACGATCAATCACTAAGGGACTATTATCAGGCATTGGTTGAAATAATTTCTGAATATGAGGAATAATCGCTATATCCTGACCTACTGCACGCGAGTAGACGGAGAGATTATGGAGAACACAAGAAATAATAATTTTGCGTTGAGCAACAAATTGTCGCCATGATATTTGTAGCTCCATCGTACCAATATGCCACTGCCAACTCCCATCATCGGCTTGTGCAGCAACATCAGTAATCAGGACATTGCCATTAATCAGCCTTACTTGATGGCCACGTAATGCAATAGATGTCTGCAATGTATTTTCTAACAACGACTTAACGATTACAGCAAATTGCGCACAACACCAAGGGTCATCATCGATGATGATAGCCACGCTCATCCCTGCAAGCACAAAAAGTGCGACAAGGTATGTTGCCCATCTCAGCAGCTTCATACTTTTCCCTCATACTTGCAGCCACTCTTTTCCTTCATAGCGATATCGCCGTATATATGATATTTTACCAACAGGACAACTCAACGCATAGGCGGTCGTCAATAAAGTGTCGACAAAATATACTGTTCCTGGCTGTATCTTCCCATCAGGATATATTATGATAGCATGATTGCGAAAAGTAATAGGATCACTTATCATCTTTTTTGGTGCTGCTGGCGGCCCGTATGCGCCAGGGATTACTCCGTATGCAACACCATCAGAAAATTCATGTACCTGATCATGAACTGCCCAACCACTGTCAAGACATTGTACATCGTAAATTTTTTCGTCTGCCACTGCGCGATATGCTTGTGTTAACAGCGAACAGTACAATGTATCCATTTCCAAACGAACGAGATTTGCATCATACCATGTCACCATACGCATCATACATGCAGCAAATATTGCTACAATAAGACATGCTATAACAAGTTCAAATAACACCACTCCAGCATGACGAATCACTCAACTTCTGCCTCATGTAATGCGGCTTCCGACAATACTTCCTCAATAGTTGTCAACCCTTGCCCCACCTTTGCAATACCATCCTCAATTAACAGGTGCATACCGTCCTTGCACGCTTGTCGCTGTATTGAAGCAGTATCTACACGTTCAACAATCATGCGTGCCATGGTAGCTGAAACTTCCATAACCTCAAAAATAGCAATTCTCCCTCGAAACCCTGTCTGCGAGCATTCTCCACATCCAACTGGACGGAAGAATTTCATCTTTGCCGCTTGCTGCGGCGTAACTCCTGCAGATGACAACAGACTTTTTTCAGGTTGATATGATACTTTACAAACATCACAGAGGCGACGTACCAACCTCTGGGCAATGACGGAGATCAATGTTGAAGCAATTAAAAATGGTTCGATGCCCATATCAAGTAAACGAGTAATTGTCGCTGCTGCACTATTAGTATGCAACGTACTTAACACCAAATGACCCGTTAACGACGCTTGAATCGCAATTTGTGCAGTTTCAGTATCACGAGTTTCTCCAATCATAACAATGTCAGGATCCTGTCGCAAAATAGAGCGCAGTGCAGCGGCAAAGGTCAAGCCAATTTTTTCCTGTACCTGTACCTGACCAATACCCGACATTTGATATTCAACCGGATCCTCTACGGTAATGATATTGACCGCAGAAGAATTCAGACGACTCAAAATAGAATACAATGTCGACGTTTTACCTGACCCTGTCGGTCCTGTCATTAAAATGATACCATTCGGCTGAGAAATACTACGAATCAATGCATCATAATCACGCTGATTCATACCAAGTACTTCAAGTTTTCCAAATGTCTTAGTCTTATCAAGCAAACGCATGACAATACGTTCACCGTATACTACCGGTAGTACCGAAACCCTAATATCGATCGCTTTATTGGCAATTTTAAGCTGAATACGTCCGTCTTGCGGCTTTCTCTTTTCAGCAATGTTAAGGCTGGACATAATTTTAATACGAGATGTAATAGCAGATTGTGTACGTTTTGGCGGCATCATGCCAGTATACAAAATACCATCGACACGATAGCGAACATGAACCTCTCGCTCAAATGGCTCAATATGAATATCAGATGCCCCGCGCTTAACCGCTTGGTAAAAAATATGATTCACCAGCTTAAAATTGCCAATAAAGCGATCGATATTAGGG
>Ga0206970_10059_pt1 | contig 31355 bp, 29 predicted proteins | sample Alteio_BWOrgHeat_88_FD_152964 | JGI IMG/M metagenome (GOLD analysis project Ga0206970, IMG submission 152964) | Enriched cells from forest soil in Barre Woods Harvard Forest LTER site, Petersham, Massachusetts, United States -... | ecosystem: Environmental > Terrestrial > Soil > Temperate forest >... | reverse complement strand
ATTTGACGGTGCGCACGCCCTGGAAAATTTCATCGAGCGCGGCGGTGAATTCGCCCAGCTCGTTCTGTGTTTTCTCGGAGATTTTACGCATGCGCTTGCCCAGCCGGATCAACGGATGGATGGCGACGGGGAACGCCGCCAGCGCGATCAGGGCCAGCTTCGGATTCTGATAGATCATGATGCCGATGAGAAACGCCGTGGTCAGCGTTCCCTTGGCCAGCGCCGTCAGCACGTTGGTAAAGGCGCTCTTCAGCAGGTTGATGTCGTTGGTAAAACGCGACACCAGCCGCCCAGTCGCCTGCTCATGAAACAGCCCGATATCGCTGCCGATTAGGTGCGAAAACAGGCGCAACTGCATGTCGGCTACCAGGCGCTGGCCGACATAGCGCATGAACAGCACGTTGCCGTAATTGGCGCAGGCGCCGGTTATGCCGATGGCAAGGACGGCGAGCGGAATCAGCATGAGCATGCGTTCGTCTTTTTCGATAAAAATCTCGTCGAGCGCCGGGCGGATCATCCAGGCATTAGCCCCGGTAGCGGCGGCGACGATGATCATGCAGCCTATCGCATAACATAATTGCCGGCGGTAAGGGCGGATATGCTCGCGCAACAGGCGCCTGATGAGCGTGGAGTTTTTATGATGCTGTGAAATAATCCGCACGCCTATGCTCCCGCCACGGTCATGGCATCCACCCGCAGCGTCGGCGCATTGGTCGCATAGCGGAAGGCAAGGTCGTTGGCCGGGGTGATGGTTTTGAACATGTCGCTTAAATGTCCGGCGATGGTGATTTCCGCCACCGGATAACTCAATTCGCCGTTTTCGATCCAGAATCCGGCCGCTCCTTGCGAATAATCGCCGGTGGTCGTATTGATGCCCATGCCGAACGTTTCGGTGACATAGAGGCCGCTAATGTCTTTCATCAATGCAGCGGGCGACAGCGCGCCGTTTTCCATATAGAGGTTGGAAGAAGACGGCGACGGCGGCGAGGCAATGCCACGAGTGGCATGGCCGGTCGTGGTCATTTTAAGTTTATTGGCGCTGCGCATGTCGAGCAGCCATGTCGTCAACACGCCGTTTTCGACGATGGCGCGTCTGCCGTTCTTCACCCCTTCGCCGTCGAACGGCCGGGAGCCGAGAGCGCCTTTGATGTGCGGGTCGTCGATAATCATTACGTTTTTGGAAAAAATCTGCCGGTGCAGCGCATCTTTTAAAAAACTCGAGCCGCGGGCAATACTGGTTCCCGAAATGCTGCCGGCCAGCACGTTAAGCAGGCCGCGGCTGATGCGCGGATCGAACACCACCGGCACCCGGCAGGTTGCCGCCTTGCGCGGGTTAAGGCGGGCCAGCGCCCGCCGCGACGCGTTCAGACCGACGCCGGCGGCATCGGCCAAGTCGCGCCGGTGGCGGGCGCTGGTGAAATCATAATCGCGCTGCATTGACGTTCCCGTCCCGGCCAGCACCGATACCGACACGGAAAAATGGCTGGCCTGGTAGCTGTGGGCAAAACGCATATCCCGCCCGGCGGCGATGGCGAGGCTGACGCGGCTTTGGCTGTAATGGGCCTCAGCGCCCTCCGAATTGGTAATGCCCTCTGCCGAAAGCGCCGCTTCCTCCGCTTGCCGGCATTGACCGGCCAGCCATTCGATGTCCGGCTCGTCGCCGTCGAACAAATCGAGGTTGGGAATGGCGCGGGCGATGAGCGACTCCGGCGCCAGCGTACCGTCGGGATCAGCGGGTGCTGCCCTGGCCATGGCGACGGCACGCTCAGCCAGTTCGGCCAGCGCATTAGTATCGGTGGCCGAGACGATCGCCTGCCGTTGTCCCACAAAGGCACGCAAACCTAACGCCCTGTTCTCGGAACGCTCGATGCCTTCCGGCTTGCCCATGCGCTGCGACGCGCTGGCATCGACGGTTTCGAACATGACGGCGTCGGCGGCATCGGCGCCGCAGGCATGTGCTGTATCGAGAAGCCGGGACAGGGTATCCAATGCATGGTCTGTCATGCCGCATTTATCGCGGTATTGCTCAAGAAAAGCAACGCCCTTTTCCGGTTCTGGCGAGGCGGCGTCTGCATTTTTGCAACGCATCAGCGAAAAATGCATGTAAATCCGTTTGGATGTAAGGCAGTGCTTGAGTATCCGTAGCCAATGGTTATAATCCACCGGCATGAGCCGTAAAGACATCATGCCCCCTTCAGCATCCGCTGCCGCGCCGCGGCCTAAGATTCACCGGCTGCCTCCCGCCGCTTCACACTCCCCGGAAAAACATCCCTATACAGCCAATTCCAGTGGGTTATGGCGTTGGGGTGCATTCCTGTTCGTGCTTGGGTTGGTATGGACGGTGGGGCAAAAGCAGGCGACTGCTTATTTTAAACACGATACTTTAAAATTAGCCGCTTTAGCTCCGGTCGAGAATATCCAGCCGGAAAGCATCCTCCAGCCTTTGTCCGATGCTCAGGCCGCTGCGCTCCCGGAAAGGCCGGCAACGATCATGTTGCGTGGCTCGTCGGAGACCATTATCGGCCAAATGGCTAAAATTCCCGCCGAAAATGAGCAAATAACTGAAATAAAGGCCGTATCAGAGGTTGACAATAATGCCGGCCGCGAATTACTTTCCATCATCAGTAAGTATTAACTGATTTTTTATCTAGATTGATGAGGAGAGGTTATGCGCGGCATCATTGCGGCATGGATCGTTTGCACGCTGATTATTCTGCCCGGCGTGGTGCGGGCCGATGACGCTCTCGGCATCGTCACCGGCCCCAAGACCGGCACCTATTACGCTTTCGGCCGGGATATCGCGCAGGTGGCCGGCAAGGCGGGGATCGAAGTTGAGGTCAAGCCGTCGCAAGGTTCCGTCGATAACATCAAGCGCATCAACAGTTCGGAAAATGCGGCGCTCGGCATCGTGCAGTCGGACGTGCTGGGTTTCCTGAGCCGTTCCAAAAGCCCGGAATCGATCCGCATGGCCAGCAATTTGCGCATGATCTTCCCTTTCTATAACGAGGAGGTGCATGTGCTGGCGCGCCGCAGCATCCATTCGTTTGCCGACCTCCAGGGCAAAAAAGTGGCCATCGGCGAAGAAGGCAGCGGCAACATGCTGACCTCGATCAATTTGTTTTCGATGATGAATATCACCCCCGGACAGAGCGAGAAGATATCGCCGGCGCAGGGCGTCGTCGCCGTGCTCAAAGGCGACGTCGATGCGGTGGTGTTTGTCGGCGGCAAGCCGGTGCGGCTATTCAAGAATCTCGAGGATCTGAGCCTGCCGGAGAACCGTAAATACGAGGGCATGCTCGACCAGGTACATTTCCTGCCGCTGGACGATCCCAAAATGCTCGAGGAATATAAGCCGGCGGAAATCACGCATGACGATTACAGTTTCGTGGAACAGAAAGTGCCGACGATCGCCGTGCAGGCGGTGATGATCTCGTATGATTTTTCGCAAAGCGACAACAAAAGCCGTTGCGAAAAACTGGGGCGCCTGGCCAAGGCCATCCGCAATGCCATGCCCCAGCTGAAGGAAAAAGGCCATCCCAAATGGAAGGAAGTCAATCTCGACGCCGATAGCGGCATCTGGAAAAAAGACAGTTGCGCCTGGCCGGAAACCAAGGGCAAGGCCGCCGCTGATAGCTCTGGCGCCGGCAGGGATTTGATGAAAATCCTGGAGAAGGATAAGCAGTAGCAGCCCTCACCCAGCTTTCCGCGCCAGCGTCAGCACATTCACCTGCATCGCCCCGGCCTTGAGCAACGTTTGCGCGCATTGCGATACGGTGGCGGAAGTGGTCATCACGTCGTCGATCAGCAATACCGATTTATTCTTCAAAACCCCGGCGCGCTTGCGATGGACGGCGAAAGCGCCTTTGACGTTTTCCTGCCGCTGGCGGCGGGTCAGGCCGGGCTGCGGCCTGGTCGGGCGGATGCGTTTCAGGCCATCGGGCAACATCGGCAAGCCGCTGTTTTTATGCAGGGCGTTCGCCAGCAGCGCCGACTGGTTGTAGCGCCTGCCGACGAAGCGCCAGTAATGCAGCGGTACCGGCACGATGACATCGCTGGCGGCCACCAAATCCTTGCCGAAGCGCGCCAACCATGTGCCATACACCGACGCCAGTTGCGTCTGGTCAGCATATTTGAGCCTGGTGACCAGCGCCCGACTATGCTCGTCGTAACGGAAAACGGCGCGCGCCCTGGCATAGGGCGGGCGTTCGCGCAGGCATTCGCCGCACAGCGCTTCCGTTCCCAGCGCGAAATCGAACGGGTTGCCGCAGCATTGGCAATAAGGATCGGTGATGAACTGCACCTGCTGCCAGCAGGCCAGGCATAAGGTCCCGTGCGCCGCAACCGGCTGGTTGCAGTTAAGGCATTGCGGCGGGAAGAGGAAGTCGAGGAGAAGGGTCATGGGTTGTTAGTCATGGGTCATTGGTTGAAGTATTGAAATACTGTATATCATATTTTTATAACCCATGACTAACAACCCATGACCCATGACCACCTCCTCTTCGACCGCCGGCGCGTAAAACATCATCGCGATCGCGCTGCCAATGCTGCAGAAAAATGCGATTTTCTACTGTGCGAAATGGCCGCGCGCATCGCCGACCGGCTGGGTGATGTTAAGCGGACATTTCCGCTGGCGCTCGACCTCGGCGCGCATACGGGGTTGCTGGCCGAGTATATCCTGGGGAAAAACGGCATAGAAACGCTGATACAGAGCGACATGTCCTACTCTTTGCTTTGTCATTCCCGCGAAGGCGGGAATGATAATTTAAAAATAGTGGCCGATGAGGAAATGTTGCCGTTTGCCGAAAATAGTTTTGATCTCGTCGTCAGCGCCGGTTCGCTGCATTGGGTCAACGATTTGCCGGGGACGCTGATCCAGATCAACCGGGTTTTAAAACCCGACGGCTTGTTCCTCGCCATGCTGCCGGGCGGCGAAACGCTGAAGGAATTGCGCCGTTCGTTCGAGCAGGCGGAGATGAGCGCTAGCGGCCTGTCGCCGCGCGTCTCGCCGTTTGTCGACGTGCGCGACGCCGGAAGCCTGTTGCAACGCGCCGGGTTCGCCCTGCCGGTGACCGACAGCGAAACATTGACCGTATCCTACGCGCATCCGCTGAAACTGCTGCACGACCTGCGCAACATGGGCGAAGCCAACGCGCTGCTGCAAAGCCGCAAAGGATGCATGCCCTGTTCGCTGCTAATGCTGATGATAGATTATTATATGCGTGAATTTTCTGACCCGGAAGGGCAAATTTCAGCAACGTTCGATCTGGTGACGCTTACCGCCTGGAAGCCGCATGCATCGCAACAGCAACCGGCGCGGCGCGGCAGCGGAAAGACCAGCCTGCTCGCCGCCTTAAAATAACCAATGGAAAATGGCGACGATAAAATTGATGATGGCCTGAATGACGCTGACGATAGCATTAAAAATGGCCCCGAAGATATGGAAGATAATATCAAAAATGTTTGCGTTCATAACATAATTCTAACATATCGCGCGCAATTTTTCTACTAGCGCCGTATCGGCTTCAATCATGGGCAATTCCCACATCGCGGCGGGATGTTTCCAGGCGATGGCGGCATGTTCTTTCGCCTCGGGCGTTCCCTGCCAGTGGCGGCATAGATAGACCGGCATCAGCAGATGAAAGCCGAACTCGGCAGAATAATCATGCGATAAAAACCAGAATGGTTCCAGATCGTTCGGCTCAACGTTCACGCCCAGTTCCTCGTGCAATTCACGCGCCAACGCTGTTTCCGGCGATTCATCCGGCTCGACCTTACCGCCGGGAAATTCCCATTTTCCCGCTAACCGCTTGCCTTCCGGGCGCTCAGCCAGCAGCACCTCGTTTTTCTCATTGATGAGCGCTGCGGCAACGACGAGAAGAGTCACGGGTTTTTGGTCATGGGTCATGAGTGGTTACTTTCTTTGGACTCATGACTATGTTCTATAGCTTCCATTAATATCAATATAGCGATGCGTCAGGTCGCAGGTATAGACCGTCGCTTTGCCCTTGCCCACGCCTACATCGACGTTGATGTCGATGTCGCGGCCTTTCATATGCGTCTCTATCTGCGATTCGCGGTAATTCGGGTCGGCCTCGCCGTTTTTTGCCACCGTCACGCCGCCGATGGTAATCATAAGCTTGTCACGGTCGGCTTTCTCGCCGGCCTTGCCCACCGCCATGACGATGCGTCCCCAGTTGGCGTCGCCGGCGGCGATGGCGGTTTTGACCAACGGCGAATTGGCGATGCTCATGCCGATGCGCTTTGCCGCCGCGTCCGAGGCGGCGCCCGTCACCGTAATCGTTACCAGTTTTTCGGCGCCCTCGCCGTCCTTAACAATATGTAATGCCAGTTCATGCAGCACTTCATGCAACGCTTTTTTGAAATCCGTATAATCGCCCGCCGGATTTTTTGCTTTTCCGGTGGCAAATAACAGCAGCGTATCGGAGGTCGAAGTATCACCGTCGACGGTGATGCAGTTGAACGTGCTGGCATTGGCTTCTTTCAGCATGGTTTGCAATACCGGCGCCGGGATGGTGGCGTCGGTGAAAACGAAGGCCAGCATGGTCGCCATGTCGGGGGCGATCATGCCCGAGCCTTTGGCGATGCCGTTGATGGTCACGCGCGCGCCGCCGATCTGCGCTTGCCGCGTCGCCATTTTGGGATAGGTGTCGGTGGTCATGATGGCGCGTGCCGCATCGTTCCATGCGCTTTCCGAGAGGGTATCGGCGGTTTTGTGCAGAATGGAGGTAATTTTTTCATCCGGCAGCCTCTCGCCGATGACACCGGTGGAGGCCGTATATATTTCAGACGGCGCGCAGCCAAGTAATGCGCAGCATTTATCCACGACCCGCGCCACCGACGCCACACCGACACTGCCGGTAAAGGCATTAGCATTGCCCGAATTGACGACCAGCGCGCGCGCCTTACCGCTTTTCAGGGCGTCGCGGCAGGCCAGAACGGGGGCGGAAGCGGTCAGCGATTGCGTGAATACACCGGCGGCGCTGGTGCCTTCGGTCAGTTCGACGAGCAGGATGTCGGCGCGGTCTTTATAGCGGATGCCTGAACGCGCCGCTGCCAGCCGCACGCCGTCGACAGGCGGCAGGTCGGGAGTGGAGGCCGGGGCTAAGGGCGAAATGATCATGGCTTAGGGTATAGATAAATCCATGGCCCGACGCAACGGTTGCCTGCTTTACGCCATGTTGCTAGTATGCAGGAGATGCTTATTAGCTTTTCTAGTGACATCGGTAGTAGCGGGTTTGGTGGCAGGAGTAAGCGGACTGCCGAATGTGCCAAGCGCTGTATCGGTTAAAATATCAAGCAATCCCTTTGGCGCCTTGGTCAGTTCGATCCGTTTACTGCCGGTATGGGTAAGTTCCTTATGGCTTTCTTTCTTTGTAGGGGGGGTATTGAACGTAAAGGGAATGTTAGTCTCGCGCATGACCTTGTAGGTCCGATCCAGAATATGCCGGACAGCGCCAAGGCGAAAATCGATACCTGCCTGCTCGAGCCCCAGTTGATCCTTATCCATATGCACTTTGACCCAGTGGTTGCCACCTACCCGCACCTCGAAATCTTTTCCGGGGCGCGATATGCAGGTCAAGGCGCGCCAGCGAATCTGTATCTGGCGGGGTGTATTTTCACGGTTGTCCACCAGATAGACGACATTGTAGACAGGGTGTTCTTTCATGTAAGCTTCCTCTTTCTCTTCACGTGTAGCCAGCGAGGATTCACGCGCCAGCTGCTTCTTCATATCTCTATAGTTGGGATCGTTCCAATACGATTCCATCCGCACCCAGTGAATGGCTTTCTTCTTGCCTTGCTCCTCCAGATGCCTATCAGTTTGGGCAAGGACCGGCTTGAGGGTTTGGTATACCTGCGCAATATCGGCATTTTCCCATGCGAAAATATTTGTGACACCATTGACAGCGATCCGTACTGGCTGACTATCACCCGCCGTTACGTGATAAGCCTGTACCTTGTTATTCTTGACTTCGACCGCGATGTCGTAATACCGCGGCGGATGCCGATTGCAATCGATGGCCTCCACCACATAATATTCCACGTTCTTATCCCTACTGTAGATAGACTTTGCTTTCGGATTCGGAATTTTTATGGCCATGCGGTGCTCTTCGAGTATTTCCATTGTTTGGCGGAATTGCTTTACCTCTTCGTTATAGCGAGGCAGCGTTTCCTTGACGTATGCCTTGAGGGCGGCGCGGTTGGGCTCATGGACTTCCTCATCGAAACGATTCAGCATCTGGCGCATTTTTTGCGCCTTCGCCCATTCAACGATATGTCTGGCCCGTTCTTTGGAGACATTGTCGGCGAAGCAGTTCTTATTGAGGCAGTCCTCCAATAAGTTACCGAAAGTGCTTTCGCGCTCCGGGGTCCAGTTTGCCGCTTTTCCCATGTTATTTTTAATCAGCCATTCATTCAAGTTTAGTTTAGCGGCGGCCGCCTCATTGAAAGCGCCGGGATAAGGGCCCCCGAAGCATAAGACCGTCATGGGGTCCCATTTTAGCACGCTGGGACCTTCATCCGTCCTGTAGAGATTGCACAGGATGCCCCCAAGCTTTTTGCCATTATCAGGATCGGTAAAGACTGTCTCATTCAGCTCAGCGCTGTAGCGCCTCAATAAATTGATTTTCTCGGATACATTCATTTCTTTCCATTGCTGCGGCCGTTGCAGGGTGGTGCATGCTTTGGGGAAATGTTGCAGCAAATACCGGCAGGCGCGATCGCCCCATGCCTCGGGCGAGGTGGAAAGTCGGTCGGCGCCCTTCCATCCGTTCCATTCTGCCGGCGCATATAAAGTAGGCGCTTCCGGAAAGCAAGGGGGTATGCTTTCGGCGGCCCGACGCGTTATCTCCAGAGATGTCAATTGATTGACGATGGCAGGGTGGATTTTCTTTCGATAGTCGCTGGTATAATCGGTCAGCGCCCGTATGGTTTCCTCCCAATTCTGGTAGGAAAGGCGCAACTTGGTCACTCCCCGCGCCGCGTCATCGAATTTCAGCACTTCCTGGCGCGATAATCTAGGCACCGTGCCGGGACCGATTTTTGTGGTGGACATGGCGTCATCCACATCAATCTGTAATTGCTTGACCTGCTTCCAGTCGACTGGCGGATTCAGGTTGCCATTCTCGACAATAGCCCGGGGTACCTTATGCAGAACAGGCGGAAGCGCCTTGTGGTTTACATCATCTTGAGGCACTGGTACCTCTATGTCCTCAATCACTTCGCTTCTTGCCCGCGGTTTGACTGTGCCTGGGCCGGTCGGCAGATGCTGATGGGTGGTGCGTGGCTCAAGCGGCTGCAACAGCTGGGCGGAAAAAATGCCGGTGATGCCAGCGACGGCAATGCTTAGCAGATTCCCAACGAGAGGGATTTTCTTGAACCACTGTTCAAACAGCCCGCCGGCCAGAAAGTAAGTGCCAAGTGCGGCCGCTCCGCCTGCGATAGTGGGAAACCAACTACGGACATTGCCTCCCCTGATAATATCGCGCTTGTGGAAAAATTCTGCCACCGATTCGGTAATCCCTGACCATGCGTGGCGGATGCCGCCGAATATGCGGTCGAACCAGTTCGGCTGCGTCTGTGTCTCGGCTTGCCGATAATAGGGATTGTCATGCAGGGATTGGCTGGCCTCGTCGATGCGCTGCTGCAATTCCTTCTTATGCTGTTCTTGATCTTTATGAACCCCTGTCCCTGACATAACCTTATTCCCGCAAGATACCTGTTTATATCTATACTATATCAATGTTTTTCCGCCCCTGGCGTGAAGTTTTTGTGACACATGAGAAGCAAAACAAGGCAGCGCTCAAGCAATATGACAGAGGCTGTCACAATCGTCAGACCATAATTATATTTTTTAAAAATAGTGTGTTACCAAGATAAAAATACAATCCGGCGTCCGGCCTTATGCCACCACGATGGACTTGATGTTGACGAATTCATGGATGCCGAAGGCCGAAAGCTCGCGTCCGTAGCCGCTATGTTTGACGCCGCCGAAGGGCAGCCTGGGGTCGGAGCGCACCAACATATTGACGAAGCAGGAGCCGGACTCGATGCGCTCGCGGGCGATGATTTCGCCGCGTACGAGATCCCTGGTGAATATCGCTCCGCCCAGGCCATATTCCGTGTCGTTGGCGATGCGGATGGCGTCTTCTTCGTCTTTAGCCGGAATGATGACGGCTACCGGCCCGAACAGTTCTTCCTCATATGCCGGCATGCCCTTTTTGACATCGGTAAGGATGGTCGGTGGGTAAAACGCACCTTTGCCGGACGGGATGTCGCCGCCGATGAGGCAGCGCGCCCCGGCGTCGATCGAGCGCCGCACCTGTGTATGTAATTCATCGCGCAGATCAATGCGCGACATCGGGCCGACGGTGGTCTGCGCATCAAAAGGATCGCCCAGGCGCTGCTGCCTGAATGTGTCGAGCAGCCCGCGCTCAAACTGTTCCCTAACCTCCGGCACGACGATCAGTCGCTTGGCCGAAATACAGGATTGGCCGCAATTGAGTAACCGGCTGGCGGCGCAGGTTTTAACGGCATGGTCGATATCGGCATCGGCCAATATCAGGTAGGCGTCGCTGCCGCCCAGCTCCAGCACCGATTTTTTGAGATATTTTCCGGCCAGCGACGCCACCGACCGACCAGCCGCCGTACTTCCTGTCAGCGTTACGGCGGCGACCTGCGGATGGGCAATGACTTCCTCGACGCGGCTGCCGGGAATCAGCAACGCCTGGAACGCCCCTTCCGGCAGGCCTGCATCCCGAAACACCGCTTCGATGGCGAGCGCACAGCCCGGCGTGTTGGAGGCATGTTTGAGCAGCGCCACGTTGCCCGCCATCAGCGACGGCAGCACGAAACGGAATACCTGCCAGAACGGGAAATTCCACGGCATGACGCCGAGGATCACGCCCAATGGCCGGAAGGCGGCGTAGCTTTTGCGGTATTCGGTTTCTATGGCGTGATCGGCTAGGAAATGCGGGCCGTTTTCAGCAAAATATTTAGCGCAGGCAGCGCATTTTTCAATCTCGGCAATGGCCTCCTTGAGAGGTTTTCCCATTTCCTGCGCCATGAGGCTGGCATAATCATTTTTTTTCGCCAGCAGCGTATCAGCCACTTTCAGCAGCCATTGCGAGCGCTCACCCAGAGTGGTCTCTCTCCATTGCAAAAAACAGCGATGCGCCGCTTCGATGGCCTCACGCACCTGCGCCGGGCTGTGCAGCTTATATTCGCGCAGTATGTCGCCGGTAGCGGGATTGATGCTAGTTTGCATGGCGGACTTTCCTTATGGTCTTTCAGCCACTATGGCCCATGCCGCGTAAAAACGCCGTTAAGAAATGAGATTTTGATAGATTTTTGCTAATTGCAGCTACGCCAGGAGGAGTTGACGGAACTTATGGAGATTATAAGTTATAATAAAAATTAATTTCCTATTCTGATTTTGGTGTAGTAGTATCCAAAATACAACCAGATACCCTGTTTATCTAGAGTTATCATTTTATGCCCGATTTTATCCGTGACTTAGAAAGCATTAGAGAAGAACACGCCAAACTCAAAGAAGCAATTGAAAGCGATGATAATAAAGTTTGGCTGAGAAGAACCCTCATAAAAATGGGCGTACCCTTAACAATGGAAGTTCCCTTTGCTGTTAAGGCCATACTTCTGTTAACGAATCCTGACTCGAATTCTGGTTTTGCACGAGTACGCAGGGGTATGTGTAAAGAAATAAACGATGATTTAAATCGCCTGTTTCAAATAAATTCAGGTATTACAGATGAGGATTTGCATGGGCTCTATAAAGACGTATGCAAAGGCGTCATGTTTACAGAGAAGTGGCTAAAACAAAATAAAGGCCAAACAATCTGCGATAAACTTATTGGCTTTAGTTATGCTGGAGGAATTCCTGCTGATCATCCACTGCTTGAAGGAACCTATGCTGGAGCTGTTACGGAAACGAGTCGTATAACTGGCGAGAAAAAGGTGAGAATCGAGGCATTCCCCGCTCTAGTCATACATTACGGCTATCAGGAGACGTGCAAGAGGCATGATAAAAATTATAAACCGGAAAGAATATATCCCGACCCACATCTGCCAAACATGTTATTCAATGCCAGAGAAATGGCCATTCTTTCCGGTATTGAGGAAGCGGCACACGCCTATCAGTTCCTAAGACCTGACCAAGATAAAGGGCCAAGTAAACCCACATATGATGCTAATGATGTTACTGAAGCAGAATACTACAATGATCTAATGGAGAAGGAAATAACGCCGATACTGGAAGCTGCTGTTGAGGTGTTGAGATTAGGAACAAGAATGGACACTGTTTCTGCTGCAAAGAAACCAAGAAGGCATAGATAACGCTCAAAAATTAACCCGAAGTGAAACAGCTATTCCTTACAGTTTTTATAGATTTTTGCCAATCTCCCCAACGTCGCCACATCCAGTTGTTCCGCCCTTAGCGTTCCGTCAATTCCGGCTTTTTTTAATAACTCATCCGCTGGCACGGCCAGCCCCTTCAGCGCCGAGCGCAGCATCTTGCGGCGCTGGCCGAAGGCTTTGGCGAGGATGGTTTCCAGCGCTTCCTTGGAAACATCGGCCAACGGCTTAGGGCGCGGCGTCAACGTGACCACCGCCGAGCTGACTTTGGGCGGCGGCGTGAAGGCGTACGGTGGCAGGTCGAAATCATAGCGGCAGTCGCATAACCATTGGCACAGCACGGAAAGCCTGCCGTAATCCTTGTTGCCGTGATCGGCGGTGATGCGCAGGGCGACTTCTTTCTGGAACATGAGGGTAAGGGATTCGAAAGCCTCCTTCCCTGAATATATCGCATTCAGCCATTTAATCAGCATGGCGGTGCCGACGTTATACGGCAGATTGGCGACAACCTTGCGCGGCGCGGGCACTGCTGTCAACAGGTCGATGTCCAGCGCATCGCCATGAATGATTTCCAGCCGGCCTTCGGCCAGTTCTTTAAGCTGCTCCACAATGGCGATGCAGCGGTCATCCTTCTCGATGACGAATAATTTTTTGGCGCCCGCGTTGAGCAATGAGCGTGTCAGCCCGCCCGGGCCGGGACCGATTTCGATGACATTACAATCCTTGAGATTCCCGGCATAGAGGACAATCTGGTCGGTGATGGTGCTATCGAGCAGGAAATGCTGCCCCAGCGATTTGCGCGCCAGCAAGCCATGCGCTTCTATGACTATTTGTAAGGAAGGCAGTGTGGAAAAATCATGCATGATTATCACCCCGCATGAGCGTAGCGCACTCGCCTTGGCGAAGCAATGGTGTGACTTTCATCTGTCAGAGCTTCATTACGGCGTAGCCAGGTTGCAGAGTCTGGTGCTATAAAATCCAATGGAAGGGAGGCAGGCATGGAGCGGTCGCTGTTCGCATTATGCGCGTTACTATTGAATGTGGTGCTGGCCGGCCCGCGGCAATGGTATGGCGCTTTCGGGCTGTCCGATTGGTTCCGTACCCCCGCCACGCTGGTACGCGATGCCGAGCGCAAACTCAACCGCGAACATCGCAGCCTTAAGGAGCGCGAATGGCGCGGCGCGCTGCTGACTTCCCTTGTCCTCGCCGGCAGCCTGATCGCCGGGTGGTTTTTCGGCTGGCTGTTCAGGCACGGATTGGAATTCGCCGAATTGCTGGTACTGACGGCCGCCTTGCCGGTACGCCCGACCTGGGACCGCGTGTCGCAGCTGCGCAAGAATCTCTATGCCGGTAATCTACAAGCGGCAAGACAGGCGCTGGCGGGCACGGCGTGGCGGCATCATGCGCTGCTGGACGAATATGGGCTTGGCCGCGCCGGCATCGAACTGCTGGCGGTCAATTTTTCGGAAAAAATAGTGGCGCCGGTATTCTGGTATCTGCTGCTCGGCTTGCCCGGATTGTTCGCCAGCAAGTCCCTTGCTCTCCTACAGGAAACCCTCACTCAGCGCGGCGGTGCCGAAGGATTTGGCAAAGCAGCGCGCAGCGTACATTACTGGCTGCATTACCTGCCGTCGCGCCTGGCCGCGTTATTATGGCTGGCGGCCTCCTTGTTCCTGCCGTGGGTAAAATTACGGGAAACGGCGAAACAAATCGCCGGCGGCGTTAACGGTGCCGCGCCGCAAATCGTATCGCTGTTGTCGGCTGCTGCTGTGCTCAAACTGACGCTGGGCGGCCCGGCCTCGATCTACGCTCAGCGCTGGATCGGCAGCGGCACGTCGCGGCCGGCCTCTTCCGACGTCAAGCGCGCGCTATATGTGTTTGCGCTTCTTGACCTGCTTCTTTTTATCCTGCTCGGGATTTTTCTTTAATATTTCATCAAGCTGGTGCCTTTCCGACAGGTCGCCGCTATCCGGCTGTCCGCCCGGCCCGCACAGGAATTTCTTGCGTATGTCGATGGTCGATTTAACGCCGACATCGTCCCAGTGGGTTTTGAGCCAGTGATCGGCAGTCTGGCGGCCTATATCCTTTAGATACAGGAAGAAATCCCAGTCGGCATTCATTTTACTCGAAGCATTGAGATTTTTTATACGCTCCGCGGCATAGATCACATGTATACGCATATCCTTGTAGCGTTTGGGATCGAGGCTGCCTTCGCGCAGCAGCTTGGACACGAAGTCGATGGCGCGCATTTCGGAAATCAGGCTGGCGTTGAAGGAAATTTCATTGAGCCGGTTGATGATCTCGTTGGCGCTGAGCGGCAGCTGATGATCATGGATCGGATTGATCTGCACCAGCGCCACGTCTTCCGTTTCGCAGTGATAAATTAATGGCCAGATGGCGGGATTACCCATATAGCCGCCATCCCAGTAATGCTGGCCGTCGATTTCCACCGCCTGAAACATAAACGGGACGCAGGCCGATGCCAGCAGCACGTCGGGCGTAATCTCGTGACACTGAAACACACGCGCCTGCCCGCTGGCGACATGCGTAGCGGTGATGAACAGCTTGATGAGGCTGCAGGCCTGCACCGCCTCGTGATCGAGCATTTCGTCGAGGATAATGCGCAGGGGGTTGATGTTGAGCGGGTTCAGCTCATAGGGAGAAAACATGCGGCTCATCAGGTCGAACCAATGGTAAGCCGGGTTTAAATCCATGTTCCAGCCGGTAAGCAGGCGTTCGGCCGCCGTTTTGTGCAGCGGGCTGAACGCTGCCGCCTCGCTGATGCGCCGCCAGAATGTCTCCAGGCATTCCTTCGCCCCTTCACGGCCGTTCTGTACATAGCCGTTGATGAGCATGGCGGCGTTCATCGCCCCAGCGGACGTGCCGCTGATGCCCTCGATAACGACGTCTTTTTCCTCAAGCAACCGGTCGAGCACGCCCCACGTATAAGCCCCGTGCGCGCCGCCGCCCTGCAGGGCAAGATTGATTTTTTTCATAGACTAGTTGCTCGGTTTCTAAGTTTCTGGGTTGCTAGGTTAAAAGAGATTTTTGTAATGCCTTTACCAGTCTTCCCACAGATGCGAGCTGAGTCAAAGCATTCTCAATATCTTCTGTCAGTGATTTATATAATGATTGCACAAGCAAAAGCTGTGTTTCCACTTCACAGCACGATCCATAAGCAATACCTAAAAATTGTGCGAATTCTTTTTTGGAATTGCGGCCTGCACCTTCGGCAATATTCGACGTGATAGAAATCGTGGCACGGCGCAGTTGCGAAACGAGGCCAAATTTTTCATCTTCAGGCAATTTTTTGGTGACAAGATAGACGATTTCCGTCAAGCGAAATGCCATTTTCCATGCCTCTAAATCTCTGAATGACCGCGCCATCGTATTTTTCCCCAGAAACCCAGCAACTTTTTAGAATGGTTGCTTGGTCACTAGGTTGCTTGGTTTCTAGCAACCTAGCAACTCAGAAACCCAGCAACCATCTTCACTTCAAATAATCCACTTCCACCTTACCATAAGGCAGCGTCATATCGGCAATGAAATGGCTGCCGCCGAGGATGCGTTTCACCGGCAAATCGGCCACCGGCGCGTTAACATGCGGGATCAGATGCAGCTGCGCCGGTCCGGCCCAGGCGCCTTTGACCGTGATGTCGGTCATGTTATAAGACACCAATTGAGCGATGGCGAGCGTGCCGTCGACGTGCGGAATCAATTTCAGATTACATGATTTCTTTCCAAGTTTTTTCTCGATGATTTTCGGGTCGCAGGACGTATGGTCGCTGGCGTTGAAATGCACCAGCAGGTTTTCCTGTTTATAGGTCATGGTGCCCATGGCAACCTGTTGCCCGGCATATTTAAGCGTGCCGGTCAGCGTGTCATGCACGACTTCGAGTTTGGGATTGGCGAATTTCTTGGGAAAGCCCCACACTTCGCGGCCGCCGGAAATGGGCGGTTCGTCATCGAGATACATCTGCGAGATGAAGCTGATTTCTTCGCCGTTCAGTAACGCCGGAATAACCATCCCGCTTTCGGAATAGGCACCGAAGCCGGAGCTGTCCGGCATTTTCATGAATTCATACGCTATCAGGTTGCCGGGCGCCGGCTGCAGCGGCTCGGGCAGGATGGCGCGGATGGCTGCCGCATCCGATTCATAGGTGATGATCATGTATTCGCGGTTGATGAAGCGATAGGGCCCTTTGGGGTAGCTCGATCCCACGGCGGGCATGGAGGGCAGCGCTAATATCTGTTCGCGGTTCATGGTTCCTCCAGAAGTCGAGAAGTCGGGAAGTCAGGAAGTCGAGAAATAAACAAGTAAGCCGAGAAAAGTTTTCTTATTCCCGATTTCTCGTATTCTCGACTTCCCGACTTCTGCATCATTCCGCCGTCCAGCCGCCGTCGATAATCACCGGCTCGCCCGTCATCATCGACGCCGTATCGCTGCACAGGAATACGACCAGGCCGCCGATTTGCTCGGGCTGGATGAAGCGTTTGATCGCCATCTTGTCGCCCAGCATTTTAGCGGCGGCATCGTCCGGGGAGATGCCTTCTTTTTTGGCATTGTCCTCGATCTGCTTCTGCACCAGCGGCGTATGCACCCAGCCCGGGCAGATAGCTTGGCAGGTAATGCCATTCTGGCCGTTTTCGAGCGCTACCACCTTGGTCAACCCGACTAGACCATGCTTGGCCGCGACATAGGCGGCTTTATTGACTGAGGCGACCAGCCCATGCACCGAGGCGATGTTGACGATGCGCCCGTATTTGCGCTTCTGCATGCCGGGCAGGGCGGCTTTGATGGCATGGAACGACGCCGACAGGTTGATGGCGATGATGGCGTCCCATTTGTCGGCGGGGAATTGATCGACCGGCGCGGTGAACTGGATGCCGGCGTTGTTGACCAGTACGTCAACGCTGCCAAATTGCCGCTCGCACTGGCTTATCATGCCGGCGATGTCGGCGGCTTTGCTCATATCGGCGGGCGAGTAATCGACCTGGACGCTGTATTTCTGCTGCAATTCCTTGATTTCCGCATCGATGGCGGCCTTGTCGCTAAAGCCGTTGAGCAGCACGTTGCAACCCTCCGCCGCCAGCGAATGGGCGATGGCGAGCCCGATGCCGCTGGTCGAGCCGGTGACGATGGCGTTTTTCCCTTTGAGCATGGCGAATCTCCTCTTAATTGTTCAGCAGGCGTACTTCTACCCCTATAAGGAATCAATATCAAGTTGTGGCGGATTGCGGGAATGTATCTGACTATAAGAATAACCGACTTACTTTTTGCCCCATGTGTCGGGGCCTTCATTAAAGCGCTCTCTGCGGGCGGCGCGCTTTTGAGTCTCTATATTTTTCCAGGCTTTCTCTTCGCTCCTGCGCAGCAAGCTGTCCGCATCTTTGCCATCGGCCAGATCTTTTAGCGCTTTTTGAATGGTCTCTGCGTTGGTTATTATTGCGGAAGAGGCAGTGGCAGTGGTAGGAGTATTGGAAGAAGTTGACCTCTTATTATAAGTACGAGGCGACTGCTCAGGGGTTAATGCCTCCAAAGTTCTATAGACAGTATTTGCAAGGTCTTCATTCAATTCCTTAAGGCCAAAAGCATCGTAATTTCCTATTTTATTGAATACATGCTGCATTGTTTTTGGATTTGTCTTGATCCTGCTTACGTAACCGGGAGTTACATCTATTTTCTTCGCAATATCTGTATCCGTCATCCCCGTGCAAAAAGTCACCATGAAGTAAAATTGCAGTGCATCGGTAGGGGGATGCGCAGCTATAACTGGCCCTAATAGGTAATCCAGTAATTCTCGCTGGTAATCTTGATGGCGATCATTATGCTTAACGATATCGCGTATTTTCGTGCGTTTTTTGTGGTCAAACTCTCCCGTCCGGCCACTTGCATAATCCATGAGTGCCGTTTTTAAAGATTCCAGATCAACTACCATACAGTGAACTCCAAAATAACTTTTTACCAATAATTAAATAATTATATTAAATATGTTTACTAATTTCAATTTTTTTCGGGTGCAGCCTGCGGAAACGACAATATTACCCTTAACCCCGGCCCATTATCCTCCAGCGTAATCGTCGCATTATGGATGCGGGCGATGGCGGCGACCAGCGAGAGTCCCAGGCCATTGCCTCGCGTGTGGCGGCTTTGCTCGAGGCGGAAGAATTTCTCAAATACTTTATCGCGGAATCCTTCCGGGATGCCGGGGCCGTTGTCGGCGATGACGATGTCGGTACGTCCGTCACCGCTTTCGCAGGAAATGGCGATGTGGCCGCCTTCGGGCGTGAATTTTAGCGCATTGTCGATCAGGTTGGCGAAGGCCTGCGTCAGCAGGTTTTTTTCGCCGTGGACAATGAAATCCCCTCCCCCGTTCGGGGGGAGGGTTAGGGAGGGGGTAACTTGCTGTGTGGTGTATGTTGACTCACCCCCTCCCCGGCCCTCCCCCCGAACGGGGGAGGGGGAAAAAATAAGCGCGATATGTTTCTCCGCCGCATACGGCTCATAAAATTCCACGAGGTTGCCGATGATGCCCTGCAGATCGCACGGCTCGAACTGGCGGAATTCGGTATTGGCTTCCAGCTCCGAGATGTTGAGGATGGAATTGAACGTATCGATCAGCTCCTGCATGTCGCGGATGTTTTTTTCCAGCAGCTTATGCGCCGGATTGTCTTTGCCGATGGTGCGCAGTCCGGCGTCGAGCCGGTTGATGATGCGGTTGAGCGGGCTGCGCAAATCGTGCGCGATATTGTTGGCGAATTGCGAGAGCGACTGCAGCAGCATCTCGATTTTATCGAGCATGTGGTTCAGGTTGGAGGACAATTCGTCGAACTCGTCGCCGCCCACCGTATAGGGAATGCGCGCCGACAGATTGCCGTGCATGATGGTGGCGGCCGAGCGGTTGATGACGTTGATGCGGCGCATGACGCTGCGCGTCATGACAATGGCGCCGATAAAGGCCATGAACAGCGTCAAAAGCAGGCTGGCCCAGAAAGTCTGGATGATGGTCTGCTGGATGCGCTGGGTAGCCTGCAGGCTTTGCCCGACCAGCAGAAACCGCCATTTAGACAGCGGGATCATGATGGCCTTGACGCTGATGCCCGGATTGACGTTGCCCAGCGGCAGGTTGCGCCCCTCCATGCGGAAGCGCACCCAGCTGCCTTCCTTCTCAAACGACGCTTCGCGGATGGCGCCGACCGGCCAGGCGTTGATGTTGCCGGCCAGCTTTTCGTATTTCTGGTTGGCCAGCAGGTAGATTTCGTTGCCTTCCTCATCATCGGCGATCAGCTCCTTGATGCGCGCCTCGACGCCGGCGGAGCCGCTTTGCTTGTATTCGTCGATCAGGTAGGTATATTGCATGCGGATCGAATCAGCGATCTGCGCCTGCAGATGGTTCATCTCGAACGTATAAATGAAGGCGAACAGCAAAATGACCGACAGGCTGAACAGCCCGACATAGACCAGCGCCAGCCGGAAGGTGAAGGTTTTGACAATACGTGCGAGTTTGGATTCCATGACAGTATATTGTCATTGAAAGCAGGGCGAAGCAATCCACAGGATAACACTTTAAAATGGATTTCTTAAGTAAAAACCCTCAAAGTGCGTGGCGTCGGGCAATATTCTTGTGTATAATTAAGATTCTTGCAATGAGAGGGATAGTAATATGGTTGAGGAAGGAAAGCAGGCGACTACGCTCATTGAAGCCTTAATCCAGAATGACGCGGTTGCTTATGATAAAAGTACCTCCCAACTTCGTCTTACAGACGGGAAAGTCACATTTTATAAGCCCACCCAAGCACCGCATCCGCATGAGACTGACACACCGGATGCCACCTTGTTTTATAGCGTCGATTTAAAGGATTTGCAGGCTCTGGACGCTCTTCTTGAGCAAGAAGGATTTTGCGACTTCGAATATATAAATCATGGGGAACACGCCATTATTTTTAGCGCGAGGGATCGCGATTATCTTCAAAAAAAAGGAACGGAAGGTTATAAACGTAAGGCAGAACGTACTGTTCTCAGGATTCATTTTGGCGAGCCTCAATCGCGCAAACGTGCGTTGCCCAATGCTTTTAGCGCCCTGGGCCAGCATACCATAGACGGTAAAATATCCTGTGAAGAACTGGAGTATTTCAACGTATTGGATCGCAAGGAAATTGATCCCAGGATTATTTTGGGGTTAGGTGTTTCCTGCCTTAGCCACGGTTATATGTTCGATGATGCGCATGGCGCCAATGTAGCCATGCGTACTGGCGATACGCGGGTCGGCATTCTCGAACCGCAGGCAATCTTGAATCTTAACGGATCAGCTAATCCGGAAAAAATCCGAGGAATGACCGATGTTTTTACTCACAGAATGAATGAACAATGGCGTCAGTGGAATAGCCTAAAGAAGATTCATGCTAGATTGAAAATTCAGGATCCTACTTTTAAAGAACTCAATGAGTATAGTCAAGGCGATGTCATTGAAACGCTTAGTGATATTGTCGTTATCTTGAATGGCAATTTTTTTGATTCCTCTTTAGCAGGTCAGCCAACACGGCATCCATGCCTGGAAGAACGGCGTGCGTTGCTAAAAAAACTGCTGAATGATAATGGATGTATGGAAGAAAATGGTGAGGCGGGCGACAAAAATACGCTAAAATATGAAGATTTTATGGGAGAATTTATTGTCATTCATACGCCCAATCCCCATCCTTCCGATACTCAACTGCTTGCGAAATCCAGTGGATTAGTAAAAAAATTGCGTCGAGCGTTAATCGAGCATGAGCAAGAATCTCAGGAACTCCAGGAGTTCTCACAAAGAAAAATTCATAGCGACCACGCGCATCCGCCTACAGGTTCTTGGGGTGGCAGGACACGTCGCGACAGTGTCGATACGGTAACTAAATCCGGTTTGTGATATCCGGTAAATGCCAGGATAGGATTTACGCCACCAGCTTATACCCTGCCCCGCGCAGCGTCTGGATCAAACTCTTCTCAAACCCCTTATCAATCTTATGGCGCAGGCGGGAGATGTGGACGTCGATGACGTTGGTTTGCGGGTCGAAATTATAATCCCAGACATGTTCGAGCAGCATGGTGCGCGTGATGACCGTCCCGGCGTTGCGCATCAGGTATTCAAGCAGGGCGAATTCGCGCGCCTGCAATTCGATGGGCTTGCCGGCGCGCCTGACCATGCGCGTCAGCAGATCCATCTCCAGTTCGCCGCAGGTGAGTTTTGTCACCGCTTTTTCACCGGCCTTGCGCCGCGTGATGGCTTCGAGCCGCGCCAATAATTCGGTGAAGGAATAGGGTTTGGCGAGATAATCGTCAGCGCCGGATTTCAAGCCTTTGACGCGTTCTTCAACCTTGTCGAGCGCCGTCAGAATAATCATCGGCGTTTCATTGCCCGAGGCGCGCAGCGTCTGGACGATGGTCAGCCCGTCGACCTCCGGCACCATGCGGTCGATGATCATGGCGTCGTATTTCTCGCCGGCCGCCATGAACAGCCCGTCCTTGCCATTGTCGCAATGGTCGACGACGTGACCTTGCTCGCGCAAGCCCTTTATCAGGTACTTGGCCGATTCCTTGTCGTCTTCGATGAGTAGTAGCTTCATAAGTTCATTTTATATAACCTTGCAACGGAAGTCGAGAAGTCCAGAAGTCGGGAAGTCGAGAAATAAAGTAAAGTTATTATTTTGTTCTCGACTTCTCGTATTCCCGTCTTCTCGACTTCTACCTCCCCATCTCCCGCTGCGTCTTGGCCATAGCCTCTTGCACGAACTTTCCGACCAGGTTCATGCCACGGGCCGCCATTTTCTTGAGCAAATCCTTCGAATCCTCGAAAACGGCCAGCTGCGCCAGCGCGTAATTCATGTGCGCCGCTTCGATGGCGGCGATGTCCTTGTCTTTTTTTCCGGCATGGGTTTTCATGAACTGCGTCAGCTTCTTAACATCCTCTTTTTTCTTGTATTTTTGCTGCTGCAGGAAGGTCATCAGCAGATGGCGCAATTCATCCTCTTCCACATGCTGCGCGGTGGCGGCAAGCTGGTCAACCGAGCCTTTACCCTGGCTTAAGCCTTCGAGCCGGTGAATAAGATCTTTTATCTCACCCACATCCTGGTTAAGCGCGTCGACGCGGTCCTTATGGTCGCGGTCGGCGAACGGCTTGAGCAACGCCGCGAACAGCACAGCATAATGCCGGTACAGATCGGTCAGCCGTTCTTTTACGGCACGGCCGGGGCGTTTCGGCTTTACGGTCAGCCCCGGCGTCACCGCGACAACGCCGGTCTGCGGCGACAATACCACCCCATGTGGCGTAAACGGCGCCAGCGGCATCGCGCAGAGATAGCGCAGGCAGCTTAAATCATAGGCGAGCAGCTCGATCGAAAGCCGGCCGCTGCGTTCGCGGTGCTTGGGGTCTTGCGAGGAGAACGCTTGCACGGCATCGTGGAAATACTCGATGCGCGGGCGAAAGTCATGGTCTCCGACCAGCAATTGAAATTCCTCCTCGATATCGCGGATGTCGATGGTGATGCGCGTCAGCAGTTGGACGATGGCGTCCGATGGGGAGGATTTGGTCATGGGTCATGAGTTGTTGGTCATGGGTATTAATCATTAGTGATTAGTGATTGTCATTACTTTTCCGATATTCCATAACCTAAAACCTATGACCCATGACCAACAACCCATGACTCCCCTCGCCGTCTACATCCACTGGCCGTTCTGCAAATCGAAATGCCCCTATTGCGATTTCAACAGCCATGTGCGCGAAGGCGTCGAGCAGGAGCGCTGGAAAAAGGCATTATTGTGCGAGCTGGGATACATGGCATCGCAAACCCCGGATCGCATCGTTACCAGCATTTTTTTCGGCGGCGGCACGCCGTCGCTGATGCCGCCGGACACCGCTGCAGCGTTGATCGCCCGCGTGCATGAATTATGGAAGGTCAGCGATGATACCGAAATCACACTGGAGGCCAACCCGACTTCGGTCGAAGCCGCTACGTTCAGGGATTTCAAACAGGCGGGCATCAACCGCGTCTCGCTGGGCGTGCAGTCGCTGTGCGACGAGGAATTGCGGTTTTTAGGCCGCGAGCACAGCGCGAAGGAAGCGCTCAAGGCTGTGGAACTGGCGCGTCATACCTTCGATCGTTATTCCTTCGACCTGATTTATGCCCGCCCCCATCAAACATTAGCAGTATGGCAGACGGAGCTGACCGAAGCGCTTACATTTGCGGACGGCCATCTGTCGCTGTACCAGCTGACCATCGAGGAAAATACCGCCTTCCATCACACTTACGCCAAAGGCGGATTCCAGATTCCCGACGAGGCGGAATCGGAAGCTTTATACCGCATGACTGAGGATATCATGGCGGTGCATGGGCTGCCGGCCTACGAAGTTTCCAATTATGCCAAACCCGGCCAGGAAAGCCGCCATAATCTCGCCTACTGGCAGGGAGTTGATTATGTAGGAGTGGGGCCGGGGGCGCATGGGAGGCTTTGTCACCCCGCACTTGTTGCGGGGTCTGGTATTTTACAAAAGCCAGACCCCGTCATACGACGGGGTGACAGAATCGCCACCCAAACCCTCAAAAGCCCCGAGCGCTGGCTGGAAAATGTTGAACGTCATGGCCACGCCATTGAGATATGGCAGCCTATCGAGCGCCAGCAGGAGGTCGAGGAGCGGGTCATGATGGGGCTGCGGCTGCGGGAGGGCATCGATTATGCGGCATTCGAGGCCCAGACCGGCCATGCGCTTGCGCCTTATATCAATCAGGCGAGGCGCGACTTATATATTGCGGAAGGGTTACTGGAAGATGACGCCGACCGGCTGCAAACGACGCTTAAGGGGAGGCTGGTGTTGAATACGCTGACGGCGGAGTTGTTGAGTGACTGTCATGCCGCAACGAGTACGGGATGACCATTCAAAAATTCCTCATCGCCGGATCAATAACTTTAAATCCGTCCGGCGTCACTTCCATGATGGCCAGCTTGCGCTCCGAGGTGCCGTCGGGCTTGAGGCGCATCAGGCCGTTGGCGGGGCTTTCGAATCCGACCGGGTTGGTCAGCGCCGCCGCCGTCAGCCCGGTTCCCGGCGTCGACATTTCCAGGTCGGCAACCAGCGTCACCGCGTCATAGGCGAGGCTGGCCAGCCGCACCGGCTTGTAACCGTAGGTGGCGATGAAGCGTTTTTCGAAAATCTGGTACGGCTCGGGCGGCGAGCTGGGGAACCAGGCATTCTGCAATTCCGGGATTTTAGCGATTTCCGGATCGTCCCACAGGCCGGTGCCGAGCAGTTTTATTTTCTTGAAATCGACGTGGTTTTTCTTGAGCGAGGCAATCAGGTTTTTAAGCTGGTTGCCGCCGTCGGCGATGAAGATGGCCTGGAAGCGGCGGTCTTCGGTATTGTTATTGTAAGAGGCGGTCATGCGCGCCACCGCCGCGTCGATATTGGCGGGGCTGGGCGCATACAGCTCGACCGGCGCGACGGTGCCGCCTTTCTGGCCGTAGGTTTCCACCAGCGTCTGCTTGACTTTCTCGCCGTAGGAATCATTGGGCGCCAGCAGGGCGACGCGCTGGAAATTGTGCAGGTAGGCATATTCGGCCATGCGCACCACCTGCTGTTCCGGCAGGAAGCCGAACGTGTAAACGCCCTCGCTTGCCACCGCCCGGTTATTGGAGAAGGTCAGCATGCCGATATTATGCTCCCTGGCCAAAGGCGCGATGATGTTGACTGATTGGGAAAACAGCGGCCCGACGATGAAATTCGCTCCCTGGTCGATTGCCTGCTGCGTGACTCTCGCCGATTCGGCGGGGGTATTGCCGGTGTCCTTGGGCAACAGGATGATCTGCGAGCGGATCTGGTCGGCTGGCGCCGTTAAGTAACTGTCGGACAGCGCCATGGTAGCCGCGTCGAGCATGGCAGTGCCGACGGCGACCGAATCGCCCGACAACGGCAGCAGCAGCGCCACTTTCACCGAAGGCGCCGTCGGCGGGATCGTGCCTTTGGACGTGACCTCCGGGATTTCGGCGACCAGGGGAGGCGCCTGCGGCGGCGCCAGGGGCAGCGCGTGCCGCTCCGTCTCCATGGTGCAGGCGGCAAGCAGCAGGGCGACGGCCCAACAGGCGAACAAAGAATGTTTCATAAGGAAGCGCCGTGCATTATAGTCGTGGGAAAGGAAGTTGAGGAACGCTACCGTGAAATCCGATTCCAGTCAAATCTATCCGCCAGGATTATATATTGTCGCCACGCCCATTGGCAATCTGAAGGACATCACCCTGCGCGCGCTCGATGCGCTCAAGGCCGCCGACCTCATCGTCTGCGAGGATACGCGGGTGACGGGCAAGCTGCTGTCGCATTATGGCATCCGCAAGCCGACGCTATCCTATAACGATCATAACGGCGAGGAACGCCGCCCGAAAATCTTAGACGCGCTTGGACGTGGCCAATGTGTGGCGCTGGTGTCCGATGCTGGAACGCCGCTGATTTCCGATCCCGGCTATAAGCTGGTGCGCGCGGCGCTGGCGCGCGGCTTCCATGTCACCGCCCTGCCTGGCGCTTCGGCGGTGCTGGCGGCCTTATGCCTGTCCGGCCTGCCGACCGACCGTTTTTTCTTCGCCGGGTTTTTACCCGCTAAAAAAGAAGCATGCAGAAAAGAAATCCGGTCGCTGGCCGCCATTCCCTCGACGCTGGTACTGTTCGAGTCGGCGCGGCGGTTGCCGGAAACGCTTGGGTTTTTGCAGGAAATACTGGGCAGGCGCGAGGCGGCGGTAGTGCGCGAAATCACCAAGCTCTATGAGGAAAGCAGGCGCGGCTCCCTGCCGGAGCTGCGGGCGCATTATGAAAAAGAAGGCGCTAAGGGCGAGGTCGTCATCGTCATCGCCCCGCCGGGAGAACAGGAAGCGACGAACGAAGACCTCGAAACCGAACTGAGGCTGCTGCTAAAGTCGCATAGCGTCAAGGAAGCCGCCAGCATCCTCGCCGAGCAAACCGGCAGGCCGCGCAAGGAAATTTATGCGATGGCGCTGAAGATGATGAAAGATGGAGAGCGGTTTTGACATTGGGCGGAGTTTGAAGCATTATATTGAAAATGCAAGGAATATTGCTATTATGACGAAAGACTGGGTAGATATTCTAGCGGCTTTATCAACGCCTAATATAGGGATAGCTGTAGTAGTTATTGCTTTTATGCAATGGCGAACGGCGGAATTGAAACGGAGACATGAATTATTCGATAGGAGATATGCGGTTTATGAAAAAGTAGGAAAATTTTTATTGGAAATAAACCAAAAAATGCAGCAAATATTGCCTGAAACTGAAGTCTTGTTTATAGAACAATTTGGGCCAAGCCGTTTCTTATTTGGTGATGATATTAGGGCATATTTGGATGAATTATGGAATCAATATAATATGCTCAGGCGGCATCAGCATGATGAAAAATACCTGGGAATTGCAGATTATTTCAACGAACAGTTTTCCAAAACGGCTGAAGAAAAGTTTTCAAAATACCTTAAAATCGAACGTAATTTTTGGAAAGTTATGATTATGAATTGGCGACGTGGATTGTGTCGAGTGTGGATTGTTGCCAGCGTATTTTGGTTCGTTGGTATGGGATGGTATCAGTATGCACACAATGTGGAATTATATCTTCAAGCATGTTCTCGTCCTTTAGGATCGTCTGCTACAGAATGTATTGTAGATACAGAAACTACCAATCACATACATACAGTATGGTGGCTTAAGGCTATTAGTTTTACTTTTCTTCCGCCCTTTGGAGTTCTTATAGCATTTATGGTGGGACGCTGGATCAAACGTGGCTTCAGGGCGGAGAAAAAATAATCATGCCCCTGCTCGATCAACTCCGCGCCCATCGCAATGAAATCCTGGCTCTTGCCGCCCAGCATGGCGTTGAGGATGTGCGCGTGTTCGGCTCGGTAGCGCGTGGCGAAGAGAGGCCGGACAGCGACATCGACCTTTTGATCGCCATGCGTTACGACGTCGATCCCTTCGGGTTCCTGAGGTTCCGCCGGGAAGTTGCGGCGCTCATGGGCCGGGAAGTGGACATCGTATTCGAAAAGGGCATTTATCACGGCTTGCGTGATGTCATTCTACAAGAAGCGCGGCCAATCTGATTATGAATCCAAAGCACGGAGACAAAAAATACCTTGAGCATATTCTGGAATGCATTGACCTTATTTCAGTGCATTTAAAAACAGGCGGCGGCGGAAAGCAGGGGTTTTTGCAGCACGTTACCGTTAAGGAAGCAGTACTTAGAACATTGCAGGTGATGTCCGAGTCGACGCAACGCCTGTCATCGGCGGCTAAAGCATCTGCCCCTGAAATAGAATGGCAGGATATCTCGGATTTCCGCAATGTGCTGGCGCATGAATATCTGGGCGATCTCGATCTCGAAATCGTCTGGAAAGTCATCGAACAAAAGCTGCCTGATCTGCAAGCCTCCATTCAAAGAATATATAAGGCATACAAATAAGCATTCGCCGTAATGGAGTCATGGCCACTCTTCAAAAACGCCAGCGCGCCTACCGCTACGGGCTAACCGCCGAGAAAATCGCGCGTGTCTATCTCATGTGCAAGGGCTACCGCATTCTGGCCGAACGTTACCGCAACGGCGGTGGCGAAATCGACATCGTGGCGCGGAAAGGAAAAACGCTGGTGGCGGTGGAAGTCAAGGCGCGGCGGACATTGGCCGAGTGCGAGGAAGCAATTGCGCCGTGGAAGCAACAGAAGATTGCGCGCGCCGTGGAAGGGCTGCTGGCCGGGCATGGGGCGAAGCTCGGCCTTGCCAACACCTACGATCATGATATACGCTTCGATGTCATCTGGGTGGCGCCGAAGCGTTGGCCGGTGCACATCAAAAATGCGTGGAGGGTGTAAATGAAGCTGATAAAATTTGCGTGCGTGGCCGCAGCATTGACGGGGCTTTCCGCCTGCGTGCCGGTCTTGATCGCCGGCGGCGGGGAAACCGCCTCGGTGATGGCGCAGGAGCGTTCCCCCGGCAGCAACCTCGACGATGCCGGCATTTTCCTCAAAATCAAGAATCTCTACGCGCAGCAGGATTACAAGGACCTGCTGGCCAATGTCGAGGTCAAGGTGGTCGAGGGGCGCGTGCTGCTGACCGGCAACGTCGACAAGGCGGACTCGCAGATCGAGGCGGTGCGCCTGGCCTGGCAGGTCAACGGCGTCAAGGAAGTCATGAACGAGGTGCAGGTCAGCGACCAGGCCGGCTTCAAGAACTATGCGCACGACGTGTGGATCAGCACGCAGGTTCGAACGCACCTGCTGCTGACCAAGGACATACGCTCGATCAATTATTCGGTGATTACCGTCGACCAGGTCGTCTACGTGATGGGCATCGCGCAGGATCAGGCCGAGCTCGACCGCGTCACCAGCGTCATCAGCACCATCGATTATGTGCAGCGCGTCGTCAGCTACGTGCGGCTCAAGGACGATCCGCGCCGCCCCGGTCATGCGGTGCCATAGTCATGGGTGGTTGGTCATGGGTCATGGGTAAAAAAGATGGTCACATTATTTCTATACCCATGACTAGGGACTCATGACTCATGACCAATCTTCGCGTCGCCATCCAGATGGATCCGATCGGCTCCATCAAACCGCAAACCGATTCCACATTGCTATTGGGAATCGAAGCACAGAAACGCGGCTATGAGCTCTATTATTATACGCCCGACAAGTTGAGTTGGCGCGAAGGCAGGATTACGGCGGCGGCGCAGCGCATTACTCTTTATTCCGACCCGGCGCATTATTATGATCTGGGCGTTGCGCTGGCGCTGGATGTATCGAGCATGGACGTGGTGCTGCTGCGCCAGGATCCGCCGTTCGACATGGCCTATATCTCGACCACTTATATATTGGAGCAACTGCAATTCCCTCTCCCCTTAGGGGGGAGGCCAGGAGGGGGGCGAACGGAGGGTAACATGCCCCCACCCCAACCCTCCCCCTATGGGGGAGGGAGAAAAAAGCCGCTGGTGGTGAACAATCCAACCAGCGTGCGCAATCATGCCGAAAAACTATTCCCTGCGTTATTCCGCGAGTTCACGCCGCCGACACTGGTCAGCGCCGATGTCAGAGAAATCGAGCATTTCCGCAGCGAATATAAGGATATCGTCATCAAGCCGCTTTATGGGTATGGCGGCCACTCGGTGCTCAGGATCAAACAAGATGACGATAATTTCAACGCGCTGATGGAAATGATTTTTTCAGAAAGCAAAGAGCCGTGGGTGGTGCAGCCGTTTTTGCCGGAAGTCAAAAGCGAAGAACGGCGCATCATCCTCATCGACGGCAAGTTCGGCGGCATCATCGGGCGCATTCCGGCCGAGGGCGACATCCGCGCCAATATGCGCATCGGCGGCACGCCCGTCAAAGCGGAACTGACGCCCCGGCAGCACGAGATATGCGAGGCGCTGGAGCCGGTGCTCAGGAAAAAAGGGCTGATTTTCGCCGGCATCGACGTCATCGGCGATTACCTCACCGAAATCAACATCACCTCGCCGACTGGCCTCTCGCCGATTAACCGGCTGTATGGCAAGAAGCTGGAAGCCGAGTTATGGGATGCGATTGAGGCACGGCTTTAGAAATTGTCATTCCCGCGTAGGCGGGAATCCAGTTCTAATTTTGTCCGAGTTCACCACGCCGTCTTGTCGATCCCCATTCGCCATCCTGTTTTCTGGCAGTATCATCAAGTAGTTTTTTAGCACGTGCAGCAATTGGACCATCGCCCTCATCAGGATATTGTTGTTTGAGCAGCCCTGCCAGATCACGTTGCAAATCTAAAAGCCTTTGTTCTGCTTCAGTCAGCGGGACTGTTTGGCTAGACCAACCATTAAGTTCGCCATCAGTTCCAAATGAAGGCTCAGTAAGAGGCACTCGCGTCAGCAAAGGATTAGCGCGATTTTTTTGATGTCCAAGTGTAATAGCCCAACGAACCAACTCACGTGTATTCTCATCTTCAGGGGGGCCGTAACGCTTGACTGCTTTTCCTATGGCATCAACATCACCACTTCTGCCTGAATTATGTGCTGTAATAGCGTCTTCGAGACGCAGAATCTGCTGGACAGTTAAATCTGTTTTTTCTTCTATGTTCATAATGGTTCCTGAATTATTAAAATCGATTATATAATATATTATAAAAATAAACAATATATTAATAAAAATAGATTCCCGCCTTCGCGGGAATGACAAAAATTATTTCCCAAACGCCACAAACGCCGGGTTTTCGAAGCCCGGCTTGCCATACATCAGCGGTTTGCCGTCGGCGGTTTCTACCCTGCCGCCGGCGGCGTCCAGAATAGCGTGGCCGGCGGCGCTGTCCCATTCCATGGTGCGGCCGAAACGCGGATAAATATCGGCGCGGCCTTCGGCGATCATGCAAAATTTGATCGAACTTGAGCCGGAAATAATTTCCCTGATGCGCAAGGTTTCCAGATACGCCGCCGTTGCCTTCGACGGATGCGATTTGCTGCGTACCACTACCAACCCGTCCTTAGCAGGCTGGCGCGCTTTGATCGACTCGGCGTTGCCATCGCCCAGCCTGCGGAAAGCGCCCTGCCCTGCTCCACCCCAGTACAGCGCCTCCTGCGGCGGGGCATAGATCACGCCAAGCACGGGTTTTCGGCTTCGGATCAACCCGATATTGACGGTGAATTCCGGCTCGCCGCGCACGAAACTGCGCGTGCCGTCCAGCGGATCGACCAGCCAGAACAGCTCGTGGTCCTCCCGCCCCGGCTCGGCGTCCTCCTCGGCGATGATGGGAATGTCGGGCGTGAGCGCGGCCAGGGCTTCGCTGATGAAGCGGTTGGCGGCGACGTCGGCGTCGGTGACCGGGCTGTGGTCGGCTTTATGGCGGGTGGAAAATGCGCCGGTGAAATAGCCCATGATGAGCGCGCCGGCATCGCGCGCGATGGTGCAGCAGGAGGCTAGATATTCGTCGTAAGAAGTGCTATTCAT
>Ga0206970_10057_pt1 | contig 31510 bp, 20 predicted proteins | sample Alteio_BWOrgHeat_88_FD_152964 | JGI IMG/M metagenome (GOLD analysis project Ga0206970, IMG submission 152964) | Enriched cells from forest soil in Barre Woods Harvard Forest LTER site, Petersham, Massachusetts, United States -... | ecosystem: Environmental > Terrestrial > Soil > Temperate forest >... | reverse complement strand
ATCTGCGTTATTATTATAAAGAGAGATGCTGTCGAGATCGAGGAGTGTTTTATCGGTTGCCTTTAATTTATCGTCTATACTATTCCAGTATTTATGATAGAATTCTGATGATAGGCTACCTGGATCTTTTATGCAACCACTGAATGTGATAAAACTTTTGTCATTATTAAGAAATTTATTGTAAACTGCTGGAATGTTTTTGTACGCTTTATCTACCAAGGCCCAACCTGCATAACAGGCTACAACCGCATTCGTATCGTCTGTTAGTTGTATAAGTTGGGGAATACTTGCTTTGTTTTTTAAAAGCGAATAATTTTTATAATTTTCACTTTCCATATCTACGAAGCCGACATATTCGTATTGAACCTCATTTATGGATTCAATTTTATTTATAATGCTCCTTAAGTCTGCCTGTTTTGACTGTGCAAAAACAGACAGTGGAATAAGGTTGAACAAAAAGAATAAGCTTAACCTGTTCATTTATTTAAAATCCAAAGAGTAATTACTACTTAATTATCACCGGCTTAGTGACATTATCCCCGGCATCTGTCGCAATACTGAATTCGTATAAACCGGGTGGCATGCCCGAAAGGTCGATACCAGTGCTGAATTTTTTATCCCTTACGCTTACATTCAGTTTACGCACAAGAGAACCGATGATATTGTAGCATGATATCGTAGCATTGCTTCCATTTATGCCCGAGCCTTTTAGGTAGACTATCCCTGATGTCGGGTTGGGATAAGCGTCTACAAAAAGATCATTTTCTACTTTATTCACAGCAAGGGTTACTGCAAGGTTAATATTGTCAATATAGATAGGTTGTCCGTAATGGCCTATATTATCAAATGCAAGAGAAATGCTGTTGCCAAAATAGGCATTCAACCATATTGTGTCTTTCCTCCATTGTGCAGCTGTGGGTACAAAATAAGCTGTAGTATCTGGTGCGGTAGCTAATATGGTAGAATCTTTTTCATAAACAGGGGTGAAAGTTTTATCACAGTCTGTAGATACTTCTACTTGCAGGCTATCGCGATAGCCTGAGTAGAATGCATAAGCAACATCAAATGTCGCGTAGGCATTTAGCGCTCCGTGCAGGTCTATTTGCGGGGTAACAATCCTGTCGTGTTTGCCGCCTGCATCAAAATTATAGTTGTCAAAATAAGCGCTGTGCATGCTTAGCCCGAAACCACCAACTGTATCAACCCGCTGCCAGGACGATGAAGAACTTGACAAACCAAGCCATGCGGCAGGTAAAAAGGCGGCCCCTTCAAAACCTTCCTGCACCGTGCCGCCCTGGCCATTGGATACAACGATATAGGCGTTTTTCAAAATTGTATCATTTCCATTGGCTGATATCGCAATAAGCTGGGCATCATAAGAACCGTTGGCAGGATAAACAACAACAGGGCTGTCGGCTGTTGACGAAGATGGGTTTCCGCCTGGGAAGCTCCAGACAAAGGAGCTATAATTTCCAAATATTGTTTTTGCAAAACGTATGGTATCGGCAGGGCAGATGTATTGTTTATCAGAAGTAAATTCTGCTACCGGTGGCAGATTATTGTTAATGTTCAATTCCCAAACACCTCTGCCGTAAGTTGATAATCTTAAAATACTCGCACCGGTTCCGTCATTGTATATCATCATATCCGTAACCTGGGGTATCGTTGGCAGGCCGATGGTATTGGTCCAGCTCGTACTTGTGTTGTCTTTAAAGTAAACGTAACTGCCTAAGCTTACAAATAAGCGCTCATTAGTTGAGTAGTCATCACTTATTACTTTTAGTATATTAAGATTAGGGAGGTTAGCAGTAATGTTCGACCAGCTTACACCTTTATTTACAGAGCGGTAAATACGGTTGCCACAGCTGAGGTAAACAATGTTGGAATTGTGCTTGTCTGTTGCAATACTGGCAGCACCATAACTAAAGCCAGGGGTGTTAACTGTAGTAAATATAGGTGAGGATGCAAGTGCATTATCGCTGCGGTACAAGTGGTTGTTATTGGTTACAACATAAAGAATATTACTATCCGCATGGCAGGATGCAATGCTGTGCACTGTTTCATTAAAAGGATTAATAAGCGTCCATGTGGGCGAAGCAGTATTGATGTTTGAACTTACCCACAAACTGTCGGCGCCGATAAATGCCATGTTGCTAATGGATGGCACAAATTCGAAGGCACCGTTATTGGTAGGTACAAAGGGAGAATTATAAGTCTGGTCGCCGCCAAGGGGTTGCAATGTTCTCCTGTTTCCTTCGCCAAGGTAATATACATTAGCGTCCGGCAGGTAGTCAAATGCACATACAGGGCCCCAATCGCCGCCCCTGTTACATTTCCAGGTATTGTCAAAGTACAGCTCCCCATTGTCCTGCGTCCCGATGCTTATCATTTGCCTGATAATAGGGCTTTGTGCTGCATGGTATATTTCAGTGGCCGAAAGGCCATTGCTCCAGGGTTGCCAGTTGGTTGCCAGGGTATCGGTTGATAGCCAAACCCCTCCGTCATTCGCATTAAATCGCTGCTGGTTATTATAGGGGTTAAATTTGATATCGTGCATATCGGTATGGCACTGGTTCCACCATTGTGTTCTGTTACTCCAGGTAATACCTCCATCGGTGGAGCGCCAAACGCAGTGAGATACCAGCAGTAGTTCATTCGGATTTACAGGGTTTGCTGTAAGGGCAAAATTATAATTGCCTTGCGAGCCTGATGACGGGTTAGGGTCGTAGCACACCAGGCATTGTGATGTATCCACATACACAACCGAAAAACTCTGGCCTGCATCGGTTGACTTCATTATTATTCCATTGCTGTCGGTTGTGCCTATGTATACTACATCAGTATCTGCCTGGCTAACTGCCAGGCGCAAACCGCCATTATTTGCAGGTATCAAAAGTCCGTTTGTTATCTGCGTCCAGGTATCGCCAAAGTCCGTGCTCTTATAATAATTCTTTGAGCTCGCTGCATATAATACCGTTGTGCTTGTTGGTTTCATTACCATGCTGCGAAAATCGCCTCCCGTTTGTTTCTCCACCCAGGTTGCACCGGCATTTGTGCTTTTCCATATGCCATCGTCAGTTGCAGCTACTATTGTGTTGTGGTCATTGGGGGCCATTAATATCTCCACGGCCATCCTGTTCCCAATCCCTGAATTTGATTGGGCCCAGCTAACCCCGCCGTTCGTGCTTTTCCATATTCCGTAGTCATCATTGTAGTAGTCAGGGTCGCCCGTAGAGAGGTAAAGAATGTTGGTATTTGTAAAATCTATACACACAGCAGAACAGGCGGTTGTTGCCAATTGTTCGGTACCTGGTGTGGGTGCCCATGTTTGTCCGTTATTGGCGCTTATAAATAATCCCCCTGATGCGCTTACGGCATACATTTTCTGTGAATTAACGGGGTCAAATTTCACCTGGCACACACGCCCCATGCCGTCTACCTGGCCACTCACATTTACAGGAAAAAGAATGGGGCCGGTATTTGCCCATGTGCCAACTGTAGGCTGGGCAATGGCGCAATTAAAATACGTTGCAAGAAAAACCAGGAAGAGCAAACGTAATTTCATGTCATGTTTTTTTGTAAGAGTAATTATTTTTTTGTGTTTTGTTGCTGATCTTTCCATATCTGCAATCTTTCATCGGCAGACAATATGCGGCCATCGGCTTGCACATAAGGAAGCATTTTCCTGTGCCAGTTCTCGTATTTTTTTATTGCCATCCGCAAGTGGTTCTCTTTTTCGATCTTGCGTTGTTTTTTTCTGTTAGGTATTTGTTCTTCTTTGGCATGTTCCGCTATAACATCATGTTCATCTTCAGGTTTAACATGATGTTGCCAGTATATTTTATAGGCTTTCTCAGTTTCGAAAAAATTTGCTTTAGGGTCATCCATCATTTTCATCCAGACTGATTTTTGCGCATAATCTTTTGGGTCGTATTTAATATTGCTTTGCGCATAAATTTGCCCGGGCAAAAAGAAAGACAATAAGACGATGTAGATGTACTTCATTGCAAATGATAATTGTTTCAAAATTAGTCAATTAAAATAAGAAAAGCCATTCGCAAGGCGAATGGCTTTTCAAAATATGCTTAAGATCGCGCTTAACGGATCAGCGTAAAATTGCCATGTTGTGTGTAGGGAACATTTTTCACATTGAACTGCATGTTGTAAACATAAACACCAACGGGTTGCGGCACGTTATTGTATTTACCGTTCCATCCGGCATATGGGTTAGTGCTCGTGAAAAGAATTGTACCCCAACGGTCATAAACTGTAAGTGTATAATTAGATATAAGGCTAAGATCCCCCAAAGGTTGAATCAGGTCATTCACACCGTCATTATTAGGGGTAAACACATTCGGAAACCATAGGTCGCAGAATTTGTTCATGATATTAATGCTATCAACTGTAGTTCCACATTGATTGGAGACCACAGCTATATAAAGGCCGGGAGCATTCTGGACTTTGTGAAATGAAGCATTATCAGAAATATGAGAAGCATCGTAGCCATTTACGTACCATTGAAAGTGCAGGCTGGTGTCGATAAAAGGCGGTATCATAAGCATCTGGTCGTTACATAATGTAGTATCGTTGCCAAGAAGCCCTTGTTCAGGCACTGTCTTCATTTTTATAGAAACAGTATCTGTCGCGCTACAGCCGTTCGCAGTTGCCACGCTTACCCAGAAAGTGCCGCTTTCATTTACTTCCAGGGTTTGTGTAGTAGCGCCCGTATTCCATAGGTAGCTAAGGCCAGTTGAGAACCCTGGGTCAATTACAAAAGGTTTGGTTTTGCAAAGCGTATCAAACCTTGGTATGTTGAACATGATATTAGGCCCGGGTTGGGATATAATGCTTATTGTGTCAGAGTAAGAACAACCACCACCCGTAACAACTGTCAGGGAGAAAATACCACCGGTTTTGGTTGTAAGATATCCATCACTTGATGTTAAAAGCCTCATGCTGTCAGTTTGTGAATAAGAACCCTGATACTGAACTAAAGTGCTATCCGTACTCCAGATATATTGTGTTGCACTGGCAATGGTAGTCCCAATCGTAATTGGGATATTATTGCAGATGGTAGTATCGTTACCTAAATAGAAAACAGGAGCAGGGGAAACTGTAATGTTTAAAGAATCGGTAGTAGTGCAACCACCCTGTGTAACCGCCAACCAGTAGGTGCCGGCGCTGGTAATAGCGAAAGTGCTGTCAGTGCTGCCGTTGCTCCATAAGAAAGTAGAACCGGCGGGTTGCGACGAAGTAAGACTGTAAACATAACCCGCGCAGAAATTAGTATCGTTGCCTAAATTAACTACAGGTGAAGGATTCGCTATAATGTTGATCGTGTCGCTACCAGAGCAGCCACCATAATATACGGTTAGTGAGTAAGAGCCGCTGCTATTAACGGATATAGATGGGGTAGTCTGAGTAGGCGATGTATTCCATGAATAAAGGTCCTGCGGAGGGTAAGTACTGTCTGATTGCAGAGTCAACGGCTGGCCGGAGCAGATAGTAGTGTCAGGACCAAGATTAACAACAGGCTTGGTAACAAATTGGATAAACTGGGTATTGCTCTGGCCGGTGGTACAGAGGCCCGCGCCGTTTACAGTTACATAATAACCATTGTTTGTTTTAACAGTGATAGTTGGTGTTGTAGCGCCGGTACTCCATAAATAAGTTGGGGTGCCATTCCCAACAACAACTGGTGTTAAGATTATAGAATCTCCATCACAAAGGGTGGTATTAGGGCCAAGTGCCGGAAGGCCTGGGGTGTATGCATAGATTGCTTTACAGTAATGGTTGCGGTGCCCCTGGTTGCCCTGATCCGTGATAAGCGTGATGTTATGTGGGCCTGGCGCGAAAGTATAAGTTACATTCGGAGTGTAGGTAACCTGTCCTGTAGCAGACATGCCATAATCAGTAAGAAGGAATATTGTTTGACCATTAGGGTCAGCAGCAAGAACATATAGCGTATCTCCTAAAACATCATTGTGCCAAAATGTAGTTAAGCTTACTTTTGAAGTGTTAGCACCTGTGCCTGCAAGATCATTTGCCGCATTGGCTATGACAGGGGTATTGGTTATATTGGTAGTAGTACCGTTATTAAAACTAAGGTGGGCAAAATACTCACCGCCAAATCCGCCGTATAATCCTAAAGCATAAAAACTATCGCAGTTCTCAATAATGGTGATGCCTTTGCAAAAAGTATAAGCGCCGCCCAAAGTACCCATGCTGGCGGTAGTGGGGGTATTATTCTCAAGGTTTGCACCGAAATCATAACGGGAAAGACCATTACCATTACCGAAATTTCCGTAGTTGTTCACCAGCATGCTCCATGTGCCTGCTACTCTGTCATTATAGAGTGCAAAGTATGCGGGATTTGTAAATGCGGTAGGCGCGCCGGTTGGCAACTGTGTTACTGTTGGTGTAAGGGAGGTAATGTTATTTCCAAAATCAAGTCTGGTAATATTATTTACCGCGCCTCCGTTATTGCCCACAAAAGCAACCCAGTTTCCATTATATTTTATAAAGGATATCTGCATGGCCTTTGTAATGCCCGACAGGGTAACGGTGTGCACACCAGTAGCAGTGTTGACGGGGTTAGCGAGTGAGTTGCCGTAATCAACACGTACAAGATGCCCTCCGTCTGTTATAAATGCATACCATAAACCTGTACTGTCTCTTACAACATCTACATATTCTGCGTTACCGGAATTTAAGTAACCTCCTAAAGTGCCCCCGGAATAGGCTGTTGGAGTAGTTGAAAGCGGGTTTGCTCCGTAATTGAATGTGGAATAACCACCCGTCTTTACACTAAATCCTATCCAATTGCCGGAAACAGGGTCGTATTTAACAGTATAGCATACAGAGCCATTATAGCTGGCGCCTGTTAATTGAGGCACACCGCCTGCGAGAGGCTGGCCGATATTTATAGCAACGGTATCCCACGAATAAGAATAGGAAGAGTCATCTGTACTTAGTGTTACAGGGCTGTTTGCGCAGACAGTATCCGGCGTTACAAATCCGATTTGCCCGTAACTGAGATAGCCACAGAACAGGAAAACGATCAACAAAATATTTTTCATATCAGAGTATTGCTAAAATTATTGTCAATATACCAAAAGTATCAAGTGCGTAAATATAATCAAAACAGGCATACTGTAAAAGCATCCGACATATTTAAAATATTGCCTTACATTTACCTCTTTTCTATGTAATTAAGACACTAAAACCGGAAACTATGTTGGGTAGTTTCTGTAAATTCTTTCCATATTTCTTCAACGATACGTGCGGCAGGTTTTATTTCTTTAAGAATGCTGCTTACCTGGCCTATTTCCAGTTCCCCCTCGCTCATATCCCCTTCAAACATACCTTTTTTGGCCCGGCCACGTCCCAGGATACTTTGCAGTTCCTCGGTATTGGCGCATTTTTCCTCGGCTTCCTGCACCTGTTTATAAAAATTATTTTTTATAAGTCGCACTGGGGTCAGTCTTTTTAAAGCTAATACAGTATCTCCTTCATTTGCTGATATTACGCTTTCTTTAAATGCCTGGTGGCTGGATGCCTCATCGCTGCACACAAAGCGGCTGCCCATTTGCACGCCCTCGGCACCTAATACCATCATGGCCAGCATCCCTCGGCCAGTAGCTATGCCCCCGGCAGCAATTAATGGTATTGTAATGGCTTCCCTCACTGCAGGAATAAGACACAAAGTAGTTGTTTCTTCCCGGCCATTATGTCCCCCTGCCTCGAAACCTTCGGCTACCACTGCGTCAACACCTGCGTCCTGGCATTTCAAGGCAAACTTTGCACTGGATACCACATGCACCACTTTGATGCCATTTTCTTTCAGTTTAGCGGTCCACAGTTTAGGGTTGCCTGCCGATGTAAAAACAATAGGTACTTTTTCCTCTAAAATAACTGCTATGTGTTTATCTATTTCCGGGTAGAGCAGGGGCAAATTCACACCAAAAGGCTTATCAGTGGCTCGTTTGCATTTTTGTATATGTTCTCTTAAGGTATCAGGATACATGCTTCCTGCGCCAATCAGGCCCAGGCCGCCTGCATTGCTTACAGCCGATGCCAGTTTCCAGCCCGATGCCCATATCATGCCTGCCTGTATTATAGGGTAGCGGATACCAAACAATTGCGTGATGCGGTTGTCGAATCCATTTAGGTCTTCAGTAAATTTTCCTTCAAAAAGCATGCTTTATAAGGCTGCGGTTTCGCTTTTCTTTTTATAATACAAAGTGCTGCAATTCTCTTTTCTTAAAATATCCTGCGCCGTTTTTTGCAACGAAGCTGTTGTCACTGCTTTATAACGATCCCATTCCTGGTTCACGAGATTTGCATCACCCAGTAATTCGTAAAAAGCAAGGTTATTGGCCCTCGATAAAAGGTTCATGTCTTCAAACACGATCATGGCCTCTATTTTATTTTTGGCTTTTTGCAACTCCTCATCTCTTACACCGAGATCTGCCAGTTTTTGCATTTCTTTTTCCACCGCCTCATCTGCCTCTTCTATGGTCCTGCCCTCCCGCACTTTGCCCTCCACCACCAGCAATCCGGGGTCAATGCTGCCGGTGTGGTAACAACTTATATTGCTGAAAAGTTGTTCTTCTTTTACCAAACGCTGGTACAGGCGCGATGCAAATCCATTGCCTGCAATTTCAGTTATCAGGTCGCTGGCATAGTAGGCTTCACTCATGCGGCCACCTATATGCCATGCCTTATATAGAGCGTCCAGCGGCACATCGGCATACACTGTTTCCATGCGCGGGCCTTCCTGCTTTGGCTCCTGTCCTATATTGCGGACATATTTTTCTCCTGCGGGTATATCTCCGAACCATTTTTCAGCAAGCTGCTTCACCTGCTCAGTACTCACATTACCTGCCACACACAGCACAGCGTTCTGCGGCCGATAGTGCTTAAAGAAAAATGCTTTTACGTCTTCCAGTTGCGCTTCTTCTATCTGTTGCAGGTTTTTGCCAATGGTCATCCATTGGTAAGGATGTTTTTTATAGGCCAATGCCCGCATCAGGTGCCAGGCATCGCCGTAAGGCTTATTGAGGTAATGCTCTTTAAATTCCTCACTCACAACCTTACGTTGCGTTTCCAAACTTTTTTCGCCAAATGCCAAAGACAACATACGGTCACTTTCCAGCCAAAAAGCAGTCTCCATATTTTGCAGCGGTAACTGGATATAATAATTAGTGATGTCGTTGGTGGTATATGCGTTATTCTCCCCGCCTGCCATTTGCAAAGGCTCATCGTATTGCGGGATGTTTACCGAGCCGCCAAACATCAAATGCTCAAACAAATGCGCAAAGCCGGTGCGTTCAGGTTCTTCATCGCGCGTGCCCACATCATACAACACGTTCACAGCAGCCATGGGCGTGGCCTTATCTATATGCACCAATACACGCAGGCCATTGGCAAGGCTAAATCTTTCAAATTGCAGCATCTTAAATTTTTAAAAAACAGGCTAAGCCTTAATAATAAATATATAAACACAATCCTGAAATCCATTGATCCAACGCACTTTTCTCATGGAGCGAAGCGTAATAATCCAAATCACTCCTCCACTTGTTTCTCTTTTTCTATTCTTCCGCGGCGTAAAGGGTTGGCGGTATAAATATCATAATTGGCGCGCTGCTTTAAAATATCAATGGCTTGGTAAACCGCCTCGCGGAAGGATGTTGGGTCTGCAATATTCTTTCCGGCTATGTCAAAAGCTGTGCCGTGGTCAGGCGAGGTGCGCACAACAGGCAGGCCTGCAGTATAATTCACGCCTTCGCCATTGGCGAGTGTTTTTAAAGGTATCAGGCCCTGGTCGTGGTACATAGCCAGCACTGCATCAAATTGAGTATAGCTCTGTCTCGCAAAAAAAGCATCAGCACCATAGGGGCCAAATACTAAATGTCCGTTATTGTGTATGCTGTCGATAAGCGGTTTAATGATAGTTTGTTCTTCATTGCCTATCTGCCCCTCATCACCTGCATGGGGGTTAAGGCCCAGCACGGCAATGCGTGGTTTGTCAATTCCAAAATCGCGGCTAAGACATTCACGCAGCAGTGTGATCTTCGATTGCAAATTCTCTTTTGTGATAAGGCTCGCGATCTTGGACACAGGTACATGTTCTGTTACTAATCCCACTTTCAGGTTGCTGCCAAAGAGTAACATCAGCGCATCTTTAGCGCCGAATTTCTCTTTAAAGAAAGGCGTGTGGCCTGTATAAGGGAAATCGGCTAAATGGGTATTGCCTTTATGTATCGGTGCAGTAACAATAGCGTCCAGTTGTTTGTCTTTTAGGCATTGGGCTGCCACCATCAGCGATCGCACTGCATATTTACCACCGGCATCGGTCAATACACCAGGCTGCAGCGGCACTTCCTCTTCCCAGCAATTAAAAATGTTTACCTGCTTGGGGTTCAGTTTTGTGAGGTCTTTAGTACTGCTAAAATTAAAAGGGTGGTCTTCAACAATGCGGCGGTAATAATTAATTACCTTGTTGGATGCAAAGATCACAGGTGTACAGATATCAAGCATCCGGTTGTCCGAAAAGGTTTTTATGATCAGTTCCAGTCCTATGCCGTTCAGGTCGCCTGTAGTAATGCCGATAACGGGTTTTTCTATATTTGGTTCCATTTAAATTTTTTTAGAAAGTTTTAAGCCTTACCATAATGTCCCAGGAAATCCAGCAACATCCTCATGCCATAAGCAGTGCCGCCAGCGGGGTAATATCCGTGCTTCGAATTAGCCAAAGATACACCTGCAATATCAAAATGCAGCCAGGGGTAATCTGTGAAATGCTCTAAGAATTTACCTGCTGTTATTGCGCCTCCTGTCGGGCCACCCACGTTTTTAAGGTCGGCCACATCCGATTTTATCATATCGCCATATTCTTCCCACAATGGGTATTCAACAAGGCGCTCGTATTGCCTGTAACCGCTGTTAACGAACGAATTTTTCACGCCCTCTTCAGCCGTTCCCATATACACTATCCCATGCTCGCCTACAGCAGCGGAGGCCGCGCCTGTCAACGTCGCGAAATCAAGAACCAGCTCGGGTTTATATCTTTTGGCCCAATGCAGTGCATCTGCAAGTATCAGGCGGCCTTCAGCATCCGTATTCAGTACTTCTACACTTGTGCCGCTATACATTTTAATAATGTCGCCCGGCACATAAGCATTTTCTCCCGGCCTGTTATCTGTTGCGGGTGCTAATGCAATAATATGCAGCGGCAATTTCATTTTGGCTATGGCGTACATCGCCGCACTAACCAAAGCAGCGCCACTCATATCGCTCTTCATTTTGTCCATGGAGTTGAGCGTTGGTTTCAGGCTCAGGCCCCCGGTATCATACACCACACCTTTACCCACCAGCACAATAGGTTTTTTATTGATGGCTTTAGCAGGTGTATATTCCATAATGTTAAACGTAGGCGGCTGTATACTGCCACGGTTTACAGCCAGCAGCCCACCCATCTTCTCCTTCACGATCTGGGCCTTGTGCAATACAGTAAGTTTAAATCCCGCCTCTTTTGCAAGTACAGCTATCTCTTTTGATAGTTGCTCTGCAGACAAATAATTCAAAGGCTCATTAACCAGTGTGCGTGCGCGGTAAATAGCCTCGGTCATGATGCGTAACTGCTCCACTTCCTTTACAGTTATGGATTGCTTACTGAAATAAATTTTCGTAAGGCTGTTCGTTAATTTTTTTGCTTCCGTGCGGTATTTTAAAAACTGGTAATTGGCCAGGGCAATGCCTTCCGCAACAAGATATGCGGCACTCGGTATGCCCGACAGGTTATTGATGCTTATTTCATCTATTTTATGTTTGTTCAGCAAACCCTGAAGGTCTGCACCTGTTTTGCGGTAAGATTCTCGCGTTTGCCATTCGGTTTTCTTTGCTTTTGGCAGGCAAAGAAAAACAAAACGTTTATATTGGTTTATGGCAACTATTGTTTTTTCGTTTGCAAAACTATCTGTAGCAAAACCACGCTCATCCGCACTCAGTTCAGCAATTTGCTCCAATGCTTTTGCATTGTCTATAATATATACCTGGTGTTTTTTAGAGGCTTTTTGAATTATACCGAATTCCATTATCATTTTTTTATTAAGGCTGCAATTTAGCTTGATATTTGATAGGTTGGTATGTTATAAATAATTTACAATCATTATAGAATTTGGAGGGGATTAGAAGCATCAATAATATATTTAAAATAAAACTTTTGGCTGTTGGCTTTTGAATTTTGACTTTTGCACATGCTTTATACACTAAAGAAGAGTTTAGGACAGCATTTTCTGCACGATGAAAATATGTGCATCAAGATAGTGGAGCAACTGGAAAAGTACGCTGGCATGCAATTGTTGGAAGTGGGCCCCGGTGGAGGAGCATTGACAAAATACCTTCTTCAACTGAACGATATTCATTACCTCGCTATAGAAATAGACACAGAAAAAGTCACTTACCTTCAAAAAACATATCCCGTTTTAAAAGGAAAAATAATTGAGCAGGATATTCTGAAAGCAGCTATCCCTTTTGAAAACGACTTTTCTATAATAGGCAATTTCCCATACAACATTTCTTCTTCCATACTTTTCAAAATCCTGGAATGGGAGCCGCAGGTGCAGGAAGTGATAGGGATGTTTCAGAAAGAAGTAGCGCTGCGCATTGCTTCCGGGCCGGGATCGAAGGTGTATGGCATATTGAGCGTGCTTACACAGGCTTTTTTCAAAGTGGAATATCTTTTTGAAGTGCATGAAAAATGTTTTACCCCGCCCCCTAAAGTGAAAAGTGGAGTGCTGAAACTTACTAATATGCACAACCCATTTGACATTAAAGACAAAAGAAAATTCATTAATCTTGTCAAAACAGCATTTAACCAGCGGCGAAAAACGTTGCGGAATGCACTGAAAGGCCTGCTTCCGCCACAGATGCTGGCATACACTATAATGGATAAAAGGGCAGAACAATTATCGGTAACTGATTTTGTTGCATTATATAAGGAGTATCAGACATGAGGAATCATTCCGGCAAAGTATTAATAGCGGCCCCTGTACACCAGGTACTTATAGATGGCTTTACAAATGCAGGCTATGAATGTGTAATGATGGAGAATATTACACAGGCAATTGCCCCCCAAATGATGCACGATTGTATAGGCGTCATCACATCCACCCGCTTGCAGCTTAATAAAGAATTACTTGATGCGGCATCACAATTGCGATGGATCGGGCGTATGGGCTCCGGCATGGAAGTAATTGATACTGCCTATGCAGCAGAAAAAGGAATCGCTTGTTTTAGTAGTCCTGAAGGTAATAGCAATGCAGTGGCCGAGCATGCTCTCGGCATGTTGCTTAGTCTCATGAAAAGGATCTCCCGCAGCAATGAAGAGGTAAAACAAGGTATATGGAATAGAGAAGAAAACAGGGGTTATGAACTGGAAGGCAAAACCATTGGAATCATAGGCTTTGGTAATACGGGCCGCGCATTTGCGAAGAAATTACAAGGCTTTGATATGCGCATTCTTGCATATGATAAATATAATTCGGGGAATATCCCTCCTCACATTGTGAATTGTAAAGATTTGGCGCCTGTTTACGAGCAGGCAGATATAATAAGTTTCCATGTTCCGATGCAAAAGGATACCGAGAATTACCTGGATGACATATTTATTACAAACATGAGCAAGGGTTTTGTCCTTATTAATACGTCTAGAGGTATAGTAGCAAATAGTAAAGCATTATGGAAAGGCTTGCAAAGCGGTAAAATCACAGGGGTCTGCCTCGATGTTTGGGAGCAGGAACCGATAGGGAAAATGGATAAAGAATCATTGGAAATATTCAAGCAGATCATATCCTTACCACAAGCAATAATTACCCCACATATAGCCGGGTATAGTCATGAAGCTTTATACAAAATGAGTGAAATTATTTTATATAAAATACTTAACGCGTGAAAAATTTCTTACACATCAATAAATTGTTTTTGAAAAAATATTTGTTAACGCAAAGAGAATTAACAGTTTTTTTTACCTTTACCCCTCATTTGGTTAATAAATTTTTAACACAGAATATGGCACGAACACTACGTTTGTTATTCGTATTGCTCCTTATTGGCTATTCAGGAACGGCTTTAGCTCAGCAAGGTGCAATAACCGGTAAGGTATTGGATGATAAGAAACAGCCCATAATCGGGGCTGTGGTCGAAGTTTTTGAAGGAGGCATCAGGAAAGGTGGCGCAGCTACAGATTATGATGGTAATTATACTGTAAAGCCAATTGAGCCTGGTCGTTTTGATGTTAAGATATCTTATACGGGTTATGCTGCCAAGCAGGTTACCGGCGTAATAGTAAGCCCCGATAAAACAACAGAAGTAAGTGCCAACCTCGCCGAAAGCAAAACAGAGCTTGGTGCTGTGACTGTTGTAGCGTATAAAGTTCCTCTTATTGACAAATATGATCCTAACGCCTCCAACAGGTTCACATCAGAAAAAATAGAAAAATTAAGTACACGCAATACAAATGATATCGCGGCCCAGACCAATGGGGTGTACCAGCAGAAAAAAGGCGCAGATATCAGTATGACTGGTGGACGTACAACCGGCACCCAATATATAATAGATGGTGTGGTGCAACAAACGCCTCCAAATGGTGGTGCCGCGCAGGGTATTAGCCCTTCCGCCGGATCTGTTGACCAGATTGAAGTTATGGGTTCGGGCATATCAGCCAAATATGGTGATGCTTCCGGAGGTATTATCAGTATTACAACAAAAGGTGTTTCCAGCAAGCTTTCCGGGGATGTCTTAGCTCAACACTCTATTGATGGTTACAATAATAATCTCGTATCTTTTAATCTTTCTGGCCCATTGGTAAAAAAGGCCGGCAAAGACGGAAAGAAAAAACCTTTGATGGGCTTTAATATTGGCGGCGATTACTATTATGATAAAGACAGGTCTCCGGCTTATATCCCCACTTATGTTGCGGGGGGCAATACGCTGAATAACCTCCTGCAAAATCCTCTTACGGTTACTACAGACCCGTCAAGCGGTCAAAACATTTACAAATTATCTTCCGAATATGTAACTATTAACCAATTGAATGCTGTTAAAGCGCCAGACCATAACCTTACCAAAGAGATCAAAGCTCATGCTAAGTTAGATTTTCAAATAAATGATAACATGGGCATTACTGCAGGCGGCCAGCTTGATTACAATTCATCAGATCAATTTTCACAGACTAATGTCTTGTTTGCCCCTAATTCCATTCCTACTTTAAATATCACTACAGGAAGCGGCTTTCTCCGTTTTACACAACGTTTCGGAAAAGCAGGAAATAATGCTGATAATGCCAATAGCATTATTTCAAACGCATATTATTCCGTTCAGGCCGATTACCAGATACAGATACAAAACCAGCAAGACCCTAATTTTAAAAATAATATTTTTGATTATGCGTATATAGGTAAATTTTACCAGCAGTATAAAACTGTTTATACCCCAACACAGGATTCTGTTACTAAATTACCCGGCATTGTATTGCAAGGCTATCTTAATCCTGATTCCGTTCTTTATACAAGAAGCAATTTGAATCCCGATCTTGCTAATTACACCTCTGAGTATTATAATATAAGAGGTGCTAACAACAGGCCCATCGATATGCAGACCATACAAGCCGATAATGCGCTTGTGAATGGAGATCTGCCTAATATTTCCAGTAGTTCTCCCGTTGGTTATTTCTTTAGTCCGGGTGCTTCTGAATCTTATTATTTCAAAAGGACCCAGCAACAATATTCTTTAAATGTAAACGCTTCATTTGACCTGCAATTAGGGCAAACCAAACATGCTATCGAGTTCGGCTTAACTTATCAGCAGCGCATCCAGTCTTATTTTGCTGCAATTGCCAATCTAAATGGTTACGGGGCCGGTAACACACTATGGGGATTGATGAGGTCGCTTGTAAATTCTCATCTCACCCTTGATAAGAGCGACCCGATTTGGATAAAGAACGGCCAGCAATACTCTCTGAACCAGATTAATTACCCGGGACATATTGCTACTCAAAACCCTATGTATAACCCAAGTCCCACTGATACCATTATCTATCCGTTTATTGCTAATACGGCCGACCAGTCAACATTCGACAGGAACCTCCGTATTAAATTAGGACTCGATCCTAATGGCACCGACATACTTCGAACAGATACGCTCAATCCTAACCAGCTTTCATTAGGTATGTTCTCTGCTGATGAATTATGGAACAGTGGTAAAAACTATGTTTCTTATTATGGATATAACTATGATGGTACTGCGCAAACAGGGCATGTAAGTTTTAATGATTTCTGGACTGCGAAAGACAAGAATGGCAACCCTACACGTCCTTTGGCTCCTTTCTCCCCCAATTATACAGCAGGGTACATTTTGGATAAATTTACCTATAAGGACATGAATTTTAATATAGGCCTGCGTATTGAAAGGTTTGATGCCAATACCAGCGCTTTGATCGATCCTTATTCCTTTTATCCTGAATACACTGTGAGTCAGGTTAGCGGGGCTCTCAATCCGTTTAACAATGGCATTCATCCAGCCAACATTGGTAGCAATTATGTGGTATATGTAAATGATAACAACTCTTCAGCACCTACAATAGTAGGTTATCGTAGTGGTGACCAATGGTATGATCCTACCGGTAAGGCTATTGACGACCCATCTTTGCTAAGGCCTTACGGAAGTGGCCGCGATCCGGAACCATATATCCAGGCAAAGTATAAAAATGAAAAGATCAACGATACATCTTTTGATCCCAGTAAATCATTTGTGCAATATACCCCCCAGATATCTATTTTACCCAGGGTAACTTTTTCATTCCCTATTTCGGATGTAGCTATGTTTTTTGCGCACTACGATGTTTATTCCCAAAGACCAGATGCTAACTTTTTGTCCCGTCCATCCGACTACTATTTCCTTACAAGTAACCCAAACTCTATCATAAACAACCCTAACCTCAAACCATCTACTACTTTCGATTATGAAGTAGGTTTCCAGCAAAAACTTACCGAAAGGTCTGCGCTTACACTTACCGCTTTTTACAAAGAACGTAAGGATATGGTCGAGATGCGCCCCTACTTGTTTGCCTGGCCTATAACTTATTATACTTACGGAAATCGTGATTTCTCAAGTACCAAGGGTACCACTTTAAAATACGACCTGCGCAGGTTCAATCACCTTACCGTTACTATCGCATATACATTACAGTTTGCAGAAGGTACAGGTTCCAATCCAAATTCTACGAACGGTGGCCAGGGCGGACAAGTTAGCCCTAACGGTTTACTCCAGAACTTTATTGAAGCCGGCTTGCCAAACCTTCGTTATGTTACCTACCTGGATGTAGACTCACGTCATACAATATCAACCAATTTCGATTATAGGTTCATCGATGGTGAAGGACCTGTTGTGGGGGGTAAACATATTTTACAAAATGCAGGGCTTAATCTTACTTTCTCTGCAAGAAGCGGGGAGCCTTATACAGCCTATCAGGAGTCTGATGAGATCAGCCATACTGTTTTAGGCGGTGTTAATGGTTCTCGTTTGCCATGGCACTATGGTATTGATCTCAGGTTCGACAAGGACTTCGCGTTAAGCATTGGTGGCAAAAAGCATGCTAAAGGAGAAGAAGGAATTAAAGTGGCAAGGCCGCTTGTGCTCAATGCCTTTGTCCTTGTTACAAACCTTTTAAATACCCGTGATATACTCGGCGTGTATGGTTATACAGGCAAGCCGGATGATGATGGTTATCTCGCATCAGCCACAGGCCAGCACTTTGTTGCCCAACAAACTTCGCCTGTTGCTTATGCCCAGCAGTACCTTATTAGTGAAAATAGTATGAGCCATTATAATTTGCCAAGACAGCTAGCTATTGGCATACAAATGAATTTTTAATATTTTTTATAATAACTTCAATAAGTTATGATGTTTCAAAATAGAATACGATTTATATCAACTATCACCCTCCTTGGTTTTGTGGGAGTGTCGCAGGTTTTTGCACGGCCTAATATTAATACTTCAGGTACCGAGCACAGGCAAGTGCAATTGAAAACAACTGCCGGTTGCCAACCGGCTACCGCCGCTATTGATCTTGATATCAATAATGTGGATGCCCGCATGCTGACAGGTGGGGACATGTGGTGGAATCAGGGCTTGCAGGTTGCAGCTTACGAAATACCTAAAGGTTCAGGCAAAAGTTCACAATTTGCAGCTTCCTGCTGGATAGGTGGATTTGATGCCCAGGGGCAATTAAAAGTTGCTGCCCAGGAATATCGCCAGGATGGTAATGATTATTGGCCCGGTGCACTCGATGCTAATAATGATATTGACGCCGTAGGCTGTTTGGATTGGGATTATTTCTGGAAGGTAAATAAATCGGATATCCAAACCTTTATTGATCTCCACAAAAATGGCCAGCAAACTACTTCAGCAACTTACGATGCCATTAACCATTGGCCGGCTTCAGGAAATACTTTGGGTGTTAAAGGAAATAATAATGCCGTTCTCACTTTAGTGCCGGGACATACTTATGCTCCCTTCGTCGATTTAAATAACGATGGGATATATGATCCGAACAATACACTTGGAGGTGGTTTCGATTATCCGGACATTACTGGTGATCAGTATATTTGGTGGGTGTTTAATGATAAAGGAAATGTTAAGCTACAGTCGCAAACACAAGCTATAGGCTTGGAAGTGCAGACAAGCGCCTTTGCGTACTCCAGCCAGGATTTCTTAAATAATGCCACTTTTATTAAATACAGGGTTATTAATAGGGGCAACCTGGAGATGGATAGTACTTATATAGCCGTTTGGGATGACTGTGATTTGGGTTATGCTTTTGATGACTATATAGGTTGCGACACTACAAGAGGTTTAGGTATTGATTATAATGGTTCCTCCACAGACGGTACCGGGCAGGTTAATAGTTATGGCACGCAGGTTCCGCAGGTTGGCCTTGACCTCTTCCAGGGCCCGATAAGGATCATACACGATCCGGTAACCGGTAAAGACAGGGATTCTATCCTTAAAATGACCAATTTTACCTATTTTAATAATGACCAATCCTCAATAGGTAATCCGGTTAATGGTATCGAAATATATGGATATATGACGGGTACCATCAGGAACGGCTCGCATTTTACGGATGATTTTATTGGATACGGTATTCAATCCAAAGGCTACGGCTCCGGTCCGCAAACGCATTTTGTGTTTTCCGGTGATCCTTCCCAGCATAACCAATGGTCAGAATGTAGTTCCCAGAACCCCCCGGGTGACAGGCGTATGATATTTTCTTCCGGTCCGTTTGTCTTAAAACCCGGAGCTTCCAACGACATCATCTTTGGTTGCGTTTGGGTTCCAAATGTAGGTGGTTGTCCTAATACAAGTTTCTCAAGTATTGAGGCAGTTGATGATCAGGCACAGGCGCTGTTTGATAACAATTTTAAAGCTATAGAAGGACCTAATGCGCCCAGGCTGGTGATCAGGAACCTTGACAGGCGCCTTGTTTTATATCTTGTTAATGACCAGGGAAGTAATAATTATAAAGAACAATTTGGTTATGTGGACTCCCCTCTTTATATGCAGGCTTCACCTAAAGCACATAATCTTGGTATAACAGATTCCTTATATCAATTCCAGGGATACAGAGTATTCCAGTTAGTTGACAGTACACAGATCTCCCAGATTTTTAATGCTGACGGATCTGTAAATTCAGCTGTGGCTGCCGAAGTTTTCCAATGCGACAAAAAAGACGGTGTTGCAACCATTGTTAACTGGGCAAAAAATACAGCGATCAGTGATTCTACCTGGATTCCTAGCATTATGGTTAGCGGAAAAGACAGTGGCATTGTGCATAGTTTTGAGATCAATCAGGATGCCTTCGCTACCGGTTCGGATAAAAGGCTGGTAAATTATAAAAGTTATTATTTCTATGCCATTGCATATGCCTACCTCGATTGGCGTTCCAATTCTACTCCAAAAGGATTTATAGCTACGCTTAAAGGCTCCGACACAACCCAGGATGTGCCTTACCTTGCCAGCTCGCATGGTGCAAACTCAACAAGTATAGAAATTGGCGTTGGTATGCCAAACCCTGCTAACGGCAATATGGGTACGGTACTTAATTCAGATTACGGTACCGGTGTTATCATTACCACTGAAGCAGGAACTGGAAATGGTGGAAACGTTACCGCATTGAGTGCAGCATCCGAGGACAGCGCGGTTAGATATAATTCAGTTAAAAAACCTGTTTACAAACAAGGCCAGGGGCCTATTAATGTAAAAGTTATTGACCCGGTAATGGTTGCACCAATGAATTGGGAACTTAAAATAAATGGACCTATTAATCCTTTTGCTGCAGATCTTGGTGACTCCGCGTCAAAAAGCACCTGGCAATTGCTGGGTACAGATCCTACCGGAGCTTTATCGCCTGTAACTATTACAAGCGAACAATATTTAAATGTTGTTAATGAGCAAATACTGGAAGACTATGGTATTTCTTTAACTATGCAGCAAGTGCAGCGCCCGGGCGATAATCCTACTGGCGGCAACGGCTATATCAGTTCCGATATTACTTTTTCAGATTCTACCAAACCCTGGTTGGGCGGCGTTCAGGACGCATCAGACAGTAACGCATTGAACTGGTTAAGAAGTGGCAGTAATACTGCTGTTACAACAGGTATTAATCCTTGTTCTTTCAATGACAATAACCAGGATCCGATGGCCAGCTATGCCAACTTATTGTCCAATAGCGCATTTAATAAAGCCACTTGGGGTCCTTATGCTTTGGTTGCACCATTTACTCATATTGGTATAGGTTCTGCCTGTGGCTTTGCTTTATCGCCATCATCAGCAGCACAACCAACTTTGATCGACCTGCCCTCCATCGATCTGGTATTTACGCCTGATATGACTAAATGGACAAGGTGTGTTGTAATTGAAATGCAGGAAGACCCGGCACTGGCACAGGGTGGCGCAGACAAATTCTTTGTAAGGGCACATCCTTCATGGGCCAGCACCGATGGTGTCCATTCAGGAACGCCCCCTATTGATCCTAACGGAAATCCTTTGTTTGTAACCGGGGCGCTTGATGGTAGCGGAAAACCAATAATTACTGATACAAGTTGGGGAATGTCCTGGTTCCCGGGCTATGCCATAAATCCCGAAACCGGCGATCGCTTAAATATCGTATTCAGTGAAGATTCCTGGCTTACCAGCGACAATGGAGCTGATATGCTTTGGAACCCTACTTCAAGAGTTACCAGTTCCGTAACAGGTGCTGACGTGAGTGTCATTTTCGGCGGAAAACATTTTATATATGTCTTAAACAGCACCTACGATTCTGATAAGGTATTTAAACAAAAGATCACCAGCAGTTTGACCACCGATAATAATACAGCTTGGAGAATGGCTCAGTGGGCTGGCATTCCTTTACTTAATGCCACCAATAATATTCAATATTTGCCGCTTAGCCAGGGCTTTATTCCTACAGAAACAAGACTCCGGTTTAGGGTTACAAGGCCTTATGCGTTTTTCAACTCCAATAGGTACGTGCCTTATATTAACCGAGGCTCAAACCCTGAATATTTCCCTACATTGCCTGCCGCCGATAGTGCGGGCCTGCCTAACAGCGGCTTCCCTGATTATACATTCAGTACAGTAAATTTGGCGGCAACACAGGTAACTGATAAAACAGATAAAAGTTCCATACTCAACCGCATATTTGCTGTGCCTAATCCATACTATGGCTACTCAGGCTACGAGACAAACAGATATGATACAAAAGTGAGGATCATCAATTTGCCTGCACAGGTTACCATACATATATATTCTCTCGACGGTACCTTGATTCGCACATTGACAAAAAGTGATCCAAGTGTGCCTTTTATTGATTGGGATATCAGGAATTCTGTCGGTTTGCCTGTTGCAAGCGGTATGTACCTGATGCATGTAAGTTTACCCGGCATTGGAGAAACTATTTTGAAATGGTTTGGTGGAATGCGGCCTATAGACATAACTACCTATTGATTTTATCTTATAATAGACATAAGCTTGGCTTAACAAATAATAAAGATTACAGCATAATTATGAAACAACTCTTTTTAAGTCTTTTTTTAGCAGTTTGCTTGTTCGGAGGAATTACCCGGGTTTTTGCGGGCAATAAAGACCGTTCGGGTCAGGCAGGGGCCACTGAGTTATTAATAGACCCCTGGGCGCGCTCAACCGGTGTATTTGGTTTAAATGTTGCCAACGTAACAGGTGTTGAGGCTATGAAAAATAACATTGCAGGCCTTGCTTTTGTTGAAAGTACCGATATGGGGATTTCGGATGCAGTATATTTAACAGGTTCGGGTGTCAATATCGCTAATGCCGCTGTTGCTCAGAAATTGGGTAGTGCCGGTGTTGTAGGGCTCAATATAATGACAATGGGCTTCGGTGATATCGCTATGACAAATTATAACAATCCCGAAGGATTTGGTACGTTTCATCCGCAATTTCTGAATATAGAGCTCGGTTTTGCAAAAACATTTTCAAATAGTGTTCACGCAGGTGTTGCTGCAACCTTTATTTCAGAACAGGTGACCAATGTAACTGCTACAGGTGCTTGTTTCGATGCCGGTATACAGTATGTTACCGGTAAAAGAGATAATTTCCATTTTGGTATTACGCTCCGTAGAATTGGTACCAATATGAGGTTTTCCGGTCAGGGATTTGCTATTAATACAGATAATCAACCACTGGCTAACCCCGGTTATGCAGTTACTTTGCAGTATCCCCAGGATAAATTTGAATTGCCGACTAACCTTAATTTTGGCGTTGCTTACGACTTTTTCCTTGATGAATCGCACCTCAAAAGTAAAGATGATACCCCAAAGCACAGGCTAACTGTAATGGGCGATTTTCAATCCAACTCTTTTAATAATGACTACCTGGGGGTAGGCGTAGAATATGCTTTCCTCGAAACAGTGATGCTACGCACCGGTTACAGGTATGAAAACGGTATTGGCAACGAAACTACCAGTACAACAATGTATACTGGTTTTGCTGTTGGTGCCACCGTTCAGAAAAGATTGGGTGAAGCGCATGTATTGGCCCTCGATTATTCTTACAGGCCCACAATGCGCCCGGCAAATGGCGTTCACATGCTTTCTATACGCTATTCGCGCAGGTAAATTTTTTTTGTAAATTTGCAAATGCACAACGCTTCTGGTAACAGGAGCGTTGTATTTTTTTCTGATTTTATTAAACAAAGCATATATGTCTGGCTTTAACTACGTTTCTAAGGAAACTTTAGATCAAATGAGGGAAGAACTCAACCGCTTAAAAACCTCCGGCAGGGCAGAAATAGCACGCCAGATAGCGGAGGCCAAAGAAAAAGGCGATCTCAAAGAAAATGCGGAATATGATGCTGCAAAAGAAGCTCAAGGGCACCATGAAGCAAAAATAGCCCATCTTGAAACGGCTATAGTTGCTGCGCGCATCCTCGATTCAAAAGATATTGATATAAGTAAAGTATCGGTGCTCAGTAAAGTAAAAGTTACCAACCTCGCTAATAAAAAAGTGGTGGAATATCAGCTCGTTTCCGAAAGGGAAGCTGACCTCAAAACAGGTAAAATATCCGTTACTTCTCCGATAGGCAAAGGATTGCTTGGCAAAAAAATAGGCGAAATTGCTGAAATAACTGCACCAAGTGGTGTGCTTAAATTCAAAGTAGAGGCTATTTCAATATAAACGCATGAGCAGTGTATTCTCTAAAATAATTGCAGGCGAGATACCATCTTATAAGATCGCAGAAGACGAATACTTCTTTGCTTTTCTCGATATCGCACCTTTGGTAAAAGGTCATGTTCTTGTGGTGCCAAAACAGGAGGTGGACAAAATATTCGATGTATCTGACGAATACCTTGGCCGCTGGCTCTTATTTGCTAAACCCATTGCCAAAGCTATAGAACGATCTTTTCCATGCAATAGGTGTGGTATTGCTGTAATTGGTCTGGAAGTGCCTCATGCACATATGCACCTTGTGCCGATCAACAGGTCTGGCGATCTCGACTTTACCAGGCCAAAATTAAAATTGAGTACAGACGACATGAAAGCGGTGCAAAAAAAGATTTTAGACGCATTGTAAGCCCCTTTAGGGGTTTGGGGTATCTATTCTTTATTCTGTGTATCCATTATTATTGTTACAGGCCCATCATTTACTAATGCAACTTTCATATCTGCGCCAAATATTCCCGATGCTACCGGTTTGCCCGACAATTCTGCTAATTGCGCAAGCGCATATTCATATAAAGGCATTGCCTGCTCGGGCCTCGCTGCACGAATAAAGGAAGGCCGGTTTCCTTTCTTGTAAGAGGCATGAAGCGTAAACTGGCTCACTACAAGCAGTCTCCCATCCGCTTCCTTAATATCCTTGTTCATTAATCCCTCTTCGTCCGGAAATACTCTGAGCTGAACGATCTTTTTGCATAGCCATTCAACATCTTCTTTGCTGTCAATAACTTCGATGCCTAACAAAATCATAAAACCCCTGCCGATCTCAGATCTTATGTCTCCGTCTATACTTACACTGGCACTGGAAACTCTTTGAATAACGGCACGCATAAGATTATTTTAGCCCAGTGAATTGCAATTTTTTTAAAACTACAACTTTTTATAGATCCTGCCATTTTACACAATATCCTGCCTATAAAAGATACAGGGTATAAAATTGTATTTTTGTAAAAATAATTATTCCTTTTCAGGAGACATAGAGCATGTTTATACTTACTGACACCATCGTTGCATTGGCTACGCCTCCCGGTGAGGGTGCCATTGGTATCATACGGCTTAGCGGTCCGGAAGCGATTGCGATAGCCGATCAACTCTTTAAAGGGAAAAGACTTGCAAAACAGCTCACACATACGCTTCATTTTGGCAAGATACTTGATGCGGATAAGATAATTGACGAAGTGGTAATAAGCATTTTTCGGGGTCCTAAAAGCTACACCGGCGAAGATGTAATAGAAATAAGCTGCCATGGCTCACCTTATGTTTTACAAAAGATAATAGACCTTTGTTTACGCCATGGTGCCAGGATGGCAAAGCCGGGGGAATTTACACTACGGGCTTTCCTCAAAGGCAAAATAGACCTTACACAGGCAGAAGCGGTGGCAGATCTTATAGCAAGCCAGGCAGAAGCATCTCACCACGCAGCAATGCATAATCTTAGGGGCGGCTTTAGCTATGAGCTGAAACAGATGCGGGAAGAGCTTATTAAGTTTTCCGCTCTCATAGAACTGGAACTTGATTTCAGCCAGGAAGATGTTGAATTTGCAGACCGTAAACAATTGTATGATCTGATACAACGGATAAACGAATTGGTTCAGGCACTGGTCGATTCCTTCAGGCTTGGCAATGTTATTAAGCATGGGCTAAGCGTCGCCATAATAGGCAAACCTAATGCCGGAAAAAGCACGCTGCTTAATGCCTTGCTTAATGAAGACCGGGCAATAGTAAGTGATATTGCCGGAACCACGCGCGATACAATTGAGGAAGTACTTAATATTAATGGGGTCATTTTCCGTCTCATAGATACAGCAGGTATACGTGAGCATACCACAGATGCGATAGAAAAAATCGGCGTGCAGCGCAGTAAAGATGCACGCGGTAAAGCAGATGTGGTCATTTATCTTTTTGACGTCAATGAACTTTCTCAAGAAGAGATTGAAGAAAGAATAGGCGAGTTTAAAAAAGAAGGAATAAGATATTTGTTGGCCGGCAACAAAGCCGACAAGCTGCCGGCAGGTACTGAACCCGTTTTCTTTACCGCGGAACTGCCCATACTCTTTATTTCTGCGCGCGATAAAAAAAATATAGATCAGCTCAAAGATGCCTTGTTTGATTTGGTAATGGCCGGCAAACTAAAACAGGAGGGCACGATAGTCACCAATGCCCGACATTACGGGGCATTGCAGGATCTGCTCAATTCCCTGCATGACATTAAAAAAAGCATGGACGAAAATCTTCCGGGAGACCTTATCGCTCTTGATATCAGGCGTTCATTGCATTTCCTTGGTGATATTACAGGGGAGGTAACAACCGAAGATAAACTGGATTATATTTTTTCGAAGTTTTGTATCGGAAAGTAACATCCTGGCATAGTTGTATTATTGTTTTTTAATTTTTATAGCGCCCTCATTATACCAATATGGATAAAATATTGTATAAATATATATTATTTGTTCTTTTTTCCAAAAAATAATCCTAACTTAATGCACAGTTAGAAACTTTAATACACAGTTAAAAATTTTACAACAGCATATTTGTTAGAGCATCACTATTTATATATTTCCCGTAAATTTTCTTTATGAAAAAAAATTACTCGTTTCCTGTTTTTTTCTTTTGCCTGTTCATGTTGTTTTGCAATACCGAGACGAAGGCGCAGCTAACAATACTTACACCCAATGATACTATGGTGTGTGGGCCTACATTATTGCGGGCATCTACCACTGTAACACCGGCCACTGTTGTTAACCCCGTAGATGATGATTATGCGCCTCACACATCAGCTATCGGTTTCCCATTTGTTTTTTATAACAGAACATATATGAGGTGCCTTATCTCATCTAACGGCTACATAACTTTTAATCTTCAGGATACATTACCTGCTAACCTCTATTCAGCTTGGTCGCTTGACTCGTTTAGTACTACTAACGGGCCCTGCACAGATAGTAATAACAGCTGTGTCAACTCTATTTGTGGTGTATATGAAGACCTTTACCTTGTTAATAGTGGTACCATCGAAACATATACCATAGGTATTGCACCATTTAGAAAATTCTGTGTAAACTTTTGCACTTGCCCCATGTATTTGCCCAGTTTTGGTTGCAATCAAACTGAAACTTTCCAGATCATCCTTTATGAAACAACAAATAATATCGAAGTGCATATAGCTCAGAAACATCTTTGCACCGGGTGGAATAATGGTTTGGCTATTGAAGGAGTTGCTGACTCAGCTACCGCACCGGGACAAGGCACCATACATGCCACGCCTGTACCTGGAAGAAATTGTAAGATGTGGACCGCCACAAATGATGCTTACCGCTTTACAACTTATAGTGTAGATAGTTACACCGTTGCTCCGATCCCTTTTGCTCCAATCCCAGACGTTCCCCCGGGCACCGTTTATTGGTACCATGGAAATACGCTTTTAGGCACTGGCAACACTATTACGGTTAATCCTGTGGATAGCACAACCTATACTGCTATTTTTCCGTCCACTAACTGCAGCTTTACTGATACTTTTACCGACCATGTGCGTTTATTGATTGCTCAGAGTATGACCATCAGGAGTACTGTGACACCCCCTAGTACCTGCGGGGCTTGCGATGGGCAGATAGAGATCCAGGGGATGACACCTAATGTTAACGACAGTATTATATTTATGAAAAACGCCATTTGGCAACCGGCTGTTATTTATCATACCAATTCAGATAGTATTGGATTTATATCAAATCTTTGCGCCGGAAATTACGATAGTGTTATCGCATATACCCCTACGCACTGTCCTTCCAATGTATTAGCTCCAGTCGTTTTTAACAATCCGCCGTTCTCGGCCAATTTTACAGATTCCATTGCTTTTGGTTGCAAAGCGGATACCGTTTATTTTAGAGACAAATCTTTTTCTGTAGGCGCTACAACCACTCTCTTTAGATGGGAATACGGAGATGGATCTGTTGATACAAGCTCAAGCATATTGCATTCGCATGTGTATAAAGCACAGGGAATTTACAATCCTACACTTGTATTCACAAACACTTTCTGTATAGACTCTTTCGCTATAAAGACAAACTTAAGGCACCAGCTGCTTGCAAACTTTACTGTTCCTAAAGACCTGCTTTGTCAAGGCGAAACAGAGGCTTTTACAAACACTTCGATCGATACTACACGGAATGGTATTGCGCCTTCTTATAATTGGTATTTTGGCGATGGCAGCACAAGTACGGCTTTCAGCCCTTCTTATGCCTATGGTTACGAAGATACCGGTACTTATACAGCAATGCTTATAGCCCAGGACTTTGTGCCTTGCTACGATACAGCATACCAAGTGTTCAATGTAATATCAAAACCTAAAGCCTACGATATGGATTCTTCCTTCTGCGGGCCTAATACCACTATCCCTATTGGTATGATAATAAATAATGCAGACACTTATTTATGGAGCACCGGCGCTACCACACCTACCATTATTCCGGATACGGAAGGCATATACACGCTTACTGCAACCAATCATTGTGGTCCGGATATAAGCTCTGTGAAAGTAACTTTATACGATTGTGATAAATGTCTCTTTGTGCCGACCGCTTTCACTCCGAATGATGATGGATTGAATGATATATTTCATGTTAGGGTCTTGTGCCCTATCCGGACCTTCGGTCTCAAAATATTTAATAGGTACGGCCAACTCGTTTATACTAGCTATTATGTTAACCAGGGTTGGGATGGCAAATTCAACGGCGTTCCTGTTGATATCGGTACCTATTTATACGAGGTTACCTACACACCCGATCTGCTGAATGCACATGAACTGTATCGCAAAGGTGATGTTACCGTGATACGTTAGTAGCTTACACGTAGATAAAACATAAATGCCCTGCTTTATAATAAAGCAGGGCATTTATGTTTTCCGGATACGATGAAATGCACTAAAAAACCTCTTTGCTTCTCAGCGCCTTTGCGTTGAAATTACCTCAATTAGGATAAACCATTAAGATGCCTTGTTCGCTAACAACAAGTTCATTATAAACATCCTGTGCTACTACATGCATAGTTTTTCAATTTGCTTATTACTAAGTTGGTAGTTTTTAGCAAGAGAGAGTAAATACTAAAATGCATTAACAAGCCCTTTTACATCACTTAACAATCGCTTTAAAACAATCAGGTGAAAATCACGTCAGTACCATTTATAATGGTCAGACGGGTCTTTCCCTAACAGGGTGGGCCACTGAGGCAAAAAATCACCCTATCAGGGTTAGCTTTTGAATAATAATAATGCTAATTTTATAATGAAATACTACCTTTGTTTCTATCGTTTTTAATATTTCTTTTATGAAATTGTATCATGCACAAAGGGTCCGTTTTGTCGGTAAATCATTATTATGGTCCTTAGGTCTGTATGTTTTGTGTATGGTATTTATCAATTGGGACGAAGTGAACAAGGCAAATAAAACAGTGATTCCCTTTTCACAAATTGCAACCCAGCCAATCAATAGTCCCGTTCCTGATAATAAGCCTAACGACCCGCAGAGTGATGTTTCGGGCTTTGCGCATGCCATTCATACTGTAGGTACGTTCTGTACGCAAGTAGTAAAAGTGATTAGTGTATTTAAGAAGTGAATACTCCCGGTTCTTTAATCCAGATGGCACCATGCCACATGCATAGTGTAAGCATCTCCTTTCCTGTGAAACATTAGTGCCGCATAAGTATTAGTCTTTTCATCAAAATCCGCGCTTTCTAAAAAAACAGACCTCGATTCATTTTCAGCACTTGGCCCAAATAAAAAGTTCTTTTTCAGTTCCCGTTTTCTATCCATTTTATAATAAAATGCATCGGTAAGCTCATATTTAGATACTGTGTCGCCTGGTTTTGCAATAGTATTGTTGAAATTTTTTGCATAGTCATTGTAAAAAAAGTAAAAATTGTTTCGGTTGTTATAACAATTTATAGATGCAAGCTGATCAGAATAGCGTTGCTTCCTCATGCTTGGGTTTACCGCCGTCCGTTTCGTTACATTATATCCCGGAATTCTTGAAGTGCCCCCAGTATAACTGGTGTTTTCAGCATAAATGTTTGCAGTGCGAAACAGCATTTTTTCTTCGTCGCGGTTTGCGATGTCCCTCCCGTTAAAGAAATCATCTAATACTTGAGATTTGGGCAAAACACCCGCCCATAATTCATTTCCATCATCATCCAGTTGGGATATCGCAATGTTTCCAAGTTTTGTATGAGGGTAGTTAAAACCATTTTCAATTGTTTGAAAAAACGCATATTCTTCATAAACTACAGTTGTGAGGCCGTTCTCATTTGTAAATATTTTCAATGGCACACCTGTAAAATGTTTGCCGGTGTCAGATTGTTTTATAATAGCATTAACGGAGTCGTATATTAACCATTTGCTATGAACTTGCATGTCGGCATCGTTTATAGTAATAAACAAGGGAAACCTGTCAATGATATAATTTGTTTGAACCCCATTTAGAAAATACCCTGGTCGGGAGTCCAGCATCAGAACATTGATGTTGCTTGCAAATCGATTATAGGAATTAAGTGTATAATCAGGATATACTTCGTTAGGCATTTGCACCATTTTAGAAAGCAGTATGTTGATATTTTTAGGTTTATAACAAGCCAGCAAGTACTTATTGAAAATAGTAGGAGAATTATCCCAGGCGCTTGGCGCACGGGTACTGGTAACATCCACATTCGATAAGTATATCCCCATGCATATGCCCCCATTGTTATCAAACCGTGCACCTAAAAAAGCAGTGTATTTAAAATCTTTATTATTAACGGGTATGGGAATCGTATTATACACCTCGTGTTTTTCATTAAATTCAGCCAGTTCATGCTTACTCTCTGGGTGCATAATGATGTTGTAACGAAAACAAAAAACCGCATAACTATCCACGTTCTTTTGTTTTATAACATGGAAGGTCGTTTTATTAGTGAAACTCTCTGATTGCAGGGCTACTACCTCATCTATTACTTTTCCTGTTGAGGCATCAACTCTTATTCTTACCAGCGACATCCTGTTATCAACTGCCTGTTCAAAAAACAGCACTGCTTCGCCATTTATATCATAGATGCCCCTTACAATTGTTTCATCAAGATTGTTTACGCTCATTTTCTTGGGCCCGTAGCTTAAACTTGCTATCTCTTTCCGCGTTTTATCAAACACCTTTATCGCAATTTGCTTTCTCAATTCAAGGTGAAATAACAGCGTATTGCCATTCCGCATCATCAGCACTTTATTCCAGCCAACATCAGGTATATTAGTTGAGTCACTGATTTCATTATTGCTTTGCGAAAAAGATTTAAAGGGCGATAAACAAAATAGAAAAGCAAATAAAAGCTTCATATTCAGGCAATTTTGTCTTAAATATAGAAATAATAAAGCAAGAGTAAAATATATGAAATCATATTTTATCAAAACTCGCTAACATCCTATTTTTACAAACATGGCGCGCAATTTCACCAAGCAGGTTTTTTTCGATGGCAAAACAGCAGTTGCTGCTATTATTCCCGAACTGAGGAAAGACGGCACTTATTATGAGGTGAATATAAAGGGCTACCCCCGTTTTTTTATGAAATGGTCACAATTGGGGCGCTATGATCTTGTCGGGAAAACCAAATTGCCTTATGCCCTCATATTGGCTGTAAGCGATGTTATTGAAGAAGACAATACCAAATAATGCCATTTTAACATCT